>ERZ827478.150-NODE-150-length-78907-cov-8.399914_pt1 | contig 78907 bp, 71 predicted proteins | sample MGYA00519705_ERZ827478 | MGnify/ENA primary metagenome ERZ827478 (study PRJEB31778, sample SAMEA3449318) | human gut metagenome | biome: human gut; feature: human-associated habitat; material: faeces | place: United Kingdom | collected 2010/2012 ...
TGTACCTCTAAAACTTGACCTAAGTTCATACGAGAAGGAACACCTAATGGGTTTAATAGGATATCTACTGGTGTACCATCTGGCATAAATGGCATATCTTCTTCTGGTAATATTCTAGAGATTGTACCTTTGTTACCATGACGTCCAGCCATTTTATCACCAACTGATATTTTTCTCTTTGTTGCTATATAACATCTTATTATTTGGTTTACACCTGGTCCTAATTCATCTGAATTATCTCTTGTAAATATTTTTACATCTACGATTGTTCCAGCTTCACCATGTGGTACTTTAAGTGATGTATCTCTAACTTCACGAGCTTTTTCACCAAAGATCGCACGAAGTAATCTTTCTTCTGCTGTTAGTTCTGTTTCACCTTTTGGTGTAACTTTACCAACTAAGATATCTCCTGGTCTTACTTCTGCACCAATTCTGATAATACCATTTTCGTCTAGGTCTTTTAAGCTGTCTTCACCAACATTTGGTATATCTCTTGTTATTTCTTCTGGTCCTAATTTTGTATCACGACATTCGCAATCATATTCTTCTATATGAATTGATGTAAATACGTCTTCTTTTACTAATCTTTCATTTAAAAGTATAGCATCTTCGTAGTTATAACCTTCCCATGTAGAGAATGCTACTAGTACGTTTCTTCCTAATGCCATCTCACCATTTTTAGTAGCTGGTCCGTCTGCTATGGTATCTCCTTTTTTAACTTTTTCTCCAGCCACAACAATTGGTCTTTGATTAATACATGTACCACCATTTGTTCTTTTAAATTTATTTAATCTATGTGTTTTCGTTGTTCCATTATTATATTTAACAGTAATTGCTTCACCTGTAACTTTTTGAATTACACCATCATCTTCTGCTAAAATTAATATTCCAGAATCTTTTGCTGCTCTGTATTCCATACCTGTACCAACTATTGGAGCTTCTGGCATAATTAATGGAACTGCTTGACGTTGCATGTTTGCACCCATAAGCGCACGTTTTGCATCATCATGCTCTAAGAATGGTATCATGGCTGCACCAATAGAAACTAATTGTTTTGGTGAAACATCCATTCCTGTTACCATTTCTCTGTCTACTTCTATAATATCATTTCTATATCTAACTTTAACTCTCTTATTTACAAAAGTTCCATCTTCATTTAATGGTTCTTCAGCCTCTGCAATATAGTTACCATCTTCTATATCTGCACTCATGTATTCCACTTTATCTGTAACTGCATGTGTTTCAGGATCTACTATTCTGTATGGTGTTTCTATAAATCCATATTCATTTATTTGTGCAAATGATGAAAGTGCAGATATAAGACCTATGTTTGGTCCTTCTGGTGATTCTATTGGACATAGTCTACCATAGTGTGTATAGTGAATATCACGAACTTCGAAACCTGCTCTTTCTCTAGAAAGACCTCCTGGTCCTAATGCAGAAATTCTTCTTTTATGTGTTAGTTCTGATAATGGGTTGGTTTGATCCATAAATTGTGATAATTGTGAGCTACCAAAGAACTCTCTTATCGCTGATGTTATTGGTTTTGTATTTATTAATGTTTGTGGTGTTACTACATCTAAGTCTTGAATTGTCATTCTTTCACGAACAACTCTTTCTAATCTTGTTAAACCAATTCTAAATTGATTTTGTAACAATTCTCCAACGCATCTAATACGTCTATTTCCTAAGTGATCTATATCATCTACTTTTCCAATTCCATAGTCTAAGTTTAATAAATAGCTTATAGATGCTATCATATCCTCAGTTGTTATTGTTAAAGGTACTAGTTCACTCTTTCTTTCTTGTAATACATCATGTAATTTGTCTTCTGGAGTTGTATCTAATATTGATTTTAATACATTATAGTTAACTCCTTCGTTGAAGTGTAAGTCTTTTAGGTCTACATTTGGTAACATTTTATAAATGTTTACTACACCATTTCCTATAATTCTTACTTTTTCATCATTAACATTTACATCTACAATATTGATTCCAGAATCTTGTATTTCTTCTGCAATTTCTGCTGTGATTTTGTTTCCTTTTTCTACTAAAACTTCTCCAGTTTCAGGATTTACAATATCATCATAAGCAACTTGTCCAGTAATTCTTGTTGCTAATTTTAGTTTTTTATTAAATTTGTATCTTCCTACTTTTGCTAGGTCATATCTTCTGTTATCGAAGAATAAACCATCGAATAAGTTTCTAGCAGCATCTGCTGTTGGAAGTTCCCCTGGTCTTAATTTTTTGTATATTTCTATTAATGCTTCTGATTGATTTTTGATTGGATCTTTTTCTAGTGTTGATTTAATTTTTGGATCATTAGCAAATAAATCCAATATTTGTTCATCAGTAACAAAACCTATACTTCTTAATAATGAAGTAACAGGTAGTTTTCTTGTTCTATCTACTCTTACATAGAACACGTCATTTCCATCTGTTTCATATTCTAGCCATGCACCTCTTATTGGCATAACTGTTGATGTGTAAATTTTCTTTCCGATTTTGTCAAAATCTTGTGCATAATAGCAAGATGGCGAACGAACTAATTGGCTTACAATTACTCTCTCTGCACCATTGATAATAAATGTTGCACTGTCTGTCATTAGAGGAAAATCTCCTAAATAGATTTCTTGCTCTTTAATTTCGCCAGTTTCTTTGTTGATTAATCTTACTTTAACATGTAATCTTGAAGAATATGTTGCATCTCTCTCTTTTGCTTCTTCCATTGTGTACTTTGTTTTTTCTTCCATGTGGTAATCCAAGAATTCTAGAACTAGGTTTCCTGAATAGTCTACAATAGGAGATATGTCTTTTAATACTTCTCCTAGACCTTCTTCTATAAACCAGTTGTAAGAATCTTTTTGTACTTGGATTAAGTTTGGCATCTCGATAAAATCACCTATTTTTGAAAAGGTTTTTCTTGTGCATTTTTCGTGTTTTACTTCCTTTAGATTCAAAGTCTTTCACCTCATATAAAAAATTAAAGCAGAATTAATATATATGATTTTCAAAAAAGTCCTTCTTATTTTTAACGCTTTGCAGATAACAAAACTCACTGCTCCCTTAAGTTCCCTTTTCCGTAAGCTTTTTAAAAATAATTCCTCTTTTTTGTAAATATTCATAGCAATAAAAAAGACAACAAAAATTCATTGGCAAATATTACTTGTTTTTTGCCAATTCCATCTTGCATTTATTTAACTTCTATTGATAATTAACGTTTTTATATTAACCACCCTTACTATCTCTATGGAGATTAATAATTTTTCATTTTGTTGATATTATGCCATAATATCAAATACTTTAATTATTATACACTTATAAGAACACTTATGTCAATAGAAAAAGTAAATTTTTTGTATTTTTTCATAAAAATAACAGTACTGTTTTAGTACTGCTATTTTATTTTCTTTAATTAACGTTCTTTTTGTTAAATAATATTACTTTATTTGCTTTTAAACTCTCTTGTACATCTATCACTCTTTGATTTGATGAGCCTTTCCATTCTAGTTTTGGATTATGTAGTTCGTCCACATATTGTCCATCAACTAAAACGTCTATATATTTTAAAGCATCCTTATCTTTTAAGTCTCTATCAAAAGTGAATCCTGACCATACCCACAAGCTTTTATTTGGGAACTTCTCTTTAAAAGCTTTTGCAAGTTCCGTTGTTCCTTGAATATTCTTTGGATGCATTGGTTCTCCACCAAGTATTGATAATCCTTCCACATAATCTTTGTCACATAATTCTAAAACTCTATTTACTGTGTTTTGCGTAAAATCTTTTCCTCCCGCAAAATCATGTGTTTCTGGATTAAAACAATTTTTACAATTAAAACTGCACCCTTGCATAAATATTGATACCCTAACTCCAGGTCCATCCGCTATGTCCATTTTTCTTATTTTGTTGTACTTCATCTAGCAATCCTTCCTTCTGCTTATATTACTCATCGTCTTTATTGTCTATATGTAAAACTCTTTCTTTTATTTCTTGTGTTCTTCCTTTATTCCAGAAATTACTTCCTATGTATCCGCAAGTTCTTCTTGCTACGTTTAATGTAGAGTGATCTCTATTTCCGCAGTTTGGGCAATACCATTCTAGATTGTCATCTATTTGTATTTCTCCGTCAAATCCACATTTTTGACAATAGTCTGATTTTGTATTTAATTCTGCATACATTATGTTGTTATAAATGTATTTGATCACTTCTATTACTGCCTCTAAGTTATTTTGTAAGTTTGGAGTTTCAATATATGATATTGCTCCTCCTGGGCTTAATCTTTGGAATTCGCTTTCTAGTTTTAATTTAGAGAAAGCATCGATTTCTTCAAATACAGGAACATGGTAAGAATTTGTTATATACATTCTGTCTGTAATTCCTTCTATTTTTCCAAATCTCTTTTGTAGGCATTTTGCAAATTTATATGTTGTTGATTCTATTGGTGTTCCATATACACTATAATCTATATCTTCTGCTGTTTTCCACTCTTTGCATTTATCATTCATTTTTTGCATTATTTCTAATCCGAATTCTTCGCCTTTGCCATGGTCTGTATGGCTGTCTCCTGTCATGTATTTTACACACTCATATAGTCCTGCATATCCAAGAGATATTGTAGAATATCCGCCATGTAGTAATGGATGGATGCTTGCTCCTTTTGGAAGTCTTGCTAATGCTCCATATCTCCATAATATAGGTGCTACATCACTTGTTGCTTTTGCTAGTCTCTCATGTCTTAATTTTAATGCTTTATGGCATAACTCAAGTCTTTCTTCAAATACTTTCCAGAATTTATCTTTGTCTTGTCCTGATGATAGAGCAACATCAACTAAGTTGATGGTTACAACACCTTGATTGAATCTTCCATAGTATTTAGGTTTGTTTGTCTCTGGATCTACGTAAGGTGTTAGGAATGAACGACATCCCATACATGGATAGCATTGTCCATTTCCATTTTTATCTACTTTTAATTGTTTCATTATTTTTTCTGATATGTAATCTGGAACCATTCTCTTAGCAGTGCATTTTGCTGCTAATTTTGTTAAGTACCAGTATTTGCTGTTTTCGTGTATGTTATCTTCTTCTAGTACATATAATAGTTTTGGGAAGGCAGGTGTTATATACACACCTTTCTCGTTTTTCATTCCCTGAATTCTTTGTTTAAGGAATTCTTCTATTATGGCTGCTAATTCCTCTTTGTATTCGTCTGTCTCTCCTAAATAGAAGCAGACACTTAAAAATGGAGATTGTCCGTTTGTTGTAGTCATTGAGTTTATTTGATATTGGAATGTTTGAACTCCATCTTCTATTTCCTTTTTCAAATCTTCCTTAGCAAATTTTTCACATTGTTCTTTAGGAAGTTTTCTGTCTTGATATTTTTTCAAATATTTATTATAGCTATCTCTTACAAATGGGGCTAAATGTGTCATTGTAACTGTTGCTCCACCATATTGGCTTGAAGTAACTGCTGTAATTATTTGTGTAGCTATTGTCATTGCTGTTAAAAATCTGTGTGGTTTTTCTATCATTACGCCATTTATATTTGTTCCATTTTGTAGCATATCTTCTAGATTAATTAAATCACAGTTGTGAAGTGCATTTTGCGCAAAATAATCAGCATCGTGGAAATGTATAATTCCCTCATCATGCGCTTTTACTACATCTTCTGGTAATAAAAATCTTCTTGTTATATCTGTGCTTGTTATTCCTGCTAAGTAATCTCTTTGTGTTGTTACAACTCTTGCATTTTTATTTGAATTCTCGTTGTTCCAGTATTCGCTTTCTCCCTCTATTAATTCTTTAATAGATTGGTCTGTAGTATTTGCTTTTCTTACTAATGCTCTTGTGTAACGGTATGTAATGTATGTCTTTGCTAAATTATATTTGCCAAAAGACATTAACTTTTCTTCAATTATATCTTGAATATCTTCTACTAATATTCTTGATTTTTTTAAATCTTCAACATAGTCGATTATTTCTTGTATTTCTTTTTCGTTTGCTCTGTCTCTTCTTGAAACCTCCTCGTTCGCTTTTTTGATGGCTGTCTTAATTTTTTCTGGATTATATTCTACTATATTCCCATCTCTTTTGATAACCTTCATGTTAATTCCTCCCCATTTTGTTTATTCTTATAACTTTATCACTACTGTTTTCTAGGCAAGTTAGTTATAGAGTCTCTTTTGTTATCGTGAATAGATATTACAACACAAGCAATATAATGTCAAAGATATATTTCTTATGTAATCAAGCAATAAAAACCTAGTAAAATCAACGTTTTCGAGAGTTGGAATTTTTTTGAAAATTCTGTCGTTTTATGTTCCTTTTTGTTAAGTTAAGTCTTCAATGCTTAGAGAATAGCCATTTATTCTTTAAAAATATTACGTAACCATCAGCAAATATTACAAAATTATTACAATTTGATAAAAAATGATTTTTCTAAAATTTATCATTTTTTGTTTCATGTTTCGTAACGCGTTTTTCCTTTCTTTTGCTTGTGTTTGTACATGTTTGGTCGTTTTTCTTCAAATGTCATCCTCTTATTTTTTAGCATTTTTTCTTATTTTTCAAAAAATCATTTTTTCGCTTTTCTATTTTTACGAGCATAAAAATAGAAGATTCAAATTAGAATCTTCTATCTATTTTTTATTTGTTTTTTGTGATTTTTATTACTATTGCTAATCCAGCTATAAGTATTAATCCACATATTGCTCCTATTATGTAGTAAATTCTTGTTTGTCCAAAAGGTGTTAGGATAGTTACATCAGCTGTGTCTGTATCTACCTCTTTGGTTGGTTCATTAGGGTTTTGGTTACCTACTGTTGAGTACTCGATTTTTCTACCTATTTTGTTTTCGAAGTTTATTAACTCTGCCATGTTGTTATATGATAAATTGTTGTTTGCATCCACTCCTGACATTATACTTGATAACGTTAGAGTTGTTGTAACTTGGCTTTGTTCTTCGTTACATAATTTTGGTATTAATATCTTGCCATCGTCTCCACCAAAAGAGTGTTTTAATATCGTTTTATATGTTTTTATATTTTCTGATGTTACGTCGTTTCCATTTGCATCTTTGTATTGGACAACCTTATTTGTTATAATTTCGTTTTTGTTCACTGTTACCCAACCTGTGTTTTTACTGTCTGTATATTGTAGGTTATTTGTCGATGCATTTCCTGAGCCTAACGAAGCTCCAACATAGTCTATGACATCAAATACTTTTGTAGTTACAACTTCTTCTTGTCCGTCTCTTTTACCTGTGTAGTAGAATTTCTTACTTGCATAATCGGCTTCTCCTATGTTTTCCGCTGTCATCTTGTAGTCAATTTGTATTGTTGCACCATGCATCAATCCTTCGTCCATTGTTAGTATTACAGCTTGGTTTTGGGTAGGATTTCTTACCTCCGGTGTTTTCATTAAGTTATTGTCGTAACCTGTTGTATGTCCTTGCTTATCAATCCAAATTACGTTTGTTGCTTTTCCAGATGTGTTAAATAATTCTTTTCCAGAAGATAGAGTTACTTTTACATTTGAAACTTCTTTTCTCATTGCTATTTGTTGTTTTGGTCTCTCTTGTAATCCTAAGTCAACGTTTTCCACTTCAAATCTTCTTCCCGAATCAGAATTTCCATCTGATGGGTCTCTTTCTATTTGTAGTACTTTCTTACCAGTAATTGCTCCTATTGCAAAGTCGCCATTTTTTAGTCTTTCCGCAAGTTCATTTGCTCTTGCAACATCTGTTTTTCCTGAATATTGACCATTTACATAGCTTCTTGTTCCTGGTGTTATTTCGTCTCCCCAAATATCTCTTGCATCTGAGTAATTGACATCTGTTGGCTCGATTAATGTTCCAATTTCTCTATCTGGATTATTTACATCAAATCCTGAGTTTACTTTCTCATAATTGTATGTTGTTGATTTGTAGTCTTGTCCATTTGGATAGATGAATTTTACGTAATATTCTCCTGGTACAAATGATGTTATTTGGTATTTTCCATTTTCATCTGTTATTGTTTCTGCGTCTACCCATGTTTTTGTATTTACATCAAACATTTTTGCTACATTATTTGTAGTTGCGTCTATTAATTGTACCTTTATGTCTTTTATTCTATCTTCGTTGTCATCTTTTATTCCGTCTCCGACTGCTGTTTTTGCAGTATCATCCATTACAGTTCTCTTGTCTTCCCAAACTTCTCCACTGATTGTTCTTAATCCTTCTAATTGAAATTTAATTGGTGGTGCTTCGTCTGCATCAGATTCATATGTGTTTTTGTCATTAGGATCTGCATTTCCTGGGTTAGAGTCTACATCTACTCTTCCGGCTGGGTCTCCACCTTCATACTCTGTATAACTATCTTTATTGTCTTTGTTTGGAGAAGTTGCCTTTTCTGAATAGTATGTTGCATATCCTGTTATTTCTGCTACATTTGATTTTCCTAAATCATCACTGCCTTGGTCTAATATCATTTTTCCGTTTTCGTCAACATCTACTTCAAATACCACATAAATTATTATGCTGTCATATGATGGAATTTTATTTCCAGATAAGTCGAAGTACAACTTATTAAAGTTTGCTACTGTTTCTGTATGGTTGTTTTTGCTATTTTCAGAAGCAACTAAGTTGATTTTATTGTCTCCATCTTTTATGTATGCTTCTTTATATTTTAATTCTTTGTCAAAGTAGTCTACTACTTCTTTAACTTCACAATCGATGTTATCTGATAAATTCAATAGCTCAATTTTATATGTTACATTTGCTTTTAGTTTATCATCTGTATATTGATAATCAGATTCTTTGACTTCTCTTGTGTATGCTTGATTATAGTAGCCATCTGCTATTTTAGCTGTTACAGTCCATATTTCTCTATCTTGATTTTGGGCTTCTCTCTTATTATATTTATAAGTTTGAGTGTAGCCTTTTATTGATAATTCCGCTTCATACACATCTTTCATTAATGCTATTTTTACTTCTTCTCTCTTTGTTATACCAAAGTTGATGTTTTTAGTTGTTTTTTCAAAGTATTGTATATCACTTTCGTTTCCATGTCCTCCAGTATATGAAGAGATTGTATAACATTTATCTTCTATGTATGTTGGTCCTTTTGTGTTTATATCATTTTTGATTTCTGTTTCTCCAACTTTCATATTAGTTGTAATTGTCTCAAGCGCTTTATTTAAAGCATCTCTTTCTCCTTCTGACTCAGTTGCATTTGATGTCATAGGAGTGCTACTATCTTCCCATGGAGTATATTTCGCATGTTGATAATTTTGTCCATTATATACATATTCTATATAATATTTTTGACCTTCTGGCACTTTGAATTGGTAATAACCATTTTCATCTGTTCTAGTGCTTATTGATGTAGAATCGCTATATTCTATATTCTCTCCGTCCTCTGTATGTAATGTTACAAGCATTCCTTGTATAAATTCTTCGTCATCATCTTTAATTCCATTTAATAATGAGTCTTTTCCATGTCTTATATCTTCCCATACATTTCCGCCAAGTTCGATATTTGCTCTATCATTGTTTATTTGTACAACAATATCTTTATTTTGGTTTAAACTTGCTTCTGAATAAGAATCTTGTCCTTCTGCATTTTTAAATCCTGATATAACTTTTACTTCTTTTGCTATATAACTCCAAGAATCTTTATCTGTAACTTTTGTTACTTGGATTTGTAATGTTCCTCCTAGCTTCTGATATTTATCAGGTGCTTGAATTTCCTCTATTTCTATTAAGTCTGTTCCGACTTCTTTTATTGCAACTTGTATTGGTGTTGCAAATTTTCCTTCTGCATTTGTTGTATATGTTCCTTTATCTGTACCATTTACTTTTACACTAAATTGAGCTCCTGCTAATTTCGTACCATTTTTTGAATCTATTTTATTTACATTCAAGTTGTATGAGCCTTCTTTTATAACTGCAGGGTCTTCTGCATTTACATTTATTTTTAGCGTAGCTTGGTCTAATTGTACACTTACTCCATCTGATAAATTTTCTCCTGTTACAGATGTAACCTTAAATTCTCTAGTATTAGAGTCAACCGCTTTGTTTATTTTTATTGTAATTGGGTTATCTAATTTTTGGTATTTAGCATCAACAGAAGTTTCTGTCAATACCAAGGTATCTGTTCCTGCTGAGTTTATAGTTAATTCTATATTTAATTTGCCATTTGCATCTGTTGTAAATTTATCTGTTTTTTGTCCATTAACTGTTGTATATAATTTTTTACCATTTAATGTTGCTGTAAACTTTGCTCCTGCAACTGGTGACTTAAATTCAGAATCTATTTTACTTAAGCTCATTGTGTATTTTGATGATTTATATGTTGCAATATTTAAAGTTGCTGAACTTGAATCTTCTGTTGTTTTTACTGTTCCCTCAGCAGTCACAAATGGTTGATAATAGTATCCTACTTCTTTTCCGTATACTTTATAAATTTGAATATCTGAATAAGATTTATATGTTGATTTTACTGTAATTTTAGTTATACTGCCAAATCCATTTTTTTCTATATCTTTTACTACTATATAAAATTGACTTCCTGATGTTGGAATGTTTTTTCCTTGGCTTCCATCAGCATAAATATAAGGATTTGTATCTTGTGTAACATTTCCTTTATCTCCTTCTACTGTTATTCCAGATATTGTTCTCTCTGTATTATATTTTAATGTAAATGGTCCTAATTTATATGTATCATCCTTTCCATCAATTTTCTCTATTTTTGCATTATTAGAAGTATTTTCTGTTGGAGTATTATTGGTTTCCGTATTTGCTATTTTTTGAGCAGCTAGTTGAGCTTCTTTATATAAGTCAACCGCTTTTGTTACTGTTTGTAATCTTGTCCAATCTCCCTTATGTATTCCTGCTCTTGCAACAACAAATTTTTGAAAATTCTCCATTGATCCATATGTAGATATTTCAGAAATCTTTGCTTTTTCTGCAGCTGTTACTCCATTTTTATTTATTTCCGCTTGGTCTTCAGCTGTCAAATTCATTTCTTTACTATAGGCAGAAATCCATATTGCTATTTGTTGTTCTCTTGTAAAATTGTACCAATTAACATTTTCTCCTTCCGGTACATATTTATACATTATATATTTCCATGTATTTATAAGTGACTGAGTTACTGTAACTGCATATCTTGATTGATTATCATTATGGAACTCATTACCTTCGATAACCTCTGCAACTTCATAATCAGCTGTTATTTCATGTCCATATGTATCTCTTGAAGCTACACCTCTTGTTGGGTCAACACAAAATATTGGCCTATTAATTATTACCGGGTTCCATTTTACCGTGCCTATCTCTCCTGTCGTGTATTCATCACTATCCCATTTGGGTGCATTATTTCCTACAAAAACTGTATCGTCTCTAGTTGTTCTCATTATAGGCATGAAAAAGTTCCAAGATTTATAATATTTTTTCAATGCCTGTATACTATCATATCTGTCACCAGAAGTACTTTGGTCGTTGTATACTACATCTATCTTGCCATCACGAAATGGTTCATCCACTCCTACTAACACATATGCTGTTTTTGAATTATCATTCTTTCTTTTTGCATATTTTTGAAAATTTATTATTTCCCTCAAAGTATACTTAGTATATTTAGGTAGAGTCACAGCAGCATAAGTTCTATTTTGTATGCTTATAATACCAATTAGTAAGGTCATTACAAATACTATAATTTTTATTATTTTATTTTGCATTTTTCTTCTCATTTTCTCCCTCCTTCCTTTAATTTTTTATTACATATTTTTTAATTGAGTAAATTCCTACAAATAATATTCCTAATACAGAAATTATTAATGTTGTATAAATTACTATTTGTCCAGTTCGTACTGTTATTACTACATTTGCACTTCCCAAGTCATTTTCTTTTTCGCTCTTATTTCCTGGTGTTGAGTTTTTATCTTGTAGTCCTAGTATGTTGTAGTCTTCTGCAATTTCTGCTGTATTTACAACTGTTCCTGTGTTTTCTCCTGTCATCTTTTTAGATAGTACTAAAGTAATTTCTTTGCTTTCTCCTGGATTAATTACTGTTTTTGATAATTCTTCACTATATATGTTTCCATCTTTTCCAATGTATGCATTTGGATTTAGTTCTGCACTAAATTTCAAATCATCAGGTATATAGTCGACTATCTTTTTCGCATATCCTGGTACATTTCCTTCGTTTTTAACTACTATTTTGTATTCTATTATTACTGTACTTGATGCCATTTGTCTTGATGCAATTTCTGTTTTTACTAGAGTTTTATCTTTGTTTTGATATTCGTTTATAGAAACTCCTGTATCATTGTTTACTGTTATTTTATTTATATACTTTTGCAAACTTAAATCAAATTCTGCAACTCTGTATATACCAAGGTCTATGTTTTCTATGCTTGAATTTAGCATTTCGATTGTATCTGTTAAAGCAACTTTTGTATCAATTCCCTGATATACTATTGTAGAGTTTATAGCATCTGAGTTTACTTGCTCATCTACTCCATTCTTTTGATATTCTGTTACTGTATATACTTGTGTATTATATAAGAATGCTACTAAATACTCTCCTTTTTGAACTTTATCAAATGTATATCTTCCTATTGAATTTGTTATTGTTGTTAGTTCTAACTTTCCTGTTTTCTTATTTATTAATAGTACTGTTATGCCAGATACTGTTTCTTCATTTGAATCGTATTTACCGTTTTTATTTGCGTCTATCCAGATTTTTCCTCTTATCTTATTTCCTTTGTCATCTTCTCCTGGATCTACTATCTCATTATTTGATACAATTCCGTTTTCTTCATTGTTTGATATCTCATTATTGCCTTCTATTGTATTATTGTTGTCATCTTCATCATCCTTAATAGCTTTTATTATAAAAGTTATTGTAGGAGATTGTTTTGTACCCAGTCCATAGTGTTCTGTTTCTAGATAGCTTGCTATTTGTTGTTCTTTGTCTGTTTGCTCTTGTGTTACTCTTAATGTAATTGTTATTATTGCTTTATCTTTTTCAGGTAATTCTGATACAATGTATTCAACTCTTTTTTCTGTTTCATTCTTTTGTGTTATATAACTCTCTGTTCCGTTAACTACAATGTTTCCAGATACAAATTCTGTTCCTTCTGGTATATTGTAAATTGTTGTTATATCATTAATTTTATCTTCGCCAGTATTTACTAGTTCAAATTGTGTTGTAATTAAATCATCTGTTTCTACATATATATCAGTTAAATTATTAGCTGTTATATCATATGAAATATTTTTAGTTTCTATCATGACAATATTTGACACATATTCTTTTCCATCAATATTTGTTGTAGCTTGAGTTCTCATATCGTTACTAATCTGTTTAATTTCTGCTCTTATTGTGATATTTTCATTATCCGTTAATTCTGGAACAACTATTGTAACTATGTTTCCGGCTTCATTTGCTGTTATTGTACAGTTTGTATATACTGTATTTACGCTACTAACGTATTTAGTTCCTTCTGGCAATCTATATTCTATCTTTAAGTTTTTAAGGCTTTGACTTTGTAACTTATTTATTGCTAATTCCATTTCAACCATGTCGCCAACGCCCATTTTTAGATAATTGTATTGTATGTAGTTTGATAAAGCTATCGGTGCATCTATTATTGTAATATTATATTCATTTGTTTTTATATACCCTTCATACTGATCAGCTTTTATCCTTGAAATAATAGATGTTTCTCCAATTTCAGATAATATTAAGAATATTGGCACTTTTTTAGTTTCTCCAGGATTTATGTTATTTACAGAAGCTTTAACTACTCCGTTTTCACATGTTACAGAACTTATTGTGTCACGGTACGTCATATGCTCTGGTAAAGGTATTTCTACACTAACATTTTCTAAAACTTGACTTCCTGTATTTTTTATTTCTGTGTACATTGTTACTCTTTTACCATATGTTACTGTTCCATTGTTTTCGAAATCATATGTATATAGTCTAGCTTCTATTGATGGTCCGTCTTCTGCTTTTAATGTAATTTCTGGTGAAGCCTTTGTTTCTGCAACAGTCCCTGTTTCTGAATTATTATTTAGATATACCATGTAGTTTGATTTGATTTGGTCTTTGTAATTTACTTCTGCTGGTATGTTCAAAGAATAACTCCATGAAACATCTTTGTGAGAAACCATTTCGTTATCTAATACTATCAAATAAGATTTTGCTGCACTGTAGTTTGCAACTGCTGTCGACCAACCATTGCTTACTTTGTTTAAGTCACTGTCTGCTGAATCACTTTCTGAATAGTATATAGTATATGAACTTGCTCCATTTAGAGTAATTGCTCCATTTAGGGTAGTATTAATTGTGTTACCCATTAATGAGCTATCTGTGTAATTTGCTGATTTTGTATTTGGAATTCTTCCTAATATTTTTACTTCTGAAACTCCATTTTCATAGTTGTTTATTATTCTTCCATTTACATTTGCTGTTCTTGCATTTTTGAATGCATCTAATTTGCCTACTGTTGTTTCTTCATTTACTAGTGAGATTTTTGCACCATCTTCTGAATATGCGCTTATTTCATTTATTGCTACAATTCCTTTTGGTGCTACTACGTTTAATGTTGTTGATACTCTGTTTGTTGTTCCTGCATCATTCTCATTTGTGTATTCCATTGCCAATACATCTTGTTTTGATGCTATTGTTTTATCTGCATCTATGTCTGCATATATCACTACACTTGTTCCTTTTGATGCTTGGTCATTGTATTTTGTTTGTTCTCCTTGGAAAGGAATTCTTATAACTTTGCTTCCCCCAACATTTTCTACTTGAGCTTCTCCCATTTGTAATTCTTCATTGTACAATGGTTTTACAGATTTTATTCTTATGTCTGTTATGTATGAAGGTAAAGATATTCTTATTTCTGGATTTTTATATAGTAAATCCTTCTCAGACATTGTTTTTAATATTGCTGTTATTCCTACATTTTCATTTGTTATTACAGTAGATATATTTGAGTCTATTGATATTTCTGCATTTGATGTTGGTTCTACTAGTTCTACGAAGTTTTCTTTTTCTACTTTTCCAACTTCATTTGTTCCTAAGAAAGCTTTTGTTGTTGTAAATGTTCTTAATGCTTTTAAAGTTTTTATTACGTCTGTGCTATATTCTGTTTCTTTGTTTATTGCCTTTTCTATGTTTATCTTTAATTTTCCTTCTGCTACTGGTTTTGTTGTTTCTATTGTAATGCTGTTTGCGCCCTTTGTTGAAAGGTCTAATACTATATTTCCATCTTCATCAGGTGTTAAAGTTTTATCAGCTGTTTCTATAACGGCTTCATTTGCTATAATTTTTATTACACCATCTGTTCCAAATATTCTTTGGAAGTCAGCTTGTGATATTTTTACATTTTTAACATATAGATTATTTGCTGTTGTTGCGATTGTGCTTGCTTTTTCATCTATAAACGTGTCACTATTTGCAGTTATTGTAAGTTTGTCCATTAAATCTGCATAACCTACTTCTATACTGTATTCCTCGTTTATGCTTGATTCTCTTTTGTTTTCTTCTTCTGTTGTTTTGTTTAGATACATGTATCCTTTTCCGATTGTTGATTCTTTTATTGTTTTTTCAAAGTCAATAAATTCTCCTAATTTACCGCTCATTGTTTGATCTATGCTTGCTGTTATCTCTTTCGTTACTTCTGTGTCTGCATAAGCCACACATTTGTAGTTTGCTGTTGATCGAACTTGCTCTGTGTTTGCTCTTGTATGCTCATATACATTTGCCGAATAAATATAATTTATTACATATTCGTCTGAGTTTTCTTTATTCCAATCAACTTCTCCTGATTCATTTTCTGTGTTTGTCATTGTTATTGTTAGTAGTGAATTTTCTTTGTCATAACTATAATTTGCTTCTGTAAATTCTTTTCCTGTATTCTCTCCATTTGTTGCACTTGTGCTATTTGCATATACTTTTACTTTTTCTGGTTTTTCTTCTCCTATTGATGGCACTGTTATTTTTATTTCTGTTGTTTTTATTGGCAATATGTTTTGTTTTATGTTTGTTTTAACTTTTGTTTGTAATAAAAGACCCTTTTGTTGATCTATGCTGTAAGGAATGTATTTTGTTATTCCATATCCTAGTTCTAGTTCTGGTTCTGCGTGCCATTGTGTATGTATAACAATTGTTTTTGATATTATTTTTTGTTTTATGTTTGAGTTTGTATAGCTTCCTGTTACTTTTACTGTATTGTCTTGGTTAAATTCATTTATTTTTATTTTGTTGTCATTGTTTTTTGGGGAAATATTTAAAACAATTTCTGTTTCGCCTGGTGCTACAATTTTGTTTAATACTACAGCTTTTTTGTCTTGGTTGATTGTTTGTATTTTACCAGCATTACTTTCATCATCTGCTATTTCAAAATTGCATGCTGAAAAGTCTATCGTTGTATTTTCAAGATAGCCCACTTCTTTTACTTTTACCTTAACGTACACCTTCTTCTCTTCTTCTTGCTGAATATCTATAACCTTTGTGTGTGTTCCGCCCTTGTAGTAAACATCTATTTCGACATTGTCGTTATTGGTTGTTACTCCTTGGTTTTCTAGTTCACTTGCTGTTTTGAATTCATCTTTGGCATAGCTTATTACTGGGCTTGCCACTGTTAGCAATAGCATTAGTGCTAGAATTGATGAAATTATTTTAGTTATTCTTGTTTGCATAGTTTAACCCCCAAAATATTTATTATATTTACTTTATTATCACTCATTTTTAAAGGTTTTTCAATGGTAATACTTACCTAAAAAAAGCACGTTTTTTTGATATAATTACGGATATTTCTTTTCTTAGGGTTTATTAAATTTCTATTACATTTTTTGCTTTATTTTTACTCTTTTTTATAGTTTTAATTTTACCCATAATATGGTATTTTTCTTCCTTCCCTAAGCTTTTCTCGTTTTTGCACTTTCAGTTTAATTTTTGTAAAATCTTCCAAACTCTATATTTCCCTAATGTTTTCCACTTTTTTGTCACATTTTGTGGATTCTTGGCATAATAAAAAAACAACTTATTAGATTTCTCTAATAAGCTGTTTTTATTTATCCGTTTAAGATAGATTTTATTCTTTTTTTGTTATTTTTCTTGCTACGATTATTCCTGCTATTAATATGATTGCTATTCCTATTTCTAATACGTAGTAGATGTATTTTTGTCCATATGGTGGCATTATTGTCACTTGTTGTGAACTATCTGCATCTATCTCTGTTGGTTCTTTTGTAGGATCTTGATTTCCTACTACTGAGTATGCCATTCTTCTTCCTGCTGTGTTTTTAACTTTTACAAGTTCTGTTAAGTTATTATATGATTTATCATCACTAGTACTATCTGCAGAAATTGTTTGTGTTAATACTAAAGTTTTGGCAACTACTGATTTACTGTTATTAATTACATTTACAGCATTGAATGGATCGTTCTTCACTGTATCTGCTATTTTATTTGCTACATTGTTTTGGTCTGATATGATTGGAACTAGGTCTTTGCTTAATGAGTCTGTTGTTAATATTGTTGTATATTTTTTAGCATTGTCTAGTATATCTCCACTTATCAATCCGTTTGAAGCCAAATCATTTGCTGATACTACATTCCATCCTGCATTTTCAGATGCTACGAATTTTATGTTGTTTCTTGTTGTATGTTCATCATCATCTGATTGATATCCTACATAGTCTACCATTGTCATTGGGTTTGTTTTTACTATTGTATTGTCTTTGTCGTTTGGTATTTGTCCTTTGTAGTAGAATCCATTTGTGTTGTAGTCTACTTCACCAACGTTTGCGACTGAGATTAAGTATGTTATTTTTATTTGTGCTCCATGCATTTGCTCTTCGTCCATTGTTAGTTGTACACTACCTTTTCCTCCTGGTTCTCTAACTGCTGGTTCTTTCATTGTTTTGTTTATGTAGTTATCTTTTTCTGTATAAGTATTGTTTTGGTCTTGTTTATGAGCTTTATGGTCAACCCATAGAACGTTTGAAGCTTTTCCTGTTGCATCAAATAGTATTGAATTGTTGCTTAGTCTTACTTCTGCATGTTGTACTTGTTTTGTTACTTTTAATTGTGCTTTTGGTCTTTCTTGCAATCCTAAGTTTATTCCTTCAATATTGTAGTATCCTGATTGATTGTAATTGCTTGATCCTCTATTGTTTGAACCACTTGCTGATGTATCACTTACTGTTCTATCATATTCTATTTCTACATTTATTTTTGCAGATTTAGCTATCATATATGTATCTTGTGTTGTGTTATATAATTTTTGAGATAGAGCATTTGTTACTTCATCTTTTCCACTATATTTATTTACATAGTTTCTTGTTCCTTGAGTTGATTCATTTCCCATAATGTCTCTTGCATATGAGTAATTTGTGTTTTTCTCTGATTCTAGTTGTCCTAATGCAATCCAGTAATTGTCATCATCAGGATTATTTTCGTTGTAATCTGAATGATATATTGTTGATTTGTAATCTTGACCATTGTATTTAATATATCCATTTTCTCCTTGCTCATCAAATCCATATGAGAATATTACGCAGTACTCTCCAGGAATATATCCTTTGAATGAGTATTTACCATTTTCATCTGTCTTTGTTATTGCAGGGAACCATTTTGAGCCATCATATATTTGTGCTGCTCCTTGTTTATTTACATCATATAATGTAACTCTTGCATTTGGTATTGCTGGTTCTCCATTATCTTTCTTTCCATTTCCTTGTATCGTATTTTCTACTGTTTCTGTTCTTAAGTCTTCCCATACAAGTCCTTCCATGGTTCTTGATTCTGAAGAAATTATAATTCTGATATATGGAGCTGTATCTGTATCGTTTTCTAGTTTTTCTTTTACTATACTTCCATCGTGTTTAAATGCTCTGTCTTCATTTCCTAATACAACGTTTCCTGGTTTAGAGTTTGTATCTATTATACCAGCTTCATCTCCTTGTGTTGGTGAACCTGATGTATAATCTGTTCCTCTATATTCTCCGTTTGGAGGTGTTACACCTTTTCCATAGTATGTTTTATAACCATTGATTTCTGCTACGTTTTCTTTTCCTTCTGAATTCTCATCTAGTATTATTTTTCCATTGTCTTTGTTTACTCTGAATGTTATGAATACATATATTTCATTGTTCATATCTGAATCTGATAATATGTTTTCCATTCCTGTTATATAAACTTTTTTGAATCCTTCTGGAACGTCTTTTCCGTTTTCAGAATCTGGATATATACTTGTATCACTTAGTCTTGCATCTTGTATTTTTGTTGAGTCATATTCTCCAATATATGCTCCTGTTACTGTGTAGTCTTGATCATAGTAATCAACTACCTCTGTTACTCTTGTTGCAATTTGTGATGATAGATTTGCAATCGCTAATCTATATGTTACATATACTTGTAATGTTTGGTCCTCTGAACCTGTATATTCGTAGTCTTCTTTGTATAGCTCTCTTGTATAGTTTACTCCATAATATGCATCTTCAATTCTTGTTTCTATTGTCCAACATCTTCCATTGTTTTGTAGCTCTTGTCTCTTATTGTATTTGTATGTTTCTGTTTTTCCGTTTATTGTTTGTGTTACATTATATATGTCTTTAGCTATTGCTAAGTCTACTGTTTGTCTTAATGTGTAACCTTGATTTATTTTTAATACATTGTATTCTCCTGAATATACTGATGTATATTCTACAATTAGTTTACCTGAGCTATCTTTTGCAAGATTTCCTCTGTTTGCATGGTTTATTTCGTTTGCTAATACAAATTTGCTATTTACTGGATAGTATTGAATATTTCTATTTTCTACTGTGTCCATTGTGTAAGAAGATATCATACAGTCTTGTACGAATTTGTTATTTTTTCCTTTTTCTGTTGGATTTCCGAATTCATCTATTAATCCTTCATCTTCTAATTCTTTTCTTGTATATACTTCTTGATAACTTCCGTCACTAGATTTGTAGTTGTTTGGTGTTGAACGTATTTCTGTGAATTTAGCATTAAATGCTTTTCTTTCTGATACGTTATCTAATCCCTTTGAGTCATCAGATGTATGTGTTGCTTTATGAACTGTTGGTTCATAATATTGTCCATTATATACAAATTCCACAAAATATTTATTAAATGGATTTAAGTCTGTAAATAGGTATTCTCCTTTTTCGTCAGTATATTTTTCTCCGTATACTGTTTCTTTTCCATTAGGATCTTTTTGATGTAATATTACTTTTATTCCAGACATTAGTTTCTCGCCATCGCTATATTTACCATCTAGCTTTGTCTCTTTACCAACTCTTTCGTCACACCAAACTTTTCCGCCTAATTTCATTGTAATGTCTATTTCTTGTTCTTTTGTTGTTTTTACTGTTGCTGTTCCTCTTTCTACTCTTACGCTTATCAATTCTGTTAATGGCTGTCCATCTCCAAGAACTTTTCTTGTTGATTTTCCGTCAGCTGAAAGCATGTCTACGTATGGTTGAGAAAGGAATGCTTTTACAGTCATCGTCTTTACTTCCGAAGTACTACTTATTTCAGCAGGTGTACTTGTTGATATTATTCTATCATTATGTGCATTTTTCTTTACCTCATATGTACTAACTTTTCTATAATATGTTCCTTCTACTTTTATTTCTCTTTCTATTGGTTCTCCATGTCCTATGTATGCATATGTTACACCTTTTGCTCTTAACTCATAGAAGTCTGCTTGACAGTTTTTGATATATTCAAAGTTTGCTCCCACTCCTAGTTTTGTAGGATATTCTGCTTTTTTAGCATTTACTACAATATAAAAGTTTTGACTTCTGCCTGGGAATTTTTCTCCATTTGAATATGTTTTTCCATCTACTACTATGCTAAAGTCGTTGTTTTTGTAGTGTAATTCTTTACCTGTATTTGTTGTTACTATTAAATCAGTCATGTTTGAGAAACTTGCAGATGATTTTACAGGATAGTTCTTATTTTCATATGCTTTTGCAGACATATAATTGATATCTATTGGTCCTACTATAAATTCATCTTTATTTCTATCACTATCATTTCTGTTTACAAATACTTGTGCATTTGCTGTATCTATACTTGCTTGGTATCCGTTTTTCTCAACATCTTTTATGAATTTAGTATAAGCTAAAGCTTCTCCATAAAGATATTTTCCATTAACTGATACGTTGCTTCCTAGATTGTCTGGGCCTTGTATTGTACCTCTTCTATCATTTTGCATCCAATATGCTGTTTGAATATCTTCTGGTGTGTAACCAAACTCAGCTCCGCAAAGTATGTATGCATTTTCATCATTTTTGGCTGTTTTCTTTGCGCTTCTCGAATATCCTGGATTACCATTTTCGTCTTCCATAACTCCGACTCTTGCTTGGTCATCGTTAAATACTATGTTTTCTGGGTCAACTTCTCCATTGCTGAACTTGGTATTACTTATTTTATTATCACCTTTTAATTTCGCTACTATGTTTGCACAAACTTGTTTTATTGTTGCATTTGTAGCCTCACTAACATATTTTTTTGCAAGTCCTGCATATGTACTACTAGCATTATATGTTGCACATAATACATATTCATCTTCATTTAATCCTGTTGTATCAAATTCTGTAGGATGTGGCCCGTTTGATATTCCGGTAGTTATTCTTTCATATGTTTCATATTTGAACATTCCTTCTACTCTTGTTGACACCAATCTATCTGTACTTTGTGATGGATATGCAGCATTAAATTGGTAATTTATGTCTTGTAACATATTTGATTTAAGTTCATATACTTTTAGTAGTTTTACTGCTCCGGTTGTTCCTTTAAAATCACTTGCTTGAAGATAATGTTTAGAACTATCATATTGACCTGTTCTTAACATTGTTCCTCTATCAGCACAGAATATCCAATGTCCTTCACTATAAATTGGAACTATACCAGTTACCATGCTATGTCCTAGTTTTCCGCTTGCTGCTGATATATTGCTTGATGTTGGAATCCAGTTTGCTGCTTTTGAAACTGTTATTGAAGCCATTAATAAAATAGTTAGTATTGTTAGTGTTTTTGTAATTCTAGTTATTTTGCTTTTTAGTTTCTTCATTTTTTACCTCCCCTCCTATTTTATAACTCTTTTTTTGATTATATATGTTCCAACTCCTATAATAGCAATTATTGTTATTATTAGAGTAGTATAAATAACTGCTTCACCTGTTTTTACTCCAGTTAATACATTTGCTATTGAGTAATCATCTTCATTTGTTGATTGATTTCCTGGTGTTGAGTCCATGTCGTTTATACCATAATCATTTGATGCTTCATATATTTCTGCTTTGTTTGTTATTAGTCCAAAGCTTTCTTTTGTCATATTTTTTGTTAATACTAATTTAACTTCTTTGCTTTCTCCCGGATTGATTATTGTGTTTGCTAATGCTATGTTGTATATTGTTCCGTCTTTTCCTTCATACCAGTCTTGGTTTAGCTCAGTGCTAAATTTCATTTCGTTTGGTAAGTAGTCTGCAATCTTTTTAACATAACCAGGGATTGCTCCTTCATTTGTAACTATAATTTTGTATTCTACTACCATTGTCGATGAGTCTGCATATTTTGATTCAAAGTCTATTTTTGCAAAGTTCTTATTGTATTCATGCTCTGTTGTTGCTTTGCTTGTGTTTACTGTTATGCTTCCTACTATTTTGTCTAGTTTTAAATCAAATTTTGGATCTTCTACTATTCCTAGGTCGATGTCAAATTTGTTTTCATCTTGTACTGTTATTTCTTCTGTAACAGCAGCTGTTATTTGTTTTCCTTCATATACTATAAGTTTGTCTATTGCATCTGAATTTAATGTTTCATCAGCACCTTCAACTTGGTATTTTGTAGCACTATAATTTGCTGAGTCATATAAGAATATTACTGTGTATTTTCCTGATGCAACATTATCAAATGCATAAGTTCCATTTGCGTCTGTTACCACTTGAGTGTTCATTTCTCCTGTTGCGTTGTTTAATAGTCCAACTGTAACTCCTGCAACTTTAGTTTCTTCTACTTCTCTAATACCATTTTTGTTTGCGTCTATCCAAACAGTTCCTACTATTTTTTGTGTTTTTACTACTGGTTCGTCTTCTTTTCCTGGAACATATTTCTTTATTGTGTTTTTCATTTCATTTACTTGTATTGTTCCGATTTCGTCTTGACTAACACTTGCTTTGTTTATTATTTCTGTATCTTCTTCTACCATGTTAGCTAAAACATTTACTTCTACTATAACTGTTTTTTCTGGTTCTATTGTAAGGATTCTCACATATGGATTACCGTTTTCGTCTGTTCCATTTATTGTTTCTGTTGTTCCATCTGGATATGTTACTTTTATTCCAGTATAAACTAGTTGCTCTGGTAGGTAGTCTGTTAGCTCTACTCCTGTTACATCTATATTTGATGTGTTTTTAATTTCAAATTTGTATGCAAATTCTTCTGTTGTTTGTATTGCTATACTACTTGGTATATTTGCAGTTTGAACAACTTTTAGTGCTGGTTTTCCTATTTTAATGTTAAGAGTATTTGAATCTTCTTGAATTCCATCTGCTTTCACTGTTGCTGTTAAAGATATTTCTTTAGTTGTAACATCTTTGTCTTTTATTTCTGTTGTGAATGTTAATATAAATCCTCTAACTTCTGTGTCTGCAATGTTGCCTAAGTCAATAGTTAATTTATTGTTTTTGTTTGTTATTTGACTTGTAATATCTTCATCTTGGTCGTTTGTTATTTGTTGTAATGTTAATTCTTTTGGAAGATTAATTTCTATTTTTGTATTTTTTCTTTCTGCATCATCTGTTGCATTTACATATAATCCTACAAAATATTGTTGTTTTTCTCTTACATCTGTTTTGTTTGCTATTATTCTAGCTTCAAAATATTTTGCTGTAAGTTTTACATTTAATGTATTTGTTGTTGCAGTTTGATCTCCTTTATATGTAATTATTCCTGTAACAGCAATATCTTCCTCTTGTGATGTTGCTTTGCTTAATAACCAAACTTCTTTTTCAATCTTTGATTTTGCTTTTATTTCTTCTAGATTAATTGTTATAAATCTTTCTATTGAGTCTTCTTTTTCTACTATTTCTGTTGCGAATACTTCTCTGTATCCTCTTGAAGATTCCGCATCTGGTTCTACATATGAAATATTATCTGATGTAACAGGTATTCTTAATATTGCATCTGTTGCATCTTCTGTTCCACTATTTGAAATTGTAAATTTGTATTTTAACAATGAACCACTTGGAAGTGTTGTTCCATTTGCATTTTCCGAGCTTACACTTGCATCTAGTTTTGGTGCTGTTCCTGTTGTAAGTCCAATTTTGCTTGCAAATGCTTTGTCTTCTATTGTTCCATCTGGCTTATTATTTTTAAAGAACATTGTGTATGTTTCATATGCTGATTTGTTATGTTCTAAATTTGCTGGAATGTTTGCTTTGTATGAGAACGCGAATGTATCTCCTACATTCATTGTTCCATTTATTACTATCATATATGATTTTACATTTGCATAGTTTGCTATGCTTGTTGTCCATCCATTTGATGTATTATTTAAGTCTTTTGTTGCTTCTCCATTTTCTGAATAATATACTGTAACTCTTGAAGAGTCTATGTTTGAAACTGTAATTGCTGATGTTAAGTTAAGATCCATATTTGATCCTAAGTCTTGCATTGTTGTAACATCTTTATTTCCTGCAAAAGGTGTTCTTCCTAATACAACAACTTCGTCCAATGTGTTTTGGTAGTTGTTTATTATATTCATTGAATATGTTACTTCTTTTGCATCTGCATTTGTTGGAATTAATGCTTCTTTTCCTTCTCCCGAAATTGCTATTAATTCGTTTTCGTTATCATATCCTTTTACTGAATTTGTAGTTACAATTCCTATTGGAGCAACATATTGTAATTCTGTACTTGCTTGTGTTGTTGTGTCATTGTTTTCTACTGTAAGATTTACTTGTGTATTTGTTGTTGGTGTCATTCTATTTAGTGTTATATCTGTGTTTATTTTGATTGTTGCGCCTTGTGCTGCAACGTTGTTATATTTTGTTTGTTGTCCATCAACAATAACTACTATTGTTTTTGTTCCGTTTTCGTTATTTTGTACATATTTGTTGTTTATTGAAAGTTCTTCATCAAAATACATGTCGCAAGATTTTATATCTACTGCTTCTATATTTGTTGGTAAATCTATTTTTATAACTGGATTGTTAAACATTACATCATCTATTGTATCATTTTCTAATGTTACACTGAATTCTACATTTTCATTTTTTAGTATTGTTGATAATGAATTTTTATTTAATGCAATATTAGCTTTTTGTGTAGGTTCTTCTAGTTGCCATTCTACTGTTTGGCTAGCATCTCCTATTCCGTTAATTGTCTCTGTAATGCTTGTGCTTAATTTCTTAAATGCTTTTATTTGACTTGATGTAAAGCTTGCATTTTTCTTTATTGCTTTTTTTGCAATTATTGATATATTTCCCTCTGTTACTGGTTTGCTTGTTCTTATAGTTACTTGGCTTACTGCTTGATTTGATATATCAACTCCATAATAAGATCCTTCATTTTCTAGTGTTGATTCTTTGTTTATTGTTGCTATTTCTGTGTCTCCATTTAGTATTGCTATTGTTCCATCTTCTCCAAGTATTTTTAAGAACTCGTCTTTTAATACTTTTATTGATACGTTATATGCATTATCTGATATAACAACTTCATTGTTATCTGTTAGGAATTTGTCTTGTCCTTGTTTTATTTCTATTGAATCTGCTATTCCTGCATATGGTATGCTTGTTGTATATTTTGCAAAATATGATGTTTCTCTTTTGTTTTCTTCTGCTGTTGTTAAGTTGTTGTACATATATCCTTTATTAAGTGAAGCGCCTATTGCGTTGTTTTCTATTTTTACAAGACTTCCTTCTGTTCCTATGTATTCTCTTGATCCATTGTATCTTGCTGTAAGTCCTGTTATTCCTTCTTTACCATGATATAAACTTATGCTTGAGTTTGCTGAGTATGTCACTTCTGTTTTTGTATTTTCAACTGCATTTAGAACTTCCTCTGAATAAATGTATGTTACATAGTATTCATCTAATGTTCCAATTTTGAAACTTATAAGTTCGTTTTCATCTGGCAAATTTTCAACTTTTACTGTTACTTTTTCTGTTGCTTTGTCATAGTTGTAATTTGCTGATGTGAATTTTAATCCATTTACATCTCCATTTGTACAAGCTGTTCCCTTTGCCATTACTATTACTTCTTCTGGAAGTTCATTGTTAATTTTCTTAGCATCGATTTCTATGATTGTTTCTTTTATTGGTAATTTTCCATTTTCTACACCTGATGTTATTTTACCTTGTACGATTAATTTATTTGTGCCATTTACTCTGTATGGAACAAATGCCATTGGTTGATATCTTAATACTGCTTTTGCCTCTTCGTACATATTCCAGTTTGCATGTAATGTAATTTCCTTAGAAATTGCTTCTTCGTTTCCTTTTGCGTTTACATATGTAGCTGTTAATTTTATTTGATTGTCTTTCATAAACTCGTTTTGTTTAACTTTTTCGCTTTGTACCGCTTTAATGTTTAACGATTTTACAACTTCCTCCCCATTGTTTATTTGATTAAATTTTATTGTTTTTTCTTCTGCATTGAATTCTTGTACCACTTCTTGGTTTGTTCCGTCATCAGAAATTGCAAAGTTTGCAGAACTAAAATCTACAACTGCATCTTTCAGATATCCTGAATTTTTAACTTTTAAACTTACGTTTAATTTAGTTTCTTCTGACGCAATATCCAAATTACCGGTATGTTTTCCTCCATCATAATAAACATCAAACTCTACATTTGCGTTGTTAGTTGATGTTTTTTGGCTTTCAATTTCCTGGTCTGTTAAAAAATTATCTGCTGCGTAACTTATCACTGCTGCTGAATTTGCATATAGTAGCGTGATTGCTAATAATGCGGCAATTATTTTGGTTATTTTTTGTTGCATAGTGTGCTCCTCCTTTAATTTTTCACTCATACCTCTATTATACGCTATTTTCGGGTATTTTTCAATGCTTTTTTACAATTACGTTCACTATTTTTAGTTATTTCATTATTGCATTTTTTATTATCTTTTTCAATAGATGTTTTTTTGCTTTTTTAAAATCGTCGTAACCACTCCTGCGGAAGGCGTTTCTTGGCCTTTTATTAAGTTTTTATTACATTTTTTATTCTAATATATTTATATAGTTTATACTTTTATTTTTTCCATTTTTTGTTTATATTTGTTTTTTCCCTGTTTTATGCATATTTCAGGTTTTGCTCTTTATTTTATGTCATCTCATTTTTTATTTATCATATTTACAAATTTTGCTAAAACTACTATTTCCCTAAGTTTTTCTGTTTTTGGAATATTTTTTCTTTTTTTGAGTATACTTATAATAAATTTGCAGTTATGTATTGACATTATATATTTTATGCTGTATACTAGTATAAGTTATTACATATCGCGGGGTGGAGCAGTTGGCAGCTCGTTGGGCTCATAACCCAAAGGTCGCAAGTTCGAGTCTTGCCCCCGCAACCAAAAAGGACATAAAAGAACTATTACCTATTTTCAGGTGGTTTCATTTTATGTACAACAAGAAAGCAAGGTTGAAATATACCTTGCTTTTTTTGCATATAAATAACACACAGCCCCATAAAGGAGCTGTGTGTTGTGTCGACTTATTCGTCGAAGTACTAAACACACCTGATTGTCAATCTTTTAAGCATTTGTTATACTCTTATCATCGTTTTTATATTTTCATATTTGCTATCGCCTATTTCAATATGACTATTTGTCTTTTTTACTATCTTTCAGTGGTACTACTTTCAAAGTATACCCCATTGAATACAATAGTTTCATAAGTGTTGATACCCTTGGCGAATTTACGTTTTTTTCTATTCTAGCTATTATTGGCTGTTTTATTCCACTCTTAGCACTCAATTCTCTTTGAGTTAGCATACTTTTTTTCCTTGCCTCTATTGTAGCTTTTATTATGTCCATTTCCAATTGAATTTCTGCTTCCTGTTCTTGCGTAATTTTTAGTTCTTTTTCCACTTCATCCCAGGTTTTAAATTCTTTATTCATAACAGTTTCCTCTCTTTAAAAAATCTTTTAACAGTTTTTTAGCTTTAATAATTTCATTTCGGGGAGTTTTGATCTTGATATATTTTTATTTCATACATAAAAGTTCTCCTTATATCATATTTTATGATAACATATTAGTTATCATAAGTCAATTATTTTTTACACTTTTATTAACATTTTTATATTTTCAAATTTGCTATCGCCTATTCCTGGTACATTTTTTAAGTCTTCGATTTTTTGAAATTTTCCATTTTCTTTTCTGTATTCTATTATTTTATTGGCTGTTGCTTCTCCTACTCCTGGCAGAGTTATAAGTTCTTCAATTTGTGCTGAGTTTATATTTATTTTGCTTTGCCCTTCTGACATATTGTCTTTTCCTTGTGTTATATATTCTTGTTCTTCTTCATTCTTACTTGGTATATATAATTTTTCTCCATCTTCTAACACATACGCTAAATTAAGCCTATTTACATCTGCTTCCTCTGTCTCTCCCCCAGCAGCTTCTAATGCATCTACTATTCTGGCTCCCTCTTCTAATACTACAACTCCCGGATTATTAATTGCTCCAGTTATATGCACCGTAATTTGGCTTATATGTGTTTCTCCAGATTGCTCTTCATTGTCATAGTAGCTAACAGTATTTTCCTGTGTTTGTTTGTACATGTATATTCCCACAGTTGTTGCTATTATTACGATGGTGTTACATTATGATAAAGTCAAAAAATGTAGTAATAGCAATAGTTTCCTCCTTTCAAGTATATAATTAAGATTAAAAAAGATATAGATTTTTTAAAACAAGTAGATTTTTACTTGTTTTTTTTATGCCAAAAATAAGGAGTTGATTTTGTGAAAGAAAGTATATATAAAAAAGTAGAATATTATTTATATAATTACAAAGAACTAGATAATATAATTGAAGATATAAGAGAAAGAGTAATTGATACAGTTAATATAAGTGGTAGTGCTTGGCTACGAGAAAAAAATACTGATAGCAACACAGTTGAGAATCAAGCAATAATGTTAGCTGATAATAAAAAGATTTATACATTAAGAAAAGTAAAAGCAGTTATAAGTCATTATATGAAAGTGTTTAGAGAAAGAAATCCAAAGAGATATAACTTTATTAAAATGAAATATTTTGATAAAGCAAATCCATTAGAAATTCAAAGGACTTTAAAATATGATGATAAACAGCAAAAGGACATTACTGATATGGTAGTGTCTTTTTTTTATAGGCAATTTAAGAAAAATGATATAGGGGGTATGTAATATGTTTTGGTTAGGAATGTTAATAGGTGGAATGCTAGGTGGAACATTAGCAATAGTATTTCATTGTATGGTTATAGTGGGAAAGGAGGCAGATAATCGTGAGTATTCTGATGAGCATACTATCAAATGATGGTTATATAATATTGAATAAATATGTAATGAAAGCATTAGGTTTGCACGAGGCAATATTATTAGGAGAGTTGTGTAGCGAATATATATATTGGTATAAAGAAGAAAAATTACAAGATGGATTTTTCTATTCTACAAGAGAAAATATAGAAAAAGAAACAACTTTGTCGCCTTTTCAACAAAGACAAGCCTTAAAAAAACTTACAGAAATAGGATTAGTAGAAATTTTAGAAAGAGATATGCCTAAAAAAACATATTATAAGGTTAATGAGGAAAAAGTTTATAAGTTTTTATTAGAAACTGACTTGAATTTTACAGATGTTAAAAAATTTGACGACAAGACATTAAATAATTTAACATCAAGTGATGAAAAAATTACACATCAAGAGGTAAAAAAATTAGAGATAAATAATAATAATATAAATAATAATAAAAACAATAATAATATCTTATCTAATCTAATTACAGAAGAAACAGAACAAAAAGATGAGATGAGATATGATGAGATTTTTAAACAAAATATTGAATATGATATTTTAGTGCAAGATATTAAGAATAAGGAACTAATAAAAAATATTACTGATATTGCAGTTGAAACTTTAAATACATCAAAAAAAGAAATATATATAAATAGCGAGCCAAAAGCAATAGAAGTAGTACGAAGTCAACTACTAAAACTAAATCCTATGCATATTCAATATATTATAAATTGCTTACAACAGAATACAAAAGATGTAAAAAGCATAAAATCGTATATTCTAACAAGTTTATACAATGCAGTAAATACAATGGAAATTGATACAACATTGCAAGTGGCAAAAATAATGAATAATTAAACCTTTACTAAAATTTAAAATAGTAAAGGTTATTTTTTTGGAGGTAAAAAATTATGATATGTAAAAAAATTGATTTTATAGATATAGAATTAGAAGAAACAGTAAAAGGCTATATAATAATAGCAGAAGATGAAATTGTAGTGATATTTGAGGGGTATAACAAGAAAGGATTTAAGAAATTTAATAATGTCGAAGAAATAGCACAAGAATTGATTCACGCAATGGAAAAATTAAGTATAACAGAAGAAATGTTAGACGAAGAAATACAAAAAAATGAGGAATATGAAGAAATATTAAATGATATATTTGAAAATGAATAGCTGGAGGTGTATATGTATAATTCCAAAATTATTCATATAGTTGAGGAACATTTATATACCTACTATTCAACAGATATTGAGATTAGAGATATTAAAGAGAAATATTCTATTACAGACAAAGATATAAATTCTTGGATTAAGAGTAAAGGCAAAATAAATAGAGGTGTTGAAATAATGGCTTTAAAGAATATTGAAATGCAGGACGAGATAAACAATAAAATTCAATGGAAATTACTTATTGATAAAATATTAGAATATTATAAAAAGAATGAGCCAGATAAATACTTGTATATCAAATTAAGGTATTTTGATAAATGTTCAACAACAAAAATAGAAAATAAAATGGCAATATGTAGAGCAACACAAGCTAGGCTAAAATCAGACATAGTATATTACATAGCATTATTTGCAGTAAAAGAAGATTTAATAAAAATGCAAATTGTTTAAACAATTTGTTTAAACAAAATGTTAGAACAAAATTTGCAAAATATATGTTATAATAAGTATAGTGGAAGTTCAGAAATTGATCTTCCACTAATTTTTTTGAAAAAAATATCAATTTGGTTAGACTTTTATATATAGTACCTATTATAATGTATATAGATACTGGTATTAAGGTCTATTCACTTTTGGGAAAGGAGCAAAAAGTGGGTAGAAAAGAAAATTTAATAAAAGCAAAAGAAATATATAAGAATACAATGCAAGACATTATTAGTGATAAAAACAAATGGAAAGAATTTATAGAATTTTCATCAAAATTTTATAAATATTCTTTTACAGAAAATCTACTAATGTTTGGACAAGATAAAAATGTAACAATGTGTGCTACATTAGATGAATGGAACTCTATTGGAAGATGGGTAAAACCTCATTCAACAAGTTTAAGAACATTAAAAGATGTAGAGAATGATGTTCAATTAGAATATGTTTTTGATGTAAAAGATACTTATGCAAGACGAGATATACCCAATGCTTATACAGACCAAAAATTACAAGTTTTTAAATGGAAAGCAACAGAGCAAGAGGCTATTCAAATATTAAAAAATTACTTACATTATGAAGATGAAGAAACGTTAGAAAATGTAGTTACACACTATATTGCAACAGAATTAGATAATAGTGGACTATTACTTAATTTAAGTGAAGAAGAAGAAATGCAAGTATTAAAGCCAGAGTTTTTAGAAATTCTTGCTAAAAGTACAGCATATCAAGTTGCAAATAGATGTGGAATAAAAATAACAGATACAAGTGATTTATTTACAGGTTATGAGGAAATGGCAAACCCTATTGCAATAAATATATTAGGAAACTGTGTAAGTCATTGCTCATCAGAGTTATTAAGAATAATTGAATATAAAATTAAACAAATTAAAAAGGAGGAATTAAAATATGGCTACTCTAAGCAAATATGGAATAATAATCAAGAGGAATCTAAAAGAACTATACCCAATGAGGTACAGCGAACTAACGATAGAAACAACATTAATGGAGAAAATAGAAGAGAGGGAACAAGAAATCTTGAAACAGAAAGAGATAATCGAGAAACAAGTGAAAGAACAAAACCCAGCACCAAAAACGAACGAGTTTATAGTGATGGCGAGATACAATCAAATGATAGAGAGTCTGGTAGAGGAACTATTACAGCCAATGCTGGAGGAGAAAATCTAAAAGATGATGATGGAGTAGAACAAGAAACTACTCCTTTTTCTATGCCTAAAAAAGAGGTATCAGAAGAACTTATAACAAAAATATTATCAGAGGGTGGAAACACACAAGGGGCGCTAGATAATATAAAAAATATTTTAAGTGATGATACATTGACTATCAAAGAACAAATACCATTAATAAAAAATGAATATGTTAATTCTGGTGCAGGTGTTCCTAAAAAATATAGTTGGATGGGAAAGCCAAAAGGTTTAGAAATAACAGATTTTACAACAAATGCAACAATAGTTTTAACTTGGGCAGATGTAGTTAATAGAACAAAGAGTATATTAGGGCTAACTAATGAACAATTAGGTTTTGAAACTCTTTTAAATTTATCATATCAACAAAATGATATTGTAGAAAAAGATGATAATTCAAAATATGATTTTATCAATGATTTAATAGGTAAAAAAATATTTTTAGAAGATAGAGAATATCAAGTAAGTAAATTAAAATTAGATACAAAGGAAATTGAATTATATGACCAAAGCATAAAAGGTTGGTATCCAGTTCTTCGTGTAATGAATTTAGATGAATTTGTATTAGAATATACAAACTCAAATGCAGAGAAACAAGCAGAAGATGAGACAATAGAAAATAGAATCAACTATAAGATAGATTCAAATGAGATAGAAACAAGAAGTTTAGTAAAAAGAACAAATGATAATATAAATGCAATAAAACTATTAAAGAAAATAGAAAAAGAAAATAGATTAGCAACAGCAGAGGAACAAACACAACTTGCGAAATATACTGGTTGGGGTGGCTTATCAAAAGTATTTAGTGATGAAAATGAGAATTGGGAAGAACAACAAAATGAATTAAAAGATATTTTGACAGAAGAGGAATTTGAAAATGCAAAAGGAAGTACATTAAATGCTTTTTATACAACCCCTACAATAATAAATAATATGTATTTAGGTTTATTAAGATTAGGCTTTAAAGGTGGAAATATATTAGAGCCGTCAGCACGGAATAGGAAATTTTATAGGAAATCTACCAAAAGAATTAGCTAAAAGTAAATTCACAGCAATAGAATTAGATAGTATTACAGGAAGAATATTAAAACAATTATATCAAAAAGAAAATGTAAATATAAATGCTTTTCAAAAAGTAGAATTAGAAGATAACTTTTACGATATTGCAATTTCAAATGTTCCGTTTGGAAATCATAATGTTTTTGACAAAAGATACAACAAAGAAAATTTTAAAATACACGATTACTTTTTTGCAAAAGCATTAGACAAAGTCAAAGTGGGTGGAGTAGTAGCATTTATTACGACAAAAGGTACTATGGACAAAATGTCTAGTGATGTAAGAGAATATTTAGCAAAAAGGGCAAATCTTTTAGGTGCAATAAGACTTCCTACAAATTCTTTTGCAAATACAGAAGTAACAACAGATATAATCTTTTTACAAAAAAGAGAACAGATGAGAGAAGAACTACCTAGTTGGGTAAAAACAGAAGAATATGATGCTGGTGTAAATATAAATAAATATTTCATAGACCATCCAGAAATGGTAATGGGCGAATTTCATAAAGTTTCAACCCAATTTGGAAAATTTGATTTTGATGTAGTAAATAAAAATGGAAACTTAAATGAAATGCTTGAAGAGGCAATAAATAAATTACCTCACGATATATTTAAACAAGAGGAAAGAAATATTGAAAGTAAAACAGAGAAAGTAATTCCAGCAATAGAGGGTGTAAAAGATTTTAGCTATACATTAGTAAACGATAAAATATATTATAGAGAAAATGCTGTAATGAGAGAAAAATCTAATGATGGAATTATAGCAGAAAGAGTAAAAGGCTTAATAAAAGTTAGAGAAACATTAGGAGAGTTAATAGATAAACAATGTCAAAATGTAGAAGATTACGAGATAGAGCCATATACAGAAAAATTAAATAAAGTATATGATGACTTTGTAAAAAAATATGGCTATTTAAGTAATAATGCAAATAAAAATGCTTTTGGAGATGATAGTGAATACCCTTTACTTACAGCATTGGAAGAATATAACGAAGAAACGAAAGAATATACAAAAAGAGATATATTTTATAAAAGAACGATTCAGCCATATAAAGAAATAACACATACAGAAACAGCAGAGGAGGCTTTAATTGCATCACTTAATCAAATCGGAAAAGTAGATATAAAATATATCAGTAATCTATGCAATAAAGATATAGAAACTGTTATAAAAGATTTAAAAGGCAAAATATTTAGAAACCCTATGAAAGTAAAAGATATAATACCAGATGATATAACAAAAGGTTGGGAAACAGCAGAGGAATATTTAAGTGGTTATGTAGTAGATAAATTAGCACAAGCAAGATTTTATGCAGAAGAAAATGAAATGTATTTAGACAATGTAATGGCATTACAAGAAGTTCAGCCAGTAAAATTAGAGGCAAGTGATATAGAAATAAATTTAGGTGCTACTTGGATTCCAGAAGAATATATAACACAATTTGCAAAAGAAACTTTGAAAATTCAAGATAGTTATTATAGTAGATATGATTTAGAAATTTCATACAACAAAAAACTTTCAAAGTGGTTTGTAGAGAATAAAACATATAATTCTAATATTGAAAATACACAGATATATGGAACAAAGAGAATTACAGGTATTGATTTATTAGAAGATACCCTTAACCTAAAAAATACAACAATATATGACCCAGACCCAAAAGACCCAGAGGGCAAAAAGAGAATTGTAAATAAGAAAGAAACAATACTTGCAAGAGAGAAACAAGAGGCTTTAAAAGAAAGATTTAAAAATTGGATTTTTGAAGATAGTGAAAGACGAGATGTAGTTGTTAATTTATATAATAAACAATTTAATCGTATAAAATTAAGAGAATATGATGGAAGTCATTTAGCACTACCAAATATGTCTAATATAATCACATTAAAACCTCATCAAAAAAATGCAATAGCAAGAATTTTATACAGTAAAGGTAATACATTATTAGCACATTGTGTTGGTGCTGGAAAGACTTTTGAAATGGTTGCAAGTTGTATGGAACTTCGCAGATTAGGAATAGCAAGAAAACCTTTAATAGCTGTACCGAATCATTTAGTAGAAGACTGGGGAAAAGAATTTTATAAATTATACCCCAATGCAAAAATTTTAGTAGCAACTAAAAAAGATTTTCAAAAAGATAGACGACAAAGGCTTGTTTCAAAAATAGCAACTGGCGATTATGATGCAGTTATTATGGCTCATAGTAGTTTTGAAAAAATACCAGTAAGTAGAGAAACACAAGAGAATTTTATTAGAGGAGAGATAACTCAAATTGAAATAGCTTTAAAAAGTGCAAAAACAGATGGTGGAAAAAATAGAACAGTATTGCAATTAGAAACAGCAAAGAAAAATGCAGAAAAAAGATTAGAAGAATTATTAAATAGTAAAGTAAAAGATGATGTAATAAATTTTGAAAAATTAGGTGTAGATTATCTATTTGTTGATGAGGCTCACAACTATAAAAATTTATATACATATACTAAAATGAGTAATATTGCAGGAGTGCAACATACTAGAAGTCAAAAAGCTACTGATATGTTTATGAAAACGCAATACCTATTAGAAAAGAATAATGGAAAAGGGGTAGTATTTGCAACTGGTACACCAGTAAGTAATTCTATGTCAGAATTATATACAATGCAAAGATATTTACAGCCAAAAACATTAGAAGATATGGGATTATATAGTTTTGATGATTGGGCAAGTACATTTGGAGAGGTTGTATCAAGTTTTGAATTAGCACCAGATGGAAGCGGTTATAGAGTACAAGAAAGATTTAGTAAGTTTAACAATATACCAGAGCTTATGAATATGTTTCGTGAGGTTGCTGATATTCAAACACCAGATATGCTTAAATTACCAGTTCCAGCATTAAAAAATAATGAATACAATGTTATAAGTAGTGAATCAACGAAAGACCTTAAAGAATTTACAGAAACATTAGTAAAGAGGTCAGAAGAAATAAAAAAAGGTGGAGTAGACCCTAGAAAAGATAATATGCTAAACATTACTAATGAAGGAAAGAAAGCAGCACTCGATATGAGGTTAATAAACGAGATGTATGATGATATTGCTACAAGTAAAGTTAATAAAGCAGTAGATAATATATATAAAATATATCAAGAGAGTGCAGATTTCAAAGGCACACAACTTGTTTTTTGCGATATGTCAACACCAAGTAAAATTAGTGGAAAATATGATGTTTATAACGATATGAGAAATAAGCTAATAGAAAAAGGTGTAAGACCAGAAGAAATAGAATTTATACATAATGCTGATTCAGATGCAAAAAAGGCAAATTTATTTAAAAATGTAAGAATAGGTAATGTAAGAATACTATTAGGTAGTACAAGTAAAATGGGTGCTGGTACTAATGTTCAAGATAAATTAGTAGCTTTACATCATATTGATGTTCCGTGGCGACCTAGTGATGTAGAACAAAGAGAACGGAAGAATATTAAGACAGGGAAATACTAATAAAGATGTTGAAATTGCTAGATATGTAACAAAGCAAAGTTTTGATGCTTATTCTTGGCAACTAATTGAAACAAAGCAAAAATTTATATCACAAATATACAGAGGAGACACATCTATAAGAAGTATTGGAGATTTAGATAATTCTGTAATGAACTATGCACAAATAAAAGCAATAGCAAGTGGAAATCCAATGATTTTAGAAAAGTTTAAAGTAGATAATGAGGTACAAAAACTACAAGACAAAGAAAGAAACTTTAAGGCGATGAAATTTAGATTAGAAGATAGTTTGAATAAAACTATACCAGAGTGTATTGAGCATTCAAAATCAAAACTTGCAAAATTAAAAGAAACAGTAATTGCTAGAACAGACAAGCAAAGTGAAGATTTTTGTAATATTGAAATTGATGGAAAAACCTTTAATACATATAAAGATGCTGGTGTTGAAATATTAGAATTTTCTAATCGTTATATGGAACTTAATAAAGAATATTCATTAGGTAAATATAGAGGCTTTGAATTAACAATGACAAACTTTGGAACAGAAAGCCTTTTTGATAATAATGGAGAGGCTAGAAAAGTAATAAAAATTAAGGGAAAATATGAAATAAGTTTTGATATGTTGAGAGTACCAACATTAAATATAAAAAAATTAGATGATAAGCTGGACGAATTAGAACAGCTTATTTTTAATGAAACAGAAAAAATACAAGACTTTAATAGGCAGTTAGAACAATGTAGATTAGAATTAGAAAAACCTTTTGAATATGCAGAACAATTAGAAGAATTGCTAAAAAGAAAAAATGAAATAGATACTGAATTAAGATTAGATGATGAAAAACCAGCACAAATTATAGTAGAAGACGAGGAATGTGAAAAAAATACAGAAGATGACGAAGACGAATATGAAAGAGAAGAATTTTTAGAAGAGGAGGAAATATATGTATAAGAATGAAATAGAAACGAAAACACTAGGGAGAATGAAAGTATTAGCTTGTATAGAAGATATTGCTTTAATAGAAAGATTATGCGATACACCAGAAAAGTATGTTGTTGGTGTAGGTTTTAACAAAGAAACTGATTCTTGGAGTTATGGAATATATCATAATAAATTAACAAATGCATTAAATAGTTTTAATAGAACGGTATCATTAAAAAGAAATGTAGCAACATTAGAGGAATTGAAAGCATTACAATTAAATAAAGCACTATATGTTTTAGAAAATGCCAAAGATAGATATAACATAAGTGAGGGGTATGACCAGTTTTTAAAGTATGCTATTGGTCTAGATGATAAAGAAATTGAAAGCTATAATAATTTTGCTTGGAAATTAGATAGAGAATATTCAAGTCCAGAAGATTTTATAAAAGCAGAATTAAAAAATAATAAAGCAAAAAGTGAAGAAGAAGTTGAAAATATGGATATTGAATTATCTAAATTTGCTATTGATGACAATATGGAAATGGAGTGATAATATGGACATTAAAACAAAAATGGTATTAGGTTTATTTAATAATAATAGCTATTTTAAAAATCTAAAAGAATATTTAACAGAGAAAATGGAAAATAAAGAGTTATCATTTCAAAATTTAAAATATCTATATGCTAAAATGTATATTGGCAAGTCAGAGTTTATAAAACAAAATATTTACCCAGTTAGTGAATTTTTAATAAAAGGCTATTCAACACAAGAGGCAGAAAAAATTGCAGAACTATTACCAGATGCACATAAATTAACAATATTTTGTTATGATGAAAAAGAAAAAGGTCATACATATAATAAGTTATTTCGTGATTTACAATTTGCATATAATACTTATGATAAATATATGAACATTGATAACACTAAAAAAAGAGCATTTGAAATAGTTGCAGAAGAAATTGAAAATACTGATAAAAGACAACGAGAGGGAGAGGCACAAATAGATGACTATGATTTAGATGTAAAAGATGCGAAAGAATTATATAATGATATAACAGAAAAAATGAGTAAGTTGAGAGAAAATTTTGAAAAGGTAACATTGAGTGATAGTAAATTAGTAGAACATTTTAAAGCTACAAATTTAAATGACAGATTTTCTAGTATAATTGTAGCTGGTGCAATTTTAGGAGGAATTGAAATAAGAAATTTCCAAAGACAGAATAATAATTTGGACGGAGAAAAAGAGGTTTTTCCATATAATGCAGAACAAATAAAAATGATAGATAAATACAACAGATTACAAGAAACAATAGATAAAATAGAAGAATATGCAGAGCAAAATTTTAGTGAAGAAGATGAGAGAGAAATGTAGATTAATGTAAAATGTTATGATATAATTCTGTTACACAGATAGTAATTTGTAAAGGAGCGTCAAAAATATGGAAGAATACAATAATGAAAAGTATATGGTGCTTGAAAATGTAGAAAATTTATTTAAAAGAATTAATCGTTTTGGAAATGAATATAATTATTGCTTTGGTACATTCAAACCTCAATCAGTATTACCAATAACTCTTGGAGCAGTTGGAGGACTAATTGAGGTGGCTAAACAAAAAAATAATATAAGTGGATATTTTGTTAATAAGAATGAAAATGAAATTTGTCTAATCCCCATTATACTTGATGACCATAGAATTATGCAAATTGATATTAATGGATATATTGATATAAAGCCAGAAGAGATTAAGAAAATAAAAATTAAAAATGAAGACTTTATATATAAAAGAATTACCATTATTCTAAATAATGGCACAAAATATGTAATGAACTCTGCTAAAAAAATTAAAGGTGCAAATTATCATCAAGAAAACTTGAATAAATTTATTGAAATTTATAAATAGTAATTTGAAAGTGAGATGATTATTGATGAAAAATACAAATTTTGTAAGTAATAGTTTAAAAGAAAAAGGTTTATATCCTAAATCTGAAAATAGACAATTTGGATTAGAAATTTCTTTAAATGATAACAAAGAATTGATAATAAAAGGAACAAGAGAAGATTTTATAGAATTATCGGATTTACTTGTTTCATTGGCTATATCTAAAAACAATGATAATCATTTTCATATTGATGAACTTACTCTTATAGATGATAATTCTTCAATAAAAGAAATAATTGTTGAAAACAAATAAATTACAATATATAGGGCAGATAATTAGTTGAAAATTATCTGCCTTTTATGATATAATCCAAACATAGATTAGTAATTTGGAGGAAAACTTATGAACAAAAAGAAAATTATTATAATTACAATAATATTTGTTTTAGTTGTTATTTTAGGATTATGGATTAGTGGTATAATTCCAAAGCAAATAGCAAGAATTTGTGCAACTAATTATTTAAAGAAAAACTTTCCTAAAAAACAATATGAATATGTAGATATAGAATGGGCATCTAGTTTCGGAGGTTATGATATAAAATTTAAAGATGAAAAAGGCAAAGAAGTTGGTTTTATAATGCCTTATAAATATTTTCCAATCAGTATAGGACAAGGCTCATTTGCACTAGAAGATAGTTATAGAATCGAATACGAAAGTGGAATAGAAGATATAAATGATTTATATAATCATAGTGTAACAGATAATTATGAAGATATTAGAACTTTACCACAAAATTATTCCAAAGAACAAGCACAAAAGGATAATTGTTTTATTATTGATGCAATGGTTCATAATGATAATTTATATAGTGAATTTATGGATAAATATAATAAAAAAGAAACAACATTTATTAGAGTAGTACAATCTACTGTTGAAGGAGATATATTTATTATAGATGTATTGTATGATGCAAATAATAATAAAATTCATTTAGTAAAAGATAATACAAGAGATGAATTTTCAGCACAAGAAGATAGAACTATTAAATATAAAACTTACGAAAAAACAGGAGTATGGAATTACCAAAATTCACAATATTGGGTTGCATATAATGGAGAATTACCAGATGGAACAGCAGAGTACTCTCTTAATTCTGATGAATTATTTATAATTGCAACAATTAATTAAATTATAAGGAAAATATTTATGGAAAATAGCAATAAAAAAAGAAAAGTTTATGTAAGTATAGGGTCTGGAAGATTATTAAATATTAGAGTTGTTTTAGATGATAATCCAACTCCTATATATGAAGGTATGGTAGAAGATGCACCAGAAGAAATAAAAGATTTAAAATATTCAAAAGTAAATGTAGCAAGTCAAATTACTTATTATGTATATAGTGATGTGAATTAGTGAAAGATACGTAAAAAAACACTTACTAGATTAAGTTCTAGTAGGTGTTTTTTTATGCCAAAAATCAGAGAAAGGGGTGGTAAAAATGGGAATAAAATATCAAACCTAAAAAATAAAAAATGCTAGGAGGTAACTTATGTTAGAAGAAAAAATATTAAACGAAGAAATAAAAATATTCAAAGTTGGTAACCTATATAGAATTTATGGAAAGACTTTTGATGTAAAAGATGAATTAAGTTCAATAGGTGCAAAATGGAATAATGAGAATAAGAAATTAGAAATATCATTAGATGATTTTAATAACTTATCAGAAACAATAAAAAATAAAGTTTACGAATTAGAAAAAAAGCAAAGACAAATGAGTTTAGAAACAATTAGTCATATTATAATGTCTGGACAAATTAAGGTATATCTTAATCAAGATGAAGAATATCAAATTTATGGTAGAACAAAAGATATATTCAAAGATTTACAAAATCTTGGTTTTTCATTAAATGATAAAAATTACACAATGAGAAAAGAAGATTTTGAAAGAGTATTTCCTAACGAAGTTAAAGAGTTCATTAGTGAATATTCAAATAAAAAATCAAATAAAACACAGCAGAAAGAACAGCAAGAGGAAAGTATTTATGAAGAAGAATATGAGAAGGAGTACGAACAATAATATGAAAAAAGTTAGATTGATTATAACAGAAAAAGGCTTGGAAACTCTAAAAACATTTGCAGAGGAAAACTATCTAGGAAACTATATAGCAAGTAATGATAACGATCTATACTATAAATGTATTTTGAATTTTCCAGATGTATTAGAAACACTAAAAAGTGATATTCTTCTATTTGCGAAAGATAACATTTCGGAAGATGATGAGTTGGTGTGGGTACAAACAATGTCTGATATGAAAAAGAAAAATGCAACATATTATTCATTCATATTTGATACTAACACAAAAGTAATAAAAGAGTTCTCAAATGAAAGTGGCAAAATAAAGTTGCCATTTTTTGATTTAGATAGTTTTGAAAAAGTAAATAAAATTGAGAGTATTGTAAATGACAGGATATTAGAGGAAGATTTAGAAATTTAAAAGGAGGGAAAATTTTATGAAAGCAGATTTATATAATAAATTTGTAGAAAAACAAGAGAAACAAGAAATTGAAGAACAAAAAAATTTAGTAAATAATAAACAGGAAATAACAATGTTAGATGTGAAATTACTAGATGAATTTAATAATCATATATTTTCAGCTATATCACAAAATAAATTTGAAGAATTAAAAGAAAGCATATCTCGTTCTGGAGTCTTGTCGCCAATTATAGTTAGAAAAAAACAAGATAGATATGAAATTATAAGTGGGCATAATAGAACAAGATGTTGCAGAGAATTAAATATCACAGAGATACCAGCAATAATAAAAGATTATGATGATGATATGGCAGAACTAATTATGATTGAAACTAACCTAGCACAAAGGGAAAATATTTTGCCCTGTGAAAAAGGTTTGGCATATAAAAAACGACTTGAAATACTAAAAAAAATCAGAAAAGAAAATAGTACGAAAACTAGTGATAACAATGATTTGCTAGAAAATGTCCCAGTGGGACAGAAAGAAAATTCTATTGATAAATTAGCAGATGAAAGTGAAGATAGTGCAACTCAAATAAAAAGATTTATAAGGCTTACAGAGTTAAATAATGATTTAAAAAGTAAAGTAAATAATGATATAATAGGTATTAGAGCAGGAGTTGAATTATCATATATAAAGCTAGAAGAACAATCAATTGTAAATGATATTATAGATGAAAACAATTTAAAACTAACTACTGCACAAGCACAAAAATTAAGAGCAGTTTGTGGAACAATAACAAAAGACAATGTATTAGAAATTATAAAGGGGAAACCAAAGAAAAAAGAAGATAAATTTACAGGAAGATTAGTAAAAAATATATTAAAAAAATATAAAGATAAGTTCGCAAACGATAAAGAGTTTAGTGAACTTATTGATTTTTTACTAGAAAATCACTATAAAAACTTGTCGGACAAACGGAGGACAAATTGAGTAATTGTCATACTCGTTGAAAGCTCTGCTTTCAAGCTGTGATGGGCTGTCTGTCGGACAGCTATTCTTGCTCTACGAGGTTATAAAGCAGATAATAAGGAGGCGATATGTAAAAATGCAAAAAAAGAACACGATAAAATTATCTGTTCGTGTCGATATGGAAACATATAATCGTTTGTGTAAAGTATGCAAAGAAAATGAATCTATTTCAGAAATTGTGAGAGAGTATATCAATATTGGTTTAGGTATTAAAACAACAGCAGATGATATTGATAAAATATCAGAAATAATACGAAATCAAGTTGAAAGTGTTTGTGAGCGACCTCTGGAAAGACTTATAAAAATTGTAATAAAAAATATTAAGTCATCAGAGGCTAGTAAATATATATTGTGTTCTATGTTAAAAGAATTTAGTCAAGAGAATACAGATGAAATAATAGAAAATGCAGAAAGACAAGCTGTTGTCTATGCTACAAATAGGAATGGCTAATGGCAAAAGTAATTTCAAAAATTAGAGCATACTCTCCCAATAAAAAAGATACTCCAACTGGTAATGTAAAACATCTATATTATATAGCTACAAGAACAAATGCTGTATTTAATGAATATGGCAGTAGTATATTCGGTTATTATGATTATCATAAATTAAGTGAAGATATACAGAAAAAAGAGGTAGCAAAATATATAAAATCTATATCACAAGCAAAAAACAATGTATATAGAGGAATTATATCATTACGAGAAGATGATGCAATAAGGCTTGGCTATGATAAAAGAGAAACTTGGGAAAAAATGATAAAAAATAATATTCAAGACATTGCAAAAGTTTTAAAAATACCATTTTCAAGATTAGAGTATGTTGGAGTAGTACATTTGAAAAAAGGAAATCCGCACTTGCATTATATGTTCTGGGACAGATCACAGAGAATAAGCAAGTGTTATATATCTACTTATCAGCAAAACAAAATAAGAGATATTATAACAAAAGGTATATATAAAGAGGAACTAAAAGAATTATATGAACAAAGAGATGAAATAAAAAAAGATTTAAAAGGTAAAGATTTAATTGAAGAAATGAAAGCTATAAACATTGAAAATTGTGATTCAAAGATACCATATACAAAAATTAAAAATCCAGATAGAAAAAAATTAATTGCAGAATTCAAGAAAATAGCAAATAAACTACCAAAAAAACGGAAGATTAGCTTATGCTTTTTTAGATAGTGAATTAAAAGTGGAAATAAATAAGTTAATAGATAATTTATGTGAAAGTAATTTTGATATGAAAAAAAGTTATGATAATTATTTTAAAAAAGTAGAAGAAATAGCAGACTATTTTTCAGAAGAACAAGCAGAAAAGATAATAAGTTCAGAAACGGACAAATTATATAATATGCTTGGAAATCAGCTTATAAAAATGATGAAAGAGTATAAAGAAATATCAGCAGAGATGTTGTTATTTAATTTGTATGCAATAATGAGTAGGCTGGAAGAACAAGAAAATTCAAGAGCTAATTCACAAGATTATATCAATTCTTTATCTACAAATGCAAAGAAAGAGTGGGCTAGAAAAATGAGTTATGGTAGCGAAGATTTAGAACGATAAGGAGGGGATTATAATTGGCAATGAACTTCGTATGAAAATATTGATAATTGAGCCTAACAAACAGCCATATACAGAAAAAATATGGAATGATTTAGAATCATTAAGAAAGAAAATAGGTCAAGAAATAGAAGTAATTGAATATAACAAAGTTCTTATAGTTTATAATGCACGAGGTTTAGCAGATAATATTCCAGTTAATCGTTGCATTGATGAACTAGCAATAAGAGGAACTTTTGTTATTACAGGTAATAATACAAAAGAATTAGACTTTGAAAGTTTAAAAGAGGAGGAAATAGAAAAATATACAGAAATGTTTACATTGGACAGAGAGGAGGAACTAGAATTGTGAAGAAAAATAAGCTAATAGTAGGAATAATAGCGAGTATTATAAATATTCCAATTAGTACAATATTAGCTGGTTTAGTACATATACAATTATCAAAAATTGATATTCCAAAGTCTATATATGATTTTAAGCAGATAGTAGTAAATGAAAAGTTTTTACCACTATTTTTTTTAATGTTTACATTGTTTGAAGTCTTAATATTTGCAATGTTAGTTATAAATAAAAACAATTATGAAAGTGAAACAGTAAAAGTAACTAACAAGATAGAAACTCCAAAAGCTATTGGACAGGGGCAATATGGTACAGCTAGGTGGCAAACAAAAAAAGAGTTTGAAAGGAATTTTAAATGTAATAGATTACCCTTAAATGACAATGGAGAATATAAAGCAAGTAAAGGTGGACTTGTTGTAGGGTATAAGAAAACTAAAAAGGAAGAACAAATATACTTTGTAGATGAGAATGTTCACTCTTTAACAGTTGGTGCAACTAGAAGTGGTAAAACTAGAAGTGTTGTTTTACAAACAATAGGAAATTTAGCACTAGCTGGGGAAAGTATGATATTGTCAGACCCCAAAGGAGAACTCTATCAGTACACATACCCATATTTGATTAGCAAAGGTTATAAAATCATAACATTAGATTTTAAAAATCCAACAAAATCAAATAAATATAATTTCTTACAGCCAGTTATAGATGCAGTAAATAGGGAAGATTATAGAAAAGCAGAAGAATATGCGTGGGACATTACAGCAAGTTTAGTTGGAGATGATAACGGACATACAGAAAAAATATGGCGAGATGGAGAAATGAGTGTTATTGCTGGTGCAATAATGAGTGTGGTTTTTGATAATAAAAATTGCCCAGAGTATCAAAACTTAACAAATGTGTATATGTTTATTTCAGAAATGTGTAAAACTGTTGGAAATAATCAAATGCCAATAAATAGATATATAGAGGCATTACCAGCAGACCACCCAGCAACAAGTATTTTTAGTATTGCACGAATTGCACCAGATAAAACAAGAGGTAGCTTTTTTACAAGTGCATTAACAACATTAAGATTATTTACTAATAAAAGTATTTATTCTATGACTTGTGAAAGTGATTTTACTTTAACAGATGCTGGAAAAGAAAGAGTAGCTACATTTATTATATTACCAGATGAAAAGACTACTTATTATTCATTAGCAAGTTTATTTGTTTATCAAAACTATGTTGCACTAGTAGAAAAAGCAGATTCAAGAGGTGGGGAATTATTTAAAAGAGTAAACTATATACTAGATGAGTTTGGAAATTTTAGTACAATACCAGCTTTTCAAAATATGCTAACAGTAGCTGGTGGCAGAAAAATTAGATTTAATTTATTCTTGCAATCATTTGCACAATTAGAAAATAAATATGGCAGAGAGGTTGCAGAAAATATTAGAGATAACTGTCAGACTTGGCTATATTTAAAAACAGCTAGTACAGAAACAGCAACTACAATTTCAAAAAAATTAGGTTGTTATTCAACATCTAGTTATTCTAGGTCAAGTAGCTATGCTAGGTATCAAAGTGGTAGTAGTTCAGAAAGTATGAATTTAATATCAAGACCACTACTTACAGAAGATGAGATTATGAGAATTGAAAGACCATATCTTTTAGTAATACCTACTGGTATGTTCCCAGTAATGAGTACACTACCAGATATTTCTAAATGGAAATTCAATAAATTGTTTGGAATGGGAAATCAAGACCATAATAGAAAATTACGAGAAGAAAGAGAATCAACAAGAGAAGAACGAGAGATAAAGGAAATGCAACTATGGGGCATTTGGAAATTATTTAACAATAGAAGATAGATATAAATAAGAAACACTAACTTATGTTCGAGATAAGTTAGTGCTTTATTCATTTTAAAAGATTGGACTCCTTATATAAATGAATGAAGTTATTATATATTTATTTTCCAAAAAAATCAAGAAATTGGAGGAAAATATGTATGATAAAAAAGATAAGAAAAATGGGAATTATGATATTCGTAGCAGTAATGCTATTTACAAATTGTTGTTTCGCAAGTTCAGTAGGGGAAAGTCAACTTGCAAAAGGAACAGAAAATTTGATAAAAGATGTAACTAACTGGCTATTGATACTAGCACCAGTATTAACAGCTTGTTTAATAGGTTATTACTTATTAAGAAAGTCAGCTAGTGATGAAATGGACACAAAGAGATGGGACAATAGAATTAAAATTGCTATAATTTCTTGTATAGGTGTAGTTATAGCAAGTGGTTTAATAAATATCATCATTGGCTATTATAGGTAGAACTATTGACCGATTTATTAACGGATTTAATAGTAGATTTAATAGGTGGTGTTGATGGTGCTATCAATAGTGCTTTTAATGGTTTAATGGAACTTTGTTTTAATGCAGAATATCAATTAACACATATTCTAGGACAACAAGTAATTTCATTAGAAAATTTAAAAACATTGATTTTTTCCGTTGCACTATCACTTATAATATTAAAATTTTTGAAAAAAGGCTTTGATATTTATATACTTTGGACAGAGGGGGAGGCAGATACTCCACCTTTAACATTTGTTGTTTATTTTATAAGAGCAGTTGTAACATTGATATGCTCGATGCTCTTATATGATTGGCTTGTAACAGTTGTTCAAGATATATGGACAAAAGATGCTGGAGTCTTTAAATGTTGCAGAAACTATGGACATAACAGCAACTATTGCTGGACTAGCAAGTTCTAGCTTATTTAGTGCAATAATGTCAATTATTGCTTTGGTTATGCTTTTTGTTTTATGGGTGCAATTTATAATAAGAGGTGCAGAAATATTTGTATTAAAGCTAGGTTTTCCTCTTGCTTGTGTAGGTTTAGTAAATGCAGATGGAGGAGTTTTTACACAATATATAAGCAAACTTTTAAAAAGTATGCTAACTGTATTGGTACAGATACTATGCTGTAAATTAGGCTTATTACTATTATTTAGTGGACAACTAATTTATACAATAGCAATGATAATACTAGCAATAAAAACTCCTAAAATGTTACAAGAATTTATGCTTGGTGGTGGAGGTGGTGGCATATCTAATGTCATCATAACAGCAAGTAAAACAATGGAACTATCTGGACAATTAAGTAGAAAATTAAAACAATTAAAGAAAGTGAAGTGATAGTTAAATGGAAACATTGGAAGATATAATAAAATTATTAAGAATTATAATAATACCACTTGGAACAACATTTAGAGTGGTATTTTGTTTTGTAAAAATGATATATGATGAGGATTCGGCAAATGCTTATAAAAAGAAAATATGGAATGCAGTAGCATTTTTAATAATATCAGAGTTGATTTTTGTTATTGCAGATTTAATAAAAGCATATTACGGAGATTATTACTTTTCTACCCCAACTATTACACAGCCATTTTCAAACGGTGGTGGTGCTGGTGGTGGAGGAGGCAGTATGGGAGGTAGATAACTTATGGAAAATGAAGAAACAAAATTATATATTCCTAGCAATGTAAAAACTAGACTAGAATTTTTCAAAGGTTTTGGAATTAAGGAATTAATATCTACTATAATTGTAGCCATTGCCTTAATTCCAATATGTATAATTTCTTATTATTTAGCAAATAAAAATTATCTAGTGCCAGTTTTAATAGAGATTATAGGAATTGTGGCAACCGTTGTTGCTACTACAAAAGATGATAACAACTTATGTGTTGTAAATCAAATAAAATATTTGATAGATTTTGCAAAAATGCAAAAAACTTATGAATATAAATATTATGATAAATGGAGGTTTTAAATATGTTTAATATATTTCATAAAAAGAAAGAGAATGTTAAAACCTGTAACGAAGAAATAAATATTTTAGATATTAGAAATAACACTATATATACAAGAAATGATTATCTTATAATGGCATTAAAAATTAATTCTATAAATATGCAGTTGTTTTCTAAAAGAGAGTTGAATCAAAAGGTAAAGGAAATAACGACAGAACTTGCAGGAGATTTAAAAGAATTAAAGTTTTTTAGCATATCAAGACCAGTAGATATTACTGGTCTTATTGATAAGTTAAGAGAAATTTTAAATAATACAGAAATTCAAAAACAAAAGAATTTGTTAAAACAAAATATAAGAGAAACAGTGAGATTAACTGTAACAGGAGATGTAGTTGAAAGACAAAACTTTATAACTATATTTACTAAAAATTCAGATATTGCAGAGAAAGAATTGCAAAAACAAGCAATGGACTTGGTAAATAAATTTAATAATTGTGGAATAAAAACAGAGATATTAAATGAACAAGATTTAATTCAGCTATGTAATAGTACACTTAATATAAATTTTGCTTTCAGAGAAGATAATGAGGACTTTGACGAGAAAATTCCATATTTAAAATACGAGTAGGAAAGGGGGAATACTATTGAAAAAAACAGAAATTACAGGAATACAAGAAAATAAAAATTTGCTTAATATATTAGCACCTATTCGGTGGAATAGAATATAAAAGCAATAGAGTAAGAATAGGCGAAGTATATGCAAAAGTATATACAGTAATAAAATACCCTCAAAGTGTAAGAATAGGTTGGCTATCAAAGATAACAAATATACCTAACACAATATGTTCTTTAAATTTCTCTCCAACTGATAATACTTTACTTATTCAGAATATTTCAAAAGGTATAAGGCAAAATGAGGCAACAGTTGATAATATGAAAGATGAAATATTAAGACAAAGGACAGAGAAAGAAATTGAAGATGGACAAGAACTAATAAGAAGAATAGACCAAGACGGAGAGATAGTCGGCTATATGACTATTCTTATTATGGTAATAGCAGAAAGCGAAGAGGAATTACAAAGAAGATGTAAGAAGATAGAGGGAAAACTAATGGGAATGCAAATGAAAATAAGAAATTTAGCAAACCTAGTAAGAAATGCCTTTAATTCTATTACACCATTTAATATTTTAGATGATAAAATAAGAAAAATTGCAAATAGGAATGTACCACTATCAACCTTTGTTGGAGGATTACCCTTTGCAAGTAATGGCTTTAATGATAATAATGGCTATTATTTTGCAAGAGATACAGAGGGAGGCATAGTAGTTTTAGATAGCTGGAAAAGAGGTGGCGACAGAACTAATAGTAATTATGTTATAATGGGAACAGCTGGTGTTGGAAAATCAACAGTGGCAAAACATTTAATACTTAATGAATATATGACAGGTACGAAACTTTTGGCGATAGACCCAGAACGGCGAGTATAAAGAACTTACAGAAAATTTAGAGGGCGATTGGTTAAATGTTGGAAGTGGTGCTGGTGGAATTATAAATCCATTGCAAATTAAAGATGTACCACTTGATGATGACGAGGAGAAAGAAAAAGTTTTTAAAGATGAGGGAAAAGGTTTAGGTGCTATGGCACTACACTTTCAATCTTTAAGAACTTTTTTTAAGTTGTTATTTCCAGAATTAACAAGCATTCAAGTTGCATTACTAGAAGAAACATTAGAGGAATTATATAATAGTTTTGATATATATTGGAATACAGATATATCAAGTTTTAAAAATATAGATTTTCCAATAATGTATGACCTATATGAATTAATAAATAAAAAAACTAAAAATGTGTACGGTAATGCTAAAAAGCAAGACTATGAAATATTGCAATCACTAATTAGAACAATAGCAGTAGGTGCAGATAGTGCATTATTTAATGGCTATACGAGTATTCAAACAAAAACAAATTTTGTATGTTTAGATACACACAATTTACAAAATGCAAGTGAAAGAGTAAAGAAAGCACAATATTTTAATATTCTTACATATTGTTGGGAACTTATGAGCAAAGATAGAGAAGAAAAAACAATGCTTGTATGTGATGAAGCTTATTTATTGATAGACCCCCAAGTACCTCAAAGTTTGGTATTTTTAAGAAATATAGCTAAAAGATGTAGAAAATATGAGGGTAGCCTCTGTATTATAAGCCATAGTATTGTGGATTTTTTAGACGAAAGTGTAAAAATGTATGGACAAGCAATATTAGATATGGCTACATACAAAGTGCTTATGGGAACAGACGGAAAAAACCTAGAAGAAACAACAGAGTTGTTCAAATTAAGCGAATATCAAGCAGACTTTTTATATGCAAAAAAAAGAGGTTATGCAATATTCATAATAGGTGCATATAGAATACTTGTAAAATTTGATATATTTCCTTATGAATTTACTTATTTTGGTAAGGCTGGTGGTAGATAATGGCTATTGACCCAGCAACAGCAAAACTAATAGCAAAAGCTGTAATAAGTCAAATTACAGATGAGGAAAAAAGACAAAGATTAATAATAGGAATTGTAGTAGGAATAGTAATATTTATATTTTTACTTGCAACTCCTATGTTATTATTAACAAGTGCTTGGGATTCAATAAAAGATTTCTTTGGCTGGAATTCAGAGGAAGAAATGAAAGCAAGTACAGAATATGCAAGTATTTATCAATTAAAACAAGACTATGGTTATAATTTAGAAAGTGGAGAATTAACTTTTAATGGAGAGTTACCAATGCCAGTAAATAATCCAGTAGTAACAAGTGAGTTTGGAAACAGAGTGCATCCAGTTACTCGGTAAAGTAAATAGTTTTCATACTGGTATTGATTTAGCTGGAAAATGGCATAGCAATATAATAAGTGTGCTAGATGGAAAAGTTGTCTATGCTGGAGTCTTGGGTGGTTATGGAAATTGTATAAAAATAGAACATACATATAAAGATGAAACAATATATAGTTTATATGCACATTTAGCAGAAATAAAAGTATATAGTGGGCAAGATGTAAAACAGGGAAATGTTATAGCAACACAAGGAGGCGACCCAAAGTTAGATAGTAATCCAGGAAGTTCAACTGGCTCACATCTACATTTTGAAATAAGAAAAAGTGCTGGTGGAGATTTTCAAAATCCTAGAAACTACCTATATGGAGGTGGTAGCTAGTGAAAGTAGATATATATAATACCAACAACAAATATAAAATAATATATGCAGACCCTCCGTGGCAATACAGAGTTTGGAGTAAAAAAGGCTTGGGTAGGAGTGCAGAAAGTCATTATAAAACAATGAATATTCAAGATATAATAAATATGAAAGATACAATTAAGAATATATCAGATAAAGATAGTATTCTTTTTTTATGGGTTACTTTTCCGTGTTTAAAAGAGGGAATAAAAGTAATGGAAGAATGGGGTTTTGAATATAAGACTTGTGCTTTTGCTTGGGTAAAGAAAAATAAAAAAAGTGATAGCTTATTTTGGGGTATGGGTTATTGGACACGAGCAAATGTAGAATTATGCTTAATTGGAACAAAAGGAACAATAAAAAGACAAAATGCTGGTGTTCATCAAGTAATATACACACCAATAGAAGAACACAGTAAAAAGCCTGACATAGTAAGAGATAAAATAGTAGAACTTGTAGGGAATATGCCTAAAATTGAACTATTTGCAAGACAAGAAAAAGAAAATTGGGATTGTTGGGGAAATGAAGTGTAAAGGGGGTATGTAGTAATGATTTTAGCAATAACTAATACAAATGAGAAACTAATTCGAGAAATATGTGCAAAATATGATTATGACGAAATAGAGGTATATACTGGAATTAGAAATTTACAAGATTTTGCAATAAGAGAATTACAAAATTTAAGTAGTTTTAAATATCTTATATTAGATATAACGGACTTAAAAGAAAAAGAAGAAACTATAATCAAATCAGTAGTAGCGATTAAATCTATGCACAATATTAGAATTATTATAATGGCGACAGGTTATAAAGAGGGAGATAGTTTACTTGCAAGACTTTTTAAAGAAGGTATATATAACTTTATTATTGGAGATAGTTACCAAAAACAAGATGAAGAATTTAAGAAATGTTTATCAGCAGAGGGAAATGAGTATAAAGATGCAATAAGATTTAGAGTGGAAGAAAACATTGCTAACAATAAAAATAAGGTTATAATAAAAAAAGAGTATAAGAAACTAAAACAACTACTAACAGTTGCTGTTGCTGGAACAGAAAAACATATTGGAACTACTACACAATGTTTGTTGATGTGTAAGTTTTTTAATGAAAGAGGTCTAAAATCTTGTTATGTTTGTGCAAATAGTGGAACAACTATTGAAGAATTACGAGAAAATTTAGGAAAGCAGTTAAGTAATGGTATGTTTCAATATAGTGGAATTGATATATATGATAAAAATGAGAAAATAAGTGCAATGGCTTATGGTTATGATGTATATGTTTATGACTATGGTGTTCTAACAGATAATAACCTAGACTTATTTATAAAAAATGATAAAAGAATAATAGTAGGTGGCAGTAAGTTATGGGAATTGTTAAATATATTTAGGTCTATTGCAAGATTAAAAAAACTAGAAGATGTATATTATATCATTTCACATTGCCCAGATGATGATAAAAATGCCTTAACAGCTAATATGGGAATATATAAAAAGAAAACATTTTTTAGCGAATATGCTCCGAATCCTTTTGAAACAAATAAAAATATTGAAATTTATCAATCTATATTTAAAGATAATATAGAAGAAAAAACAAGCAATCTAATAACAGTAGAAAAAGGTAATATATTTAACTTTTTTAAAAGGAAAAAATAGATGAAGAAAAATTTATATAAAAAGTTTCAAAAGGTAGATAAAGTAAAGAAAAAATATAACGAAAATCTTATTGTAGAAAAATCACAAATGATAAAAACTATACTATCATTTACTAGTGATATGATAGGAAAAATAATTAAGATAATATTTTATATTTTAATAGTAGCACTTTGTTCATTAGGTGCTACTTATTTATTTAATTATATTTTAAGAGGAGGAGTCTTATGGTAAAGAAAATTATAAAAAGAATATCATTAATTATGTTTGCAACAATAGCACTAACAGTAACAAATTGCTTTGCAACGAATATAATAAGTGAAGAATTTATAACAAAAGATAATATGGAATATATAAAAAGGTCATATTCTGTTCCTATGGATCAAGAAGATGACTTTTTATTAAATTTAGAAAATGAATTCAAAATTGAAAAGAAAACTTATCAGATACAAGAAAAAAACAGAACAGGTGGAGATATTGTAGAAACAATAGATATAAATACTACTAAAACAGTTACATTAGATAGTAACAAAACAGAGTATATATTAAGCAAATTACAACAAGAAATTGATTATAATGAAAATGGGTATGTAGGAAAATATGTACTAGATACAAATTCAATAAATGTAGAAAGTAAATATAATGGATATAAAGAAGTATTAGTTAAAGAAACGAAAACATACACTAATTTAGATAAAAATGATTTAGACAGTATTCCAAAACAAATAAAAAAAGATGGATTGGTTTTAGATTTACTTACTACTAATTGGGAAGTTACTGAAACAAAACAACTACAAGACAATGTAATTCCTAGTAAATATAAGGCAACTTGCTATTATGCTACTAAAAAGAAAGTAAATAACCCTATTACATATATTGTTACAGCAGATTATATAGGAACAGCGGAAAAAATAACTGAAAATGATTATACTTATGAAATTACTTATAAATGTATAGATGAAGATAAAAACATTTTACCTATACTTGCAATTACAGGTGGGTCAATATTAGTTATAGTTGTAATATTATTTGCAAGAAAGAAAAATGTAATTATATATAATTATCAAAATAAAGAATGGAAACAAATTGGTAAGCAGAGAGTATCAAAGCCTATAATTAACTTGAATAGGTATAATTATAAAAGTGTAAGTAATAGATATAAAATAATTCTAGATGAGAAAATAGTAGATAAGTATAATTGGAAAATGATTAAGATAAAAAGAAATAAAAGAACAATAGACAAGTTTATAAATAAGGCAAATAATATTAAGCCTTATACAATAGAAATTATTATATAGGAGGACTCTGACTATGAATAAAGGTATAAAAATATGTTTAATTGTAATTCCGCTTGTTTTGCTGACAATTATGATGTCAGTTTTTTTAGTTCAAAAATATAAAATATTTAGTAGCAATAAAAAAGCAGATGAAACCATAGTAGTAGGAGATAATGAAGAAATAAAAGATTTAGAGCCATTAGAACAAAAAGAGATAAACTATGATGATAGCATAGGAACATTAACTATTCCAGATATTTTATTAGACAATGCACCTATTAAAGAAAGTGTAGAACTTTCAACATTATCAGAGGCAATAGGACACTTTACAAATACAAGCCTTTATAGTGGTAATGTTGGACTGGCATCTCATAATGGAGGGGGAAAAGGAGATTATTTTAGAAACCTAAACAAAATAAAAAAAGGTAGTGAAATATATTATCAAACAGATTTTGGTGTTAGAAGATATATTGTAAATACTATTGAAATAATAGATGAAACAGATTGGTCATATTTGCAAGAAACAACAGAAAATAAAATAACACTAATTACCTGTGTAAAAGGACAAAAAGAAAAAAGATTATGTGTTCAAGCTGTGGAATCAGAAGAAAATATGATAAATAATCAATAAATTAAAAAAATATAGTAAATCGGTTAGACTTTCATATATATAGCAAGTTATAATAAATATAGGGAGAGTGATAAATATGTTTAGGTTTTTAGTAAATTTTACAAAAGTAATAGCAATAGCTTGTATAATAGGAGTTTCATTGAGGATTATAGATATTATATTTTTAAAGGAAAAGACAAAAGATGTTGCAACTACTAACACAATAAGCGAAACACAAAATGAAGAAATATTAGAGGTAGCAAATGAAAGTAACAACATCGAAGAACAAACAACAAATGAAACTAAACAAGAAATTGCTATTGTAGAAACAAAAAAAGAAGCGGATTCAAATCAAAATACAAAAGTTGAAAAGAAAATAAATGCAACAATGGAAACAAAAGAGGAAGATAAAAAAGAAGAACAACAAGAAAATTCTAATAAAGTAAGTTTACCAGAAATTACTAAACAAGAAGTGATAGAAACAAAATCAGAAGAAAAATATACAGAAGTTGAAGTTGAAATTGCAGAAAAGAAAGAATGCAAAAACAATAATCACGGAATGAGTGTAGGAAATAGTGGTAAATGGTTTAATACAAAAGAAGAGGCAATAGCAACATACAAACAAGAATCAAAAATGTGGGGCGATAAATGGAAAAACAACGAGATAAGTGATGATGAATATTATAGAAATTGTCCTTATGGGTATGAAATTTGGAGTTGTATGTATTGTGGCAAATGGACTATAAACTATTATTATGATAATTAAAATAAAAATTTTAGAACAAGTTAAGGCTTGTTCTTTTTTTGGAGGTAATGAGATGAGAAAAGAGAAAAAAATAAAATTAAAAAATTTAAGAAAGAAATTTTTAGCAATAATCTTTTTGATTATAACTATATTTAGTAATGTTCAACCAATATTTGCAATATCTGGCTCTGGAACTGGAAGATTTGTAGGTGGTCAATATGCTTCTGGAATAAAAACAACAGATAACAAAAACTCAGCTACAGGAGTATTGATTAGAAAGTTAATAAATAATACAACAGGAGAAAAAATGACAGTTTTTTGTGCAGAACATTTAGTTGATTATAGGACAGATGTTGTTTATAAAGGAGAATACTATGTACCAGCAGATTCAAACCTAAAAAGAGCTTGTAAAATTGCATATTTAGGTTGGTATAGCAAATATGGCAATTATGTAGTAGATGGTGGAATATTAGCAGAAGATATGAAATGGGTAAAACAAGATTATGTATTTACACAACAATATATATGGGAGACTTTGGGACAAAGTAATGCAACATTTATTAATTCGACAGTACAAAGCGATTATGTGTCATTTAAAAATAGTATTAATTCAAAAATAGCACAAATAGAAAGTAAGCCAAGTTTTACAAAAGAAACAATTACAATAGATGTAGGAACAACAAAAACTCTTACAGACACAAATGGAGTATTAAAAGATTATAATAGCATAGATAAAACAATAGATGGAATAAGAATTGTGCATACAAAAGGCGAAAATACAATGCAAGTAACAGTTGATACAAGTTGTACATCAGAAACATATAAAATAACTAATGATATGATGGAAAGCTGGGGAATGATTAAAGAAGAAACGAAAAATAATGATACATCAGTATATATAACATTTACAGAAGGAGTACAAAATCAATTATATGCCTTAAATTATAATGACCCAGTAACAATGTCTTTAAATTTAAAAATAAATATATTTGGAAAGTTAGAAATTGCAAAGAAAGATAATAAAGGTAATTATGTACCTAACACAACATTCAAAATTAGTTATAATTCAGATATGTCAAATCCAATAGGAACTTATACAACAGGAAGTAATGGAAAAGTAATTATTGATAATTTACAGCCTAAAACTGTATATATTCAAGAAACAGATGTACCTAAACATCTAATTTTAGATAGTACAATTAAAAAAGTTACAATAAAGCCAGCACAAACTACGAGTTTTGTTGCAACAAATGATTGGAAACAGGGATATATTAAAGTTGTAAAAAAAGATAGTGAAACTGGAAAAGTAGTAAAACAAGCTGGAGTAGTTTTTGATATATATAATTTGAATAATGAAAAGGTTACAAGTATAACTACAAACAATGAGGGTGTAGCAACTTCGCCTTTATTAGACTATTCGATCTATTTTGTAAAAGAAAGTAAAGCACCAAGCAAATACACTATACAAGTAAAAGTTAGTGAAAATATTGGGGTTATTGAAAATGGAAAAACCTATGAAATAAGTGTTTTAAATACTAGGGTTAAAGGTAGTGTTTCTATTTCAAAAGAAGACACAGAAACTGGTAAAAAAGCACAGGGAGAGGCAACTCTTGCTGGTGCAGTATATGGACTTTATGCAAAAGAAGATATATTAGACCCAGCAGATAATAGTGTTATTTACAAAGCAAATACTAAAATAGCAGAATTAGTAACAGATGAGAATGCAAATGCAAAAATAGATAATTTGTATTTAGGAAAATTTTTTATAAAGGAAATAAAGGCAAGTAAGGGCTATACACTAGATAAAACAGAATATGATTTTGAATTAAGCTATGAAAATCAAAATGTAGAGATAGTAACAAAAAGTTTAGTAGTAAAGGAAAGAGTAATTTCACAAGCATTTAGAATAATAAAAATTTCAAGTGATGAAACAGGAGAGGCTGAATTATTAAAAGGTGTAGAATTTACTATTAAATCACAAAAAGATATAGATAAATATGGGTCTTGGGAAAAAGCACCTATTGCTAAAAACTATAAAGGAGAAGAAACAGCAATTTTAATAACAGATGAAAAGGGTTTTGCTGTAAGCGAAAGGTTACCTTTTGGAAAATATGTAGTTAGAGAAACAAAGGTGTTAGACAATAAATACAAAGTACCAGATTTTACAGTAGAAATCACAAAAGATAGTGATGAGCCTCAAACTTGGAGAATATTTAATGATAAAAGTTTTAAATCTATTATAGCAATAGTTAAACAAGATGCAGAAACTCAAAAAACAATAAAAATAAATGGGGCAACATTCAAAATTAAAAATGTTGAAACAGGAAAATATTTCGGATATTGGTCTTGGAATCCATTACCTAAATATATTAATTCTTGGACAACAGATGAAACAGGAACTGTTATGACAAATGAACAATTGCCAGCTGGAAAATATCAATTAGAAGAGATTTCAAGCCCAAAACGGATACTTAATATCAAAAACACCAATAGAATTTGAGGTTACCTCTAATACTGCTTATGAAACTTTACCAGATGGTAGTACACCAGTAATAACTATAAAACAAGAAGATATGGCAGTTAAAGGAAAGATAAATGTAGAAAAGAAAGGCGAAGTTTTAGTTGACTTTAAAGATGGAAAATTCATTTATGAAGAAAGAGGACTAGCTAATGCAAAATATGAAATTTATGCAAGAGAAAATATATACGACCCATCAAATGATGGAACTATTATTTACAAAAAGGGAACATTAGTAGATACAATAACTACAAACGAAGATGGCAAAGGTATTTCAAAGACTCTTTATTTAGGCGATTACTATGTCAAAGAATGTTTAGCACCAGAGTCATTCGTATTAAGCGAAGAAATAAAAAATGTTTCACTTACATATAAAAATCAAAATACATCAATAGTTTTTGATAATGTATCATTTACAAATGAAAGACAAAAAGTTGATATAGTTGTTAATAAAAAAGATAAAGATGACAATAGAGGTCTTGCTGGTGCAGAATTTAGTTTATATGCGAGAGATGATATAATAAACTATAATGGAGATATTATTGTAAAAGCAAATGAATTGATAGAAACTGCCATAAGTGATGAAACAGGAAAAGCATCCTTTAAATCTGATTTTCCTTTAACAAAATTTTTATTAAAAGAAACAAAAGCACCAAAAGGTTATATTGCTAGTGATGAAGTAATAGATATTGATGCAGAATATAAAGGACAAGACATAGATGTTGTAAATTTAGAATATGAAATGAAAAACGAAAAAATGAAAGGACATATACAAATTATAAAGACAAGTAGTGAAGATAATGAATATTCTAAACTTCCAAAAGGTAGTCCATTAGAAAATGTTACTTTTGAAATTTATGATAATGAAAATAAGTTAGTAGATAAAGTAACAACAGACAAAGAGGGAAAAGCTGTTTCAAAAGAACTTGTTATTGGAAATTATAAAATTAAAGAGATTTCTAGTGCGAAATATTACTTATTAAATGAAAATACATATAATATAGAGATAGTAGATGATGGAACAGTAAATATAGAGATTACAAATGACAATGTAAATATAGATGTAGAAATAGAAAAGAAAGGTTTTATAGAAACACAAAGTAAAGATAATATTTTCTATAATTTTAGTAATATTAAAAACAATTCTAATGTGCCATTAGATAATTTTACTTGGAGAGATAAACTACCAACAGAGGCAGTAAGAATAGATAAAATCTATACTGGCACTTGGAACGAAGATTTAGAATATGCAGTATATTATAAAACAAATAAATCAGATGAATACGTTTTGTTTAAAGATAAATTAAATACACAAAAGATTTATGAATTAAACTTTAATGAATTAAAGTTAGCTGAAGATGAATATGTAACAGAATACGAATTTAGATTTGGTACAGTAAAAGTAGGATTTCAAGAGGTAGAAAGTCCAATATTATACTGTAATATGTTAGATGGACTAGGAAATGGCTTTGTATTTACAAATCATACAAAAGTTTCTGGAACATATTATGATGCTTGTGTTGAAGATACAGACGATTGGACAACAATAACATATTATAAAGAAATTAAAGTAAATGAAGTATTACCTAGAACTCGGTAATTAGTTATTTAAAGGTATTTAGTAATGTAATGTTACTAGATACCTTTATTTTTTTTGCCTAAAATATAAAATTATGATATAATAACCATATTAGAAATGGAGCGAAAACAATGCAAGATTTAGAATTAAGAAAATTAATAGATAAATTAATAGATGAAAAATTGCTTATCAATGATGAATATTTAAGATTTTCTTTTTATGAAGTAATGGTAAAAGGTGGAGTAAAAAAAGAACAAGAAAATCAGTTCTTAATTTTAGCTAAAACCAAACTTAACAATATGGGGTACAAAGTATATTTAAAAGATGAAAGATTCTTTTATAAAGAATGTAATAGAAAAGTAGAATTGAATGAATTATTAATAGCAATAAAAAAGAAAGAGAAAAAATAAATTGAGAAAAGTATAAAAAAATATAGAATGCTACAATAAAAAAAAGTCGAAAAATGTCGAATAAATGCGATAAAAACATACTAATATTTATCGAGATTTATTGACATTTAATGAAAAAATATGATAAAGTTTAAATATAAAAAGACAATTTCAAAATTAAGTTTCAAAAGAGAAAGGAGGTTGTGGATAATATATTATAATATAGGAGGGAAAATTTATGAAAAGAAAGAAAAGTATTAAAATTTCAGTAATAATATTATTAGTAGCAATAGTAATATTATTAAATTCAGCAGGAGTTGTATTTGCAAGAGATAACTATGCAATAGGAATTGCAACAATTGAGGACAATGGAGAATTTTTATGGGATTCAAGAGCTAGTATATCAGAAGTTATAACGGCATATAGTAGAGCTGGCTATAGGGTATATGGAGTTGGAAATCCTGGAAAACAACATTTATGGGAACAGCTATATGCTGACGTACAATGTTTTCTTTGCCACGGAAACCAAGATTGCGTTGTTACAGCTATATCTGGAATTGTAGCAGGTGCAGATAGAATGTATGGAAGTAAAGATTGTATAGGAACAGATAGTGTACATTGGGATGCTGACACAATATTAGTTATTTATGGTTCTTGTCAAGGTGCTGGAAATGATGGGGTTATAAATAAAAATAGTGTTGGATATAAAACAGCTGTTAGAGGAGCACAAGTAGTCATGGCTTGGAGAAGTTCAGTTGGAATTGATAGTTTAGAAAAATGGACTAAGAATTATAATAACAGACTAGCTGATGGCTATAGTGTTATTCAAGCTATGGATTATGCAAACAGTTTTTCATATTCAGATTCTCGACTTTCAGAAAATTCGACAATAATTCATCATGGAGATACAAGTATAAAAATAGGTAAATATAGAAGTGTCGTACCAGATGAAGTTAGACCAGAAGATAATTTATTATTAAAAGCAAGAACAAGAACAATGGTATCAAGTAATGATATGAATCAAGTATATGCAATAATAAAAGAAACATATCCACAATTTAATGAAAATAATTATATCGTTACAAGAGGAAATGCCCAATCAATTAATGTAATAAATGGACAAGATTCTAAAACAGAATATATTAACTTAAAATTTAAAGTTGGAGAATTTGAAACAGAATCAGGATTTACAGTGAAGGCAAAAGATGGAATTGTAGAAGCAATATATGATAATACAATAGATTTTAATAAAGAAACAAAGGTTGTAAATCAGAGAACTCCAATGGTAGCTGATTGCACAGAAACAGAATTACAAGAATTAAAGAATGAAGCTATACAAAAAGTATTACTTGCATATAATAATAATGTAAATATAGATGCAGAAAATGATGTGACTCATAAATACTTTTATGATATAGAAACAGGAAAAAAATATGTAGAATTTTCAATAAGAAGTACAATGGGTACACAAGATGAAGAAGTTGAAGCTTATGATGTTGTAAAATTTGAAATTTAATAAGAATAGTAAGAGGAGAAAAAATGAAAAAATATTTGGTGCCAATTATCATTAGTATAAGTATTATTATATTAGTTGTAGGAATAATGATTGGCAAAGAAATAGTGAATAAAAGTAAATATAATGGAAATATAATAACAGCAAATAATAAAGGTGAGTACTCTGTTGACTTTAATACAGTAAAAAAAATAACAATTTCATATATGTCTAACAATAAAGAATTATCAAATGTAGAAAAAGATAATATGTTATCAAAATTGAGTAAAATAAACTATAAAGTGGTAAATGAGCCTGCCTTAATAGTGTCAACGGATTATAAAATCGATTTTAATAACGGAATATATTTTTCATTTGGAAATTATGGAAATGAAATAGATGTATATGAAAACAACTTAAAAAAATTTACTACTCAATTACCAAAAGAAATACTTGATAGTGTACGAAATAAATTTAATATGGACTACAAAAATAATTTAGAAGATGAAAATCTAATGAATAAAAATCAGGTGGAAATAAATTAATTTTAGATTCAATCTGTTAGTAAAATGCTTTGAGAAGAACTTATATGTAAAATTTATTTTTTCAAAATATTAGATTTATAAAAGTTTATAAACATTTAAATAAAATACGGAGCTAGTTTTAAATTAGTTCCGTATTTTAGTATTGTATGTCTATGTTCTGATATTTTTTAATCTTCATCAATTACATCATCAAATAGTGGGTCATCAAAAAATTCTTTTAATTCAATATCAAATCCCTCACAAATATGCAATAATGTTTTTAATGTTATCAGTCCTCTTTCTTTATTTATAAAATAAGTAAGAGTAGAGGCAGATACCCCAGTAGCTTTATATAATTTCCATATATTCATATTTTTTTCTTTTAATAAATTTTTAATTCTTTTTCTAACAGCATTTGTTAATGTCATCGGTTTCAAATCCTTTCTATAAAAAAAGTATAACAAGAAAAAGATTTTTTATACTTGCTACTTTTTAAGAATTTGGAAAAAACTACAAGATTGCCAACTACTTGCTTGAAATTGAGTAAAAAATGTAATATAATACAATAATACTTGCTACTTTTGAAGAAAAAAGACCAAAAGGACAAGTTTCGACAAAATTCGCAAAAGAAATTTGCTATAATAAAATTAATATATAGCGAGGATGTGATAGTAATGTTCGAAAAAATAGAAGAATTAAGAAAAAGAACAATAAAGGTACTAGAAAAGACGAAAAAAAATACAACAAAATATGAAAAAGAAAGAAAACAAGTAGATAAGTATTTTATCGAAGCTACAAAAAAAGATAATTTAATAGAATGGGAGAATTTTTTAAATTATTTTGAAAAATTAATTGAGGAGGAAAGTATAAATGGAAATTGATAAAAGCTATTTTTTAAGAAAAATTGATGAATTAGGGCGAGTAGTAATTCCAATAGAAATAAGAGAGGCATTAGAAATCAAAGAGGCAGATACATTGAAAATTCATATAGAAAATGGAAATATAATTATAGAGAATAAATATGTAATATAGATGATTTATTTTTTTATCGACAGTGCTCGTATCATAATAGCAGAAAGGAGAATAGTTGTGGAGGAAATTTTAACAATAATAGTAGCAGATGATAATGCCTATATGTCAGATTTTATGAGTAAGATAATTAAAGAAGATAGTCGATTCAAATTTATTGGTTTTGCCAAAGATGAAAAGGAAGAAATCGAGTTAATAAATTCATTAAAACCCAATGTAGTTATAACTGATTTAAAAAAGGGTAATAAATGGACAGGAATAGATATTATCAAAGAGGTTCAAGACAATAATGAAATAGCACCTATATTTTTTGTTACATCGGCTTCAATTTATTATTATTATGATAAATTAAAGGAATTAAAAATAAGGTATTTTCTAAATAAGCCTTTTGATATAGAACAAGTTAAAGAAGTTTTAAATAGAATATATGATGATGTTTTTCCAAAACAAATAGTCGAATTAACAGAAAATAAAAAAATTGAAACAAATAATAATATTTTTTTTAATAAGTTAAGAAGAATAATTAAAAACAGAATAGGTCATTATTGATCTATTCTGTTTATTCAAATTCCTTATTTGTATCTTCAAATAATTGGTCTAAGGAAATACCAAGTGCTATTGAAAAAGCTTTTAATTCAAAATCTCTAATTGTTTTTGTTCCGTGTTCCATCTTATGAATGTCAGAACAATACATTTGTAAGCCTAGTAATTCCATCTTTTTACACATATCTCTTTGAGAAAATCCTCTAAGTTCTCTGTATTTTTTTAGATTTTTTCCAACGATATTTATTTTACCATTTATATTTTTAATTCTCATTATTATCACCACACTTTGCTAATATCATATTAATTTTACAATATTAAAAACAAAAACTGCTCGTATGATATGAGCAACAAGGCTTTTAGAAGAAAAAATATGACAAAAAATTAAAAAAAATACCTTCTATTTACAGTTTTTGACAGCTTTCGACATAAGACAAGTGATAAAATGCAAACGGGTTTGTAAAAATGCAAACAAAAGAATAGTATAAAAAGTTATACAAAATTTAAAAGAAAAAATAATTAAAAAAATACAAAAGGACTACATATAAATATATTGTTGTATATATGTGTAGTCCTTTTTGCATACAAAAGAAACCATATAGACCCCAATTTCCAAAAGGAAAGGGGGTGGTTATGTATGCAAGATATTCTTAATCAAATAGATTCATATATAAAGAGAACTATTGTAAATACAGTAAAAGACTTTAAAAAATATGAAGTTAGAAAAGCGAATAAAGAATTACTAGTTGATGATATATCTAATAAAATAAATAATGATAAAACAGCATTATTGTCCTATATGGATGACTATGCTGTTTTTTCTTTAAATTTAGAAGATAATTTTGAAGATGAACAGTTATACAAAATAGTAAAATCTTTATCAGAAGAACAAAAAGAAATTTTAACATTAAGTATTTTAGAAGAATGGTCATCAAAGGAAATTGCAAGAAAGTTTAATAAAAGTGATAGTAGAATTAGACATATAATACGAGATACTATTGCAAAAATAAAAAAAGATTATGAGGAGAATTAGTATATGGAAAATTTATATTATGAAATATTATTAGCAAAAGATGGAGATGCAATAGCAAATGAAAATATAATCAAACATTACAATAAGTATATAACTTTTATGATAAATAGATATGAAATTATAGACAAAAAAAATTGTTATGATGAGGTTAAAAGAAACATATTAAAAGCTATTCAAAAAATAAAAATTTAAAAAAATTAAAAAATTTTTCAAAAAAACGCACACTTGCTAGTGTTGGTGTCGTGTATAGGAGTGAAAGGGAGAAAAAAGCCTTTTGCTCCTTTTACTTTCAGCACATTGACAAATACACTAGCTTTTTTAGTGTCATAGCTAGTTATAAAACAAAACAATGATACTTCTGTCTGGCTAACGTGATGTAAAGGGACAGCCTCTTGGGATAAAGGGGAGAGATGCAGAGACTCTATGTGAATTGAAAAATATTCATTTATAACTAGTATAAAAACAAATTAAAAATGAAAGGAAATGATAATTATGAATTTTTTAGTAGGAATTATATGTTTTATATTAGGCTTTATTTTAGGAGTATTTACAAGAAATATTTTAATAAAAGTAGCAAGCATAAATAATAAAATAAAAATGGCAGAGAAAATAATTGCAGAGGAAGAAAAAAGAAAAAAATTTAAAGAAAAGTATGACTTCGCCGATTGCTTTGAAGATAACGAAAAGGAGGAAAAGTAATTGGAAGATGCAATTTATGATAGAGATTATAATATAGGAAATGATGAAATAAAAAACAAAAGAAAAGAAAAATTATATGAATTTGCAAAGCAAAACAATCTTAATATAACAAGAGAATACCTAGATTATAACTTTAATGAAAAAGGTAATATGATGAATAAATTATTAGATGATATAGAAAAAGGAAAAGTTAGAACAGTAATTTTTTCAAGTTTAGATAGAATATCAAGAAATGCAATAGAATGTTCAAAAATATTAGACAGAATTGAAAATACTGGTGGAAGTTATATTATCATAGATTCGCAAGATAAAAAAGAAGATAAACTAATGATGAAGATGCAATTGTTTATACAAGAATGTTATAAAGAGTTAGCAGAAAAAAGATTAAATAAATATAAAACAAAAGAAGAAATACCAATGGGAAACGAAGAAAACTTTAACTTGATAAAAGACAAGAAAATGCCATTAGGAAGATTAATGTTATATGCATACAATGGTTGTATTGTAGATAATTCTAATGAAATTTTAGGACAAGATTTTGATGACTTTTATGAAGAACAATTAGATGTCAAAGTGATACCTAGAAAATTAGAAAAAAATGAAGATAACAAATTAGATGTAGTGATTGATTTTGCTAGTGAAAAAGATAAAGAATTGTTTGAAGAATATAAGTATTATGAATATGATGACTTAGATGAAGATAACGAAGATTCAGAAGATGATGAGTTGGAACTCTAAAATAAAATAAGTTCCTTAATATAATTATAGTAATATGTATATCGCCTATTTTTAGTAGTGATATACATTTTTTTTGGAGGTAAAATTATGGACGAAGAATATAAAAAAGTAGGCGAATATAAGGTAAAAGAGGTATATAACGAAAAAGGTCAAAAAATACAAGATATTTTAGCAGAAATTTTTAGGTCATATTGTAAAGAAAATATGGAAAAAGAAGTTTTTGGTTAGACTTTTTTATTTTAAGAATATATAATTATTATAATTATATATTTGTGGAGGAACTTATTGTTATTGGAAGGAGGAAAAATTGACAATAAGTAATCCAGAAAGATATATAGCAGGGATTTACCCTAGATTATCTAATGAAAAATTAGAAGTAAAAAATGGTGCAGTTGTTGAAACTTGCGAAGATGAAAGAGAAAGTGGGAGTATAAGTACCCAAAAGATATTTCTTAAAAATTTCTGTAAAGAAAATGGAATAAGAGTTTATAATGCAGATTATTCAGATGATGGCTATTCTGGTGCTAATTTTGATAGACCACGGTTTTAAAAAAATGATAGCAGATATTGAGGCTGGAAAAATCAATATGGTGGTTGTTAAAGATTTATCAAGATTTGCTAGAACAAGTGGAGGAATTGATAAATACCTAGAAGAATACTTTATTGAAAAAGGTGTAAGATTTATAGCAGTTACAGACGGGATTGATACAGGTCATATAGAATCATCAGAGGAAATGGTAAAATTTAAAGCATTTTTTAACGAGTGGTTTTTAAGAGATACATCAAAGAAAGTAAGAAATGGAAAGAGGACACGAGCAAGTGAGGGTAAAGTGATGGTAACATACCCAGCATATCGGTTATAAGAAAGACCCATTAGACAAAAATCATTATATTATTGATACAGAAATTGCACCGTTAATAAGAGAAATATTTGACTGGGCTAAAACTGGAATGACCCCATCAGATATTGCGGTAAAATTATCAGAAAGAAAAATACCTTTACCAAGCGAAGTAGTTGGAAATTCGCATACAAGAAATCAATCAGAGATTAAAAGAGGTTGGAACAGAAACACAGTAATAAAGATATTAAAAAATGAAACTTATTTAGGCTATGTTAGAAATGGAACTATAAAAAAAATAAATTATAAGAGTAAAAAAATGATATTAGTACCTCACGAAGATTGGATTATAAAAAAAGGTATGCACGAGCCAATTATAGATGAAGAAACTTTTAGAATCGTTCAAGAACAAATAAAAACTAGAACGAGAACAAGAGTAAAAAAATATGATTGGCTACTAAAAGGAATTATTCAATGTAAAGAATGTGGAAAAAAATTGAGCATATTAGCATCAAAACAAAAAAGTGGAAATATTATATTTTATTTAAGGTGTAATACTTATGCGACAGCAACACATTTAAAATTGTGTACTTCACACAATAATAATTTGGAAAAGGTAACAAATGCAGTTTTAGATACTATAAAAGAAAGATGCAAGAATTTTCTTGATGAAAATAAATACATAAATATAGCATCTAATACCAAAAATAATTTACTTTGTAGAAAAAATATGTTAAAAAGTGAAATTCTATCATTAGAAAAGAAATTAAATGATATTAACAATAAAATAGACAAGCTATATGATGACAAATGTTCTAGTATATTAAGTGAAGAAGATTTTGTAAGAATATATCAAAGGAGCAATGAACAAAAAATGATTTTAACCCAAAAGATAAACGATTTAAAGGAGGCAGAAGAAAAAGAAACAGATGGAATTGATATATACAAGATTGTATCAAACTTTGTAAATCAAAAAGAAATTACAAGAGAAATGTTAGTATCATTAGTAGATAAGATAGAATTATCAGAAGATAAGGAAATTACAATTTACTATAAATTTAATGCACTAAATATGAATGTCGTAAAAAATGATAACACAGAAAATGTAAAAAAAGTGTGCTAAAAACTTTATCATAAAATAACATTAGCACAACTACAACAGCTATTACTATTTTCATTTTTGTACTTATATTTTGCAAAATATTGCCTCCTTTCATTTTTGTATTGAATTTTTATACTTTTTAAGATATGATATACATACATTTTATAGAGGAGCTTTATATGAATTGTTTAAAAAAGATATGTATAACATTGTTTTTATTTTTGATTATTTTTGTAAGTGGTTGCACATCAACTTATGCATCCACCATACCAGACACCTCTTCTTCAGCATGTTTACTAATGGAAGAAAGTACTGGAAAAATTTTATATAGCAAGAACGCTAACAGTATAATGTATCCTGCAAGCACTACTAAAATTATGACTGCAATTCTTACTTTAGAAAAGTGTAATCTTTCTGACACAGCTGTTGTAAGCCATAACGCTGTTTTTTCTATTCCTAGCGGATACTCTACTGCAAGCCTTGTAGAGGGAGAAGTTTTAACTATTGAACAGTTATTAAATGTTTTACTAATTCCTTCTGCAAATGATGCAGCCGTCGTTTTGGCCGAACATATTGCAGGATCTGTTGAAGCATTTAGCGATATGATGAATGCTAAAGCTGTTGAGTTAGGCTGTTTAAACACTCATTTTGTTAATCCTAACGGGATTCACAACGAGAACCATTATTCAACAGCATACGATTTGGCTTTAATAGGAAAGTATGCTATGCAATTCCCTACTTTTAAGGAGATCTCTTCTAAGACACGCTATACTTTGCCAATCACAAACGCTTATAGCAAGGAAGATCGTATTTTTAATACAACAAATGATCTTATTAAACCTAATTATAGCTCTTCGCCTACTAATTATTATTACAAATATGCAACTGGCGGAAAGACAGGATATACCGATCCAGCAGGTCAATGTATTGTTGCAACTGCCACAAAGGATAACATTTCTTTGATTGCAGTCACTCTTCATGGCGATTTTACAGAAGACAATCTTAGTCAAAGAGCTCTTGATTGCAAAGCTTTATTTGAATACGGATTTAATAATTTTTCTATGGTTTCTATTGCCCAAAAAGGCGATGTTGCCTCTAATATGAAGGTGCCTAATGCAACCAAAGATTCTTCGTCTTTGGATTTGCTATATTCGGATGATATTTATGCTTTTGTTCCTAACGGGTTTGATACATCTTCAGTTACTCCTAACATAAAGCTTTCGAGTACTTTTGCACCTATAGCTCAAGACACCATTCTTGGCACAATTTCTTACGACATTGATGGTTCAAATTATTCTTGTAATTTGTTAGCTTCACATGAAGTTTATAAAAATCAATTTACAAAAACTGCTATGGAGCTTGCTCTTTTACTTATTTTTTTAATATTATTGTCTAAGTTTTTGAAACGCAAAAAACGTAGAAAGAATTATAGAAAAAAGCCAAAAAAATAGGGTGAATTTTATTCCCCCTATTTTTATTTTAGTTATTTGTTTCTGTTTCTACTTTTGGAAATAACTCTTTTACTAGTTCAGCTGTCTTCTTTTTGTTTGCTACATAAATCGATACTCCGTTACACATTTCTGTGGTTCCTGGAACCATTCCTGTTTTTATATTATCGGCGTCAAACTCCACTGCTGATGGCACATATGCCTTTAGTTTTGTTAAATCCATATTTGTGTTTACGTTTTCGTTCATAATGTCTATTATTTGTTTTAACTTAAATATGTTTTGTATTTTTAAAGTTTGTTTAAGCGTTGCTATGATAAATTCCCTTTGAGTTCTCATTCTTCCCAAATCCTGTTGTCCATAACTTGAAGGATATGTTGAACCATCATTGTTATGTCTGAATCTTAATAACTGTTCTGCTTTTGCTCCATTTATTAATTGCTCTCCTGCTTTTAAATCAATGTATAGATTTTGATCTGTATCTTCTGTGTAATACATATCTATTGGAACATTAAATGTTACTCCACCTATTGCATCAACTAATTTTATAAGTGCCTTAGTATCTATTATTACATAGTTTTCTAACTCTAAACCTGTTAAATCATTTATTCTATCTATTGCATCTGGTATTTTTGTACCGCTTCTAAATACTGTGTTTATTTTGTAACTTGCTATGTAGTTTGATGTAGCTGTTGTTCTGTCCTTTTTCCCTACATATGTGTCTCTTGGTATTGACATTATAGATGCCTCTTGTGTTTTTGGATTATATGAGGCCACCATGATTGTATCTGCTAGTTTATAATCGTCAACTCCACTTATTCCCATAATTAGCACTTGTATTGGTTGTAAGTTTTCTATTGTTTCTGAGCTTTCTCCAAGCAATGTTGCAAGTAATGCTGACAAGGTGCCTATTCCGCTTTGCTTTTTATTATAAAATCCATATCCTAGGTATGAGGTTCCTGCTATTAGCATTAAGCACAATATTGTTACAACTATTCTTTTTGCTATTCTAGTTGCCGTTACTTTCTTTTTTGGTTTCTCAGTTTTGTTTTTTGCTTTTGGCTTTTTTACTTTTTCTTCTTCTCTTGAATGTTTGCCTTGATTTTTTTCTTTTGCCCTTTTTTCGTTTTTCAATTAAATTACCCCCATAATTTTTTACGTTACCTAGTATATCAAATATATCTTAATTTTTCAACATTATTTGAAGATTAATTTTAATATTATGTTATTGTTATATATTGTTGCTCCAAAGTATGATTGGCTTACAGCATTTACTATTGGATTACTTCCCCAAATTACGCTCATTAGTGATACTATTCCTAGTAAGATATAGATCACAAGTGCTCCTTGCAATATTCCATATATTACTCCTCCTGTTTTATCAATTTGCTTAAGTATTGGTAATTTTGTAATTCCTTTTGCAAATATGCTAATGATGAATAGCAATAATCTTGCAACTATGTATATTGCAATAGCTGTACCTGCTCTCATTATAGTTAGCGTTGTGCTTTTTGCTGTTTGTTCTACTATGTTGTTTCTAGCTTCTGTTGTAGCCTTATCTATTTGGTTATTTATACTATCTGCTAGAGTTGTTGGCATTTGGTCTTCGTTTGTGTTTTCCTCTTTGCTAAAATTCTTTATTAATGTTGTTTCTATTTTTTCGTCTATTTGAGTTTTTTCCATTATTACATTTGATATTGGTTTATACAACATCACTGCTAATACAACTGCTATTGCAAAAGATGCTAACTTTATTAAGCTTCCTGCTAGTCCTCTTGCATAACCTATTATCATAAAAGCTAATAATATAGCTATTAATATTAAGTCTACTATAACTCCCATGTTTTCTCTCCTTTAAAATTTTACTATTTCTATTTTATTTCTATATATAATTCCTGCAATTTCGTTTGATATTACTATTTCTCTTACTTCTTGCTTTGAAGTGTATTTTTTTATCAACCATCCATTTGTATCGACAAAATGAATTTCTGATCCTAAGTTTAATGCTATTTTATCGCCACAACTATAAAGTTCTTTTGTAACTCCTGTAAAGTTATATACACTTTCTTTTAGTGAATTTGTATTTATTATTCTTAATGATGTGTTTGTGTTTAGTAATCCTTTGTTTTCTTCTGTTGTTTTTGTAACATAATTATCTAATTGAATACTCGCAAATGTTACCTTTTCTGTTTTTGTATCAATTTTTGCTATTTCTTTATCTTGATTATCTTTGATAACATGTATTGAATTGTCGTACATGCAAACAAGTCTGGTTTTATTTTGGTATTTTATATTTAGTATTAAACTGTCTGCCGGAGCTTTATATGTATATATAATTGCGTCTTGATTTTCTTGTTGATCTCCTGAATTCTTTTGCTTTGCTTTATCTATTGATATAATTTTTATGTTTGATTGTATTAGTGTTCCGCTTGTGTTTACTTCTGCATAACTTAGATATTTATTGTCGTCAGATATACTTGATGCAACTGCCACCGTATCAGATAAATAGTTTCTAAATATTTCATTTCCGGAATTGTCTAGCAATATTATTACTGATTTGTACGCTGTTCCTGACACAATTATAGATGTATATCCATTAGCATTAATGCTTACTCTTGATATGTTGCCTTCTAAATCTTTTGACCATTTAATTGTGTTATCAGAAATCATATAGGCTTTTTGTGCATCCTGTTCTGCTATAAGTAAGTATTTACCATTACTTGCAATTATCGGCTTGCTTATTTCCAACTTTAATTCCGACTCTTTTTTTCCGGTAGAGTTGTATGTTTCTAACGTGTTTTCTTTTAGTATTGCAATATATTTATAATATGAGAAAATATTTGATTTATCATAGCTTTCTATTTCTATCGTTTTTAGGTTTTCTTCGTTTATCTCTTTTCTAAGTATTTTTTCGTCTGCAAACTTTCTAAATCCTTCATTGTTGGCATATACCGCATATATTACTATTATTGCAATGACTATAACTGATAGTATTATCATACCTGTTAGTCTTTTTTTGTTTATTGTTTTCGTATCATTCTTATTAAAATATAGCAAGTTTATTTTTTCTTTTTTCTCATCTTTCTTTTTCATCTTTTGCCACTTTCCTCCTTGCGGTTTTGTGTATCTTTATATTAATTTATATCAGTTTTTTACAGTTTTTGCAATAGGATTTTATTATTAATATAATTTGTATTATTCCAATCGCACCAAATACCGGATACAATACTGTTACAAGGTTTCCAAATCCAATATATGAAATCGGTATTTCTAATACGCAGATTGCCAGTACTGCCATTTTGTATTCATTTTTATTTTTTATGTTTTCTAATGCTCCATATCCTGCTGAAATTACAGATGTTATTATTGCTGTAATTATTGACACTCCATACATTACTTTGTCTATTTGTCCTGATAGTATTGCTAATATTGGCATTTCTACTTTTGATATATCCATGTTGGTTGATAACAACATTTGGTATATTAGTATCAGCATTGTTAGTATTATTATTGATGATATGAAGGATATTATTTTTACATTCTTTTCATGTTTTATGTTTTTACTTATTGATACTATTATTGGTATAAGTATTATGCTGTTATAACTGGTATACAAAATTGCTTTGATGATTGATGGCAAAACTTCACTTTCGGGTTGGACTTTTATTGTTGGTGTACTGTTTTTTATTCCTATTGCAATTATTGCAATTATCATTATTGGCACTATAATTGAGTTAAGTTTTACTATTCCTTCTATGTTTTTCATCAGTATTATATATATTATTGTTCCACTTATTATTGCTGTTATGATTATTGGAATTTTAAATTCCTGTTTAAAAAATGAGCATAAGCCTGCACACATTATCCAGAAAGACGCTAGTAGGAACGTGTTTATTATTTTTTTCACTATGCTTGATACTGTTTTATTTTTTGATATTAGATTCACAAACTGATTGTTGCTATCCACTTCACAGTGCTTTGATATTTTTATAGTCATATAAATTATTGTAGCCGTCATTATTGTTGATATCACAGCTCCCAATATTCCTGCTACTCCATATTTTGCAAAAAAGATATACACTTCTTTGCCTGATGCAAAGCCAGCTCCTATCATAGTTCCGATTATTATAGATATACTTTTTATATTATTTTTCATAAAACCCCCTCATAACACTGTATGAGAGGGTTTGTTTTTTATTACTTATTTTTGTCTTTTTCGCATTTGCCATACTATTATTCCTGCGACTATTATTAATATTGGAAATACTGTGATTATTATTTTTATTACTTTATCCTGTTCTTTGGTTGCTGTATACACAGTAACTCCTGTGTCTTTTCTTAATGTGATGTTATCTGTTCTTTCTGTTAAATATGATATTGAGTTTATAATCATATCCTTGTTATTGTAGAATGTTATGCCTAAGGCTTTTGTTGCCCCTTGTGTTCCGTTTAAAATAACATATAAATCACTTGCAAAGAAATCGTTTGTGCATAATATAAGTTTAGATTGTTTGTCTTCTCCTATATTTTTTGTGATCGATGCGGCCACTACACTATTTGCACCGTCCTGATCTGATTCAGTTCTTGATGCTGTCGTTATTGATACATCATTTCTTAAGAAAGTGCCACTAGATGTTGTTAAAAGATTTTCTGTTGTTACTCCTAAAGCTTCTAGCTCTTCGTCTGATTTGTAATTTATTCTTCCACAGTTCATGAATGCAACTGCTCCATCTGACGCAATGTATTTAGTTATGCTTGATGTAGCATTTATTGTTGGTAATACAAAATTTGGATATCCATTTAACATTTTTTTGTCGTTAGTCTCAAAGATTATTCCTTCTGATATTGAAACTCCATACAAATCCAATATTGAGTTAAAGTTTGTCAACTCTGCTTTTCTGTAATTTGGCTCTGCCAATATCATCATGTTACCACCATTATTTATGTAGTTTACTATTAAGTCTTTTTCATATTCAGAGAAGTCCTCTTGCAAAGATGTTAGTACCAGTACATTACAATCTGCTGGAATTTCTCCCTTTACTAATAAATCTAAATCTTCTACTTCATTCGCTTCATTTTTTAGCAATTCTTTTGCAGTTTGGAAAGCATTGCTATAAACTATATGATTTGTTACAAAATATATTTTTGGATTGCTTTCTAGATTTACATCTAATATTGCATTTGTAAGCGCTTGTTCTGTTGTGTCAATAGTGTCATATGTTGTATAGTCTGTTGTGTATAAATCACTTGTAGCCAATGCTTTTTTTCTATCTTCATTTTCTATAATTATTAGCTCTTTATTGACTTGACCTATTCCATATTCCGTTTCTAAGTCTGGTCTTGTTGTCACATCTGTTAAAACTTCACAAGTAATATGTGAATTTTCTCTATTATACAAATCCGCAAAATCTTTTACGTCATCCATATTGTATAATATTATTTTTGTGTCTTTGCTTACACTTTTTATTTTGTCTTTTGATTCCTGAGAAAGTGAGTATAATTTTTCTTGTGTTAAATCTACATCTGGAATATTTAATTTATCTATAAGTATGTTTAATCCTACACACAATGCTACTATCACTAACATTAGTAATATTGTTACTAATAAATTTCGCAAAATTCTTGCGCTTTTGATGTTTTCTTTTAATTCTTTTTTCATGCCTATTCCCCCTTTACTTTACAAGTTTTCTTCTTTTCATAACAATCATTGTTAGTATTACAAACATTGTTGTTATTAGAAGCATCTGTATAGTTTGGGTTATTGAGAATACTCCTGATAAAAATGATGAAAACTTCGCCATTAGTGATAGCCCCTCTAATCCACTTGTTACTGTTGGTGCAAGCCATGTTAGTATAAATGCTGCTATTGTTATTACTCCAGCTACTATTTGATTTTCTGTTAAGCTTGACATGAACATTCCAAACGCTATATATGCCATTGATATTAGTAAGAATCCAAACATTGCCGTTAATGTTGCCGGTACATCCGGTGTTTTAAATACGCATAAAATTCCGAAATATACAAATGTTAATAGTTCTGCAATTACTGTTACTAGCACTCCTGCGAAGAACTTTCCAAGTGTTATTTCCACCATACTTCTAGGAGATGTCATTAATAGTTGCTCTGTTCCATTTTTTCTTTCTTCTGCAAACATTCTCATTGTTAGAAGTGGTATCAAGAACACAACTCCATACATTACAACATATCCAAAAACATATTGAAATGTTGATGCTCCTTGGTATATTGTTGTTATATAGAATATTAAACTAAATATTGCTAGGAATAATCCTATAAATACATAGCCGATTGGCGTTAAGAAATATGATTTAAATTCTTTTTTTAATACTGCCCACATTACTTATTTTCCCCCTTTTTGTTTTTTGCTTTTTTAGGAGTTACCTTTTCCTCTGCTTTCACTTTACCTTTTTTATTTTCTTTCTTTTTTTCTTGTGATTTTTTCTTTTCTTCTATTTGCTTTTCCGCCTGTTCTTTTTGTTTTCTGTCTATTTCCTTAGTGTTAGTATCAACCAATGTTAAGAAAGCATCTTCTAGCGATTTTTCTGCTTTCTTCAATTCAAATATTGTTATATCGTTTTTAGGCAATACGTCAAATAGTTGTTTACGCAAGTCAACATCGGCATTTGATTGAACCATGTATTGCTTAGTTCCGTCATCATTATCTTTTACTTGTTTACATTCAAGCATTCCAGTAATTTGTTCTTTTATTTTTTCCATATTATTGTTTTTGTCTTCTACTGTTAATAATATTACGTTCTTCTCTTGAACCTTTTTCTCCAAATTTTCAGGAGTGTCTATTGCTATTATTCTTCCTTTATTTATAATGATGACTCTTTCACATATTTGACTCACTTCTGACAATATATGTGAACTTAATATTACAGTGTGGTCTTTTCCTAGTTTTTTTATAAGTTGTCTAATTTCCGTAATTTGTTTTGGGTCTAGTCCAACTGTTGGTTCGTCTAGTACAATCACTTCTGGATCTCCTATTAGTGCTCCTGCAAGACTTACCCTTTGCTTATAACCTCTTGATAGATTTCTAATAAGTTTGTTAGTCACCTCTAGAAGTCCTGTCTCTTCAAGGACTTTTTCTACTTTTTCTTTCTTTTCTTTATGTTTTATTCCTTTTAGTTCTGCCATGTATGTTACAAATTCTCTTGGTGTTAAGTCTGTATATAATGGTACTCCCTCTGGCATATATCCTATTTGCCTTTTTGCTTTAGCAGATTTCTTCTGGACATCATAGCCGTTAACTTCTATTGTTCCTTCATTTGGTTCAATAAAACCTGTTATCATATTCATTGTTGTACTTTTTCCAGCGCCATTTGGGCCTAAAAAGCCAACAATCTCTCCGTCTTTTACAGTAAAGCTGATATTCTCAACTGCTGTAAATTTTCCGTACTTCTTTGTGACACCTTTAACTTCTATCACTTGTTTTTCCTCCAATCTATTATTTCCCTAAGTTTATATGTACTATATCACTATAAAAATATTACTGCAATATATTTTTTCTTATTTCACAAAATTTTCACAAACAGTTAACATTTTGTGCATTGTATGTGGAAAACCACAAAAATTGAGCCAATAGTTTACCTATTAGCTCTGCTTTTTTATTCATTTCCTTTTGGAATTATGGTTATTTTTAAATTTGGAAATATCTTTTCTATGTTTTCATTCGAAAATGCCTTGTTTTGGAATATCTCGATTGCTGTATTATTACTAATGTAATTTTTGCCTTCCATTTCTTCTTTCATTCTTATTTTGTATACTGTTATTCCCCAAAATGTTAATATTATTTCTAATGAAATTGCTATTGTTATTATTATATCTACAATTTTTATGATCTTATTTGGTTTTTTATCCAATATTTTGTCCAACCATTTTTGTACAAGTTCAATAATTATTACAGTTAGTATTCCACAAAGTATTGATGTAAGGACGCAAGCTCTACCATTTAAGTTAAATTTTATTTCTGAATAGTTCCAGAATGTCGCTCCTAGTATTCCTTCAAACAAGAAGCTAATAGCATATTGTATCGCTGTTACCAGAACAGCTCCTAATATAAACAATTTTACTTTATGTCCTTTATATTTTTTTAATACTGCAATATCTATTCCTGCTACTATTCCATATATTATTGCCAAAGGTCCTAATATAAAGCCTTTCTTGGTTATCACAACCCCATATATAAATTCTGCCAGTAAACCAACTATGCTAAAAATAATTACATACCATAAATATTTGTGAAAATTATTATTTTCTTCTTTTACTGTACTGGTAGTGATTTTCTCCTTTTTATTGGATTTTTCATTTTCTTTTTTCATTTGATATCTCCTAAAATTTATTATAATTTATTTATATTTTATACTAATTATAATATAATTTACAATATTTTTTATTTTTTTGCAATGTTTTTTTGTTTTTTTATTGACAAATTGCTTTTTGAGCATTATAATAAATATTGCATTTGATTTGGGTCAGTAGCTCAGTTGGATAGAGCACAGGCCTTCTAAGCCTGGGGTCGGGGG
>ERZ827478.154-NODE-154-length-77851-cov-16.600866_pt1 | contig 77851 bp, 78 predicted proteins | sample MGYA00519705_ERZ827478 | MGnify/ENA primary metagenome ERZ827478 (study PRJEB31778, sample SAMEA3449318) | human gut metagenome | biome: human gut; feature: human-associated habitat; material: faeces | place: United Kingdom | collected 2010/2012 ...
GCACTTGTGCTTCCAGTTTCAGCACTTCCAGAATGTTGGTGATCTTCCGGGGGATATTGTTTACGGCACAGAATTTCAGCTTGTCGTAAATCTCCCCACGCAGAGGGAGATCGTCCGTCACTCGACCATTGGGCGTGAAAAAAGCTCCGTTTGCGAAGATGATTCTGCGCTCCTGCAGAAATTCTTCACAAAACAGAGCTTCGTTGATGTTCTGCCCGTCAAACCAGACAGGCAAATTCATATCAGGCGTTTTCCGGTTCTTCGCCATGGTGCGCCACCTCCTTTTTCTTTCGTGTGATGTACTCTTGCAGAAAAGCAATTTTGCCGTCCTGCATCAGCTTGTCCACCAATGCCACCCGTTCTTCCAGATCACCCACCGTCAGCACATCTGCCATATATTCGATATAGCAGTGCATCTGGCAGGCTTCCACAAAACGGTCATCCAGAGCATCTTCCGGTGTCTTGGGTGCGTATCGTACTTTCCAATCTTCCAGCAGATGCAGATAATTCGTCAGCACCCGGAAACACAGCATTTCATCCTCCCGTAACTGACGGATATAGGGACGCTTCGGCTTGACCATAGCTGCGGCAGTGGGCGGTTTTGGGTCAAGTCCAAAGTCCGCAGCCAGCTTTTGCGCTGCTTCATAACTGCTCAAATCGAACAGCCTTGCCACAAGATCGATTACGTCCCCCTTGGCTCCGCAGCCGAAGCAGAAAAAATAGTCCTCATTCAGCTTCAAGCTCGGATGCCTGTCGTTGTGGAACGGGCAGCAAGCCATGCCGTTGTGGCTCACTTTCAGCCCGTAGTGTTCGGCGGCTTGCTTGACGCTGATTGCCGCCTTGATGGTTTCATAGATTGTCATAGAAAACCCTCCGTTCATAATATTCTGGAAAGCACGAAGCACCCGCCGTGATTGGCAGGTGCTTCGCTCCTTCTATTATGGTTATGACGGATTTTTCAAAAAACAGGCTAATGACAGGACAATCCTGTTTCAAAAAACAGGACAACTTATCTGAGGGCGTAGATTTCTTTACATTTACATGATATAATTAGAAAAATGAAAAAACAGGACAGGAGGGCAAGCATGAATCAAGAATTGATGACATTGGATTTCTGGCAGGATACGGTCATATATGAGAGCAAAACATTTCCTGTCGGTACGCTTGCCTGTGATGCACTGAATGTTCCTGTGAATACCATTGCAAAAATAAACGAGCAATGCGAGAAAATCAATCTGCTGCTTGGAATATTAAACGCCGGACAGGATGCTTCTGCACTCTGTCCTATTGCAAAGGAAGCTGCTCTGACGATGCTTGATATTCTCAGTCAAACACCGCCGTTCTCCTATATGAATATCTCAAAGCACAGAGAACGGATTGAAAAAGTCTTTACTGTGGACAATGCGCTGAAATATGTGGAGTTTGCCATAAAAGCCGCAACCAATTCTTTGCAATTTGAAGAAATCCAGAACTTTACCGATGCGATGATGCTCCAACGCTATACCGCAGTTTTCGGGCATCTGGCATACTCCCTTGGGGAATACCAAACGGCCATGCTTGATTTTGCAGAAAAAACAGACGGCAACGAAGCAGACCGCACCGCAGAGGGTTTTGCAAAAATGTTCGGCAGCTATTTCCCGCCGGAGTTTTCCATCACGGAAGGCAATGCCTGGATGTCTACCCTGAACAATTCCGTTCAGTATGTATCCGTCATCCGTCCCGGCGAAAAAGTTGCGAAGCTGGTCAAGCGGATGCACTATGTATCCTTTGTAGGGATGTTCCGGTCTGATCTTTTTGAGGGCTTATGTGTTGGTCATGCACCGAAGAAATGCCGGATCTGCGGCAAGTGGTTTCTGACCACCAACGCAAGGCACACCAAATACTGCGGTGGCTATGCACCGGGGGACAAGCTGCACCGCACCTGTCGGCAGATCGGCAATCTGAAAGGGCGAGAACAGAGGGAACTTGCGGACGATCATCCGCTGAAACAGATTTATGAGAAGCGGCTGAATACCATAAACCGCTATATAAAGCGTGGTACTCTGGATGAAGATCTTGCGGAGGTCATGAAAAAGCTGGCAAAAGATAAGATGCTCCAGGCATTGAGCAATGTCGCTTATGCCAAGGGCGATTATGAAAAAGAAATGGGACAGGCGGCTTTGAAGAAAGAAGCACTAAAAAGAATTTGAATTTAGCTAAGAGGTGAGCAACGTTATGTTAGAAGTAGTATTTAGCGACAGTGCCGCAGGGACTATGGCGGTTGCGATTGGACATAAGGGTTTTTTAGGCGGAGCAACCAGTGTAATTATCTCTGATGGGACAGTTTCAAAAGAAGAAATAGAAAAGTTCCAGCATCAAGCAGAAGAACGGGAGCGTTCTGGTTGGGAGAATGCTATACCGTTGGAGGGAAATCGTAAGGACATAGTTAATCTTCCGTTGGCATTGTCTGTGGGCAACATCTCCGAAGCAGGAATTTGTTTGGAGCGTGAGTCGGCATTATCTTTGCTACTAAGCATACTGCCCGATATGGCATCTGAAATCGTAACTGAACTTCTCAATACATCCCGAAAGAACTATGCTACGCTACTGGAAAAAGCACAAAACGGAGAGCCGATTCGTGTTTGGGTCGGACGAGAACCAGATGATGTGTGCGGATTGTATTGGCTTCTGGAACAACTACGACCAATCGGCTTTGAAAAATTGGATGTTACCATTGTGGAGCTTCCAATGTGGGAAACAAGACCAGATGGATGCATTGTCCAGTATAACGGTTGGGGAGAAGTTGAACCTTATCACTTGGGACGGATGGCATCTCTTGGAAAGAAGTTGCCAACAAATTACCTTCGTAGTTTGGCTAACCGCTGGAGAGAACTCCAACAGGAAAATTCTCCTCTTCGTGCTGTTATAAACGGCAAACTGGTCAGCGTATCAGAAACTCTGTATGATACATTTATTCTTCGAGAATTGGATACACTGGACGACGAGTTTAAGGAAAGCGTGCTTGTTGGACAGGTTCTTGGAAAGAATCCATTAGGGATCGGTGATGGGTGGATTGCTTTGCGTGTGGAACAATTTATCAAAGAGGGACTTCTGGTCCCAATCACAACTCCTGCACCAAATGCACCTATTTATCACCGTATGTTAAAGAAAATAAAGTAATAAATAACCCATTAGTTGACCACGGGATATTTATGAGTATTACTAAACTGGAAGGAGGTGCGCTATGCTGAATGATTTTACATGGAATATGACCGGATACATACCGAAACACGCTGTCAATCCATACGGTGATGGCATCATTCCCTATGTGGCAGAGCGCATCTTCCAACTGGAGCCGGAACCGCCAGCGGTTAGCAATCCAAATGAACATATTCTGTCTGCCTTGCAGGAAAAGAATTTGCTTTATTTTTCGTTCTTCCTGCACCACTACGAACCGCAGCTCAACAAGCGCATCAAATTCTTTCTCGGCGTGGATGGCGGCGATTTGTATGACACAGACCGTTTTATAGATATAAAGCTCTCCTGTCGGGAGCAAATGCTCCAAAAGCTGATGGACTATGATCCTGCCAAGGGTGCAGAGTATGCTACCTACATTTTCCCGTTTATCCGGGATGCTATGCTCCGTTTCCGCATGGGCGAAGAAAAATGGTCGGTGTCCTCTTTGACCAATTACAAAATGGTGCGGTCAATGGCATGGCTGTACCATAACACCAAGGATGCGGTCAGCGAGTTTTCCAAGAAGTACAACTGCGAGCTTGCCCTTGCGGAAGAATATCTGAAAGTTGTCCGTGGCATCCGCAATCAGCAACTGTTCTATGTAACAGACGAGGATGGCGAGGAAACAGGCGAAGATGTTGCCCTTGACGATAGCTGGAACTATACCGACATCCTCTGGAACGGCATACAAGCAGAAAAGGTGCAGCGGGCATTTGAGAAACTGAATTACCGGGAACAGACCTTGCTTGAAAAGCGTCTTGCGATCTGCATGACCTGTGGGCGTGTCGGCTCATGGAAAGACCGCCCCACCTTTGAAGAACTGGCGGTTATGTTTGAGGGCAGCACAGCCAGCGGTGCAGAACGAGCCTATCGGAAAGCAGTAGACAAACTGACGGAACTTCTGGTTGCCGAGGATGCAATCCATGCTGTCCGGTTGAAACAGAAATCCAAAACTAAGCGCAAAAAGAAAATCGCCGCCGCAATCTACGAATACCAAGCAGACTGCGACGGCGAATGGGGCGAAATATCATTGGATTTTGAGAACGGCACAGCAGAGATCATCCGGCTTGCTGATTGGGATACCATGAAAACAAATCGCTTTGCGAACAAGGTGATAGCGTATCTTCTGAACTGTGAAAACGAGAAACTGCCAACGAAAACAATGCTGGCATTTGAACCATAAAAAGAAAAAACCGCTACAACATTCATCCCCCCTTTGGAATGAGAATTGCAGCGGTTTATCTGCTTGAAACTAATTATTCGATATTTGTGATTTTCTAATCATCGTTTGCCAGATGGGTAAAGCCTTTGTTTTTCTCAATAACCTTGATACCATAAACATCTGCAATTTGTGCAGGATAGGTTTCAAGGATTTCACCAGCGTATTCAATTTCGATCACATCTCCGATTTCAGGTTCCGGTGATGGATGCACATTTCTGATCGACACTTCAATTCGGTCTGCACTACTCAATTCCCAGCTACCTTCAACAGGCTTCACAAGATAATTGCCATTATGAATTTCCAGAATTTCAGCTTGGAACACCTGATGCGCTTCGTTGGAAAAACCTTCAATCTGAATGCAATGATTCTTGAAAACCAGTCGGCCGGTTTCTACCAGTTCATCAGTATGATATTTTGTTTTATCTACATACAAGCGGCCATCTTGATGATCCTGTCTGAGAGTGAAATCAAAATACCCTCTGTCAGACAGCTCATAGCTTACTCCGTTTGCATAGTCATAGATAATGACACGGTTGTCAATCATGCCTGAGCCCCAACTGATTGAAGAACACAACTCAGGCAAACCGTCGCCAGTGAGGTCGCAGAAATAGGCGTTCCAGATTGGCATCCCCGTATAAAGTGAAGTGCTTTTACTACCCTTAACAGCCAGCATCTCTCCGTAAGTCCAACGGAAGGTCACATCTGGAAACTCGGTGAGGCTGATTTCAAGACTACCGTCCCATTTCATTTCATCAGGGGTTTCAAGGTAATCAAACCACTCTATTACGGAATTTATCTCGTCCACAATACGCACTTCTACATTTTCTACTTCAACATAAACAATAATGTCCTCATTGGTGGGGTTCTGCATATTCACACCAATCTTAAACCACGTATCATTTTCTGCATCAAATTCCACAGACATACCATGCGTAAGATAAGTGGCTGTGTATCCGGTTTCTGCTGTTTTATTAACGGGGAACAAAAGAACTTCTGTATCACCCAATCCATCACCAGACCATATTTTGATTGAATTTCTGACTGTGCTGACTTCCTCCTCCGTATATACAAATTCCTCTTGACTTCCTGCGGGAACAACAATTCGCAATGTATAGCGGTCTTGTTTAGGATTCGTCAGGAAGCAGGCCGCAACGCCCACGCAAATAATGACTGCAATAATAATAACCCAGAACGCAGGCTTCTTATAATTCATCACAGACTTCACGCGCTCCTTTACACCTACCTCGCCAAAGGCAAGAGGACAAGCGGCGATCATGCGGCGGTTTACACTACAGGCAACAAGTGCTTGCATATAATCGGCTCTCTGCTCATTGCCAAGTTCCTTGATGACTTTTTCATCGCAGGCAAGCTCAATGTCACGACACAGCAGAACATAAGCCAACCACATGAGAGGATTGAACCAATGAATCGTCAGCAGGAGAAAACCAAGAGGCTTCCACCAATGGTCTTTGCGGCGAATGTGCGCCTGTTCGTGGGCAACAACGTGCTCCAGATCCTGACCATTCATGTTGAACGGGAGATAGATTCTCGGTTTGATAATGCCCAGGACAAACGGAGAACTTACATTCTCACTCTGGAAAATGTTGCCCTTGTAGCGAACAGCGGTATCCACTTTACGACATAGGCGCCAATAACTAACTGCGGTATACAAGAGAAGGGCGCCGACACCAATCAACCAGATAATATTCAAAATCGGAATCCAAATCTGAAGCGGGTTTGCACTCGTCAATACATGCTGTGGTGGGGCAAATGAGGATAGAACAGGATTGACCACACTATTGATCGCCGGAACACCGCTGTCTATTGTGGGTTTGGCCGCCATTTCAATATCCAACGGAATTGTTTCTGAACTTGGGATAAGGCTTAATGCGCTCTCAAAAGAGAGCGGGCAAATCAATCTGACAGCCACGATACCCCAAAGCAGAACATTGACCCACTTGGGAGCTTTCTTCAAAACAAGCCTGAGTATCAGCACAGCCAGGATAAGCCAGCTTGCAGATATACTCATGTTGATAATTTTCAAAAAGAGTTCGTTCATTGTGAACCTCCTTTCCTGATGCGGTCGATCATGCGCTGTACCTCATCAAGCTCATCTTCGGACATAGCCTGATGCTTTGTAAAAGCAGCGATAAAGGCAGGCAGAGAACCCTCGAATTTTTTCTCAACCAGTTCATCGATCTCACACGCCTGGGCTTCATCTTTGGAAACGAGAGAAGTAACAGTGCCATTGTCGTTCTTCAGCACACCACGCTCTCCAAGACGCTTGATAACGGTATAAGTCGTAGTCCTTTTCCATCCGAGTTGATCCTGGCACAGCTTTACAAGCTCGACAGCAGTAACCGGCTCATGCTCCCACATAATCAAACAAAAACGATATTCACTTTCGTGAATCTTCGGAAAATCCATATTCACGCCCTCCTTGTCTACACCATTAGACTTCGCACATAGTCTACCACATTAGACAGCCAAAATCAATAGAGTTCACAGAAAAGATACAAAAAAATTGCCCGCAGAATTTTTCCCACGGGCAAAGTGTTGGTTAGCTATCAAGCGGTTTGTATTCAGTTACAGTTTTCAAATAGGTTTCGGGATTACCGTTCAGTATCAAATCAGCATATCCAATCGGATCATTGTAGATCAGATAGTCCAGTTCTGACCGCTGATACATATTGTCGGCAACCTCGTTCTCCACTGCGATGGTATCAATAGAAATCATGCTGCCATCAAGGAATTTCAGCTCCACACAGGCGTTATCCATGTTGAACTCACAAGAAATCAATCTATCCATAAGAAACCTCCATTTTGCTGGATGTTAGATCATCCCAAAATATTTGAATGCTTCTCGGATTGCTTTTTCCTTCTCCGGTGGGCATTGTGGCTGTCTGGAATCCTCGGACTTCGGCAGATTGTAGTTCTTGCCGACTTCCAGTCCGCATTTTCTCTTTATCTGAGAAATATAAAGGTTGGAAACCTTTAACCCGGTATGCTCCAAAACATACTCCTTGATCTGCGGATAGGTTGCTCCATCTTGGAACTCGGACATATCCATATCTTCCAAAGAGAACTCAACCCGAACCTTTTTCGAGTCGATCTCTCCCTTGGAAAGCAAGACCACCGTCTCGACGTGATAAGTCCACGGGAACATATCCACAGGCTGTATCTTTTCCACACAGTAGCCCATGTCCGCAAGCATGCGGCAGTCACGTGCAAGTGTAGCAGGGTTGCAGGAAATATAAACTATCCTGCTTACGCCGCTTTGGGCGAGAGCCTTCAGCACTGCCTCATCGCAGCCCTTGCGGGGCGGATCTATTACGGCACAATCCAGCTTTGTGCCGCCGGATACCAACCTTGGCAGCACATTCTCGGCGTTGCCGCATATAAACTTTGCGTTGGCTATGCCGTTTTCGGAGGCGCTGCGGTTTGCGTCGGATATAGCTTCCGGCACGCACTCTATGCCGATTACTTCTTTGGCGTGTTCAGCCAGCATAAGGGTTATGGTACCTATGCCGCAGTAAACGTCCGCCACACGTTCACCGCCATTCAGATCGAGGAAATCCAGCGCGTAGCTGTACAGTACCTCTGTCTGAACCGGGTTGACCTGCAAAAACGAAGGCATGGACACTTGGAAGCTGTGGCCGCAGACTGTGACGGGCAGTCTTTCGTTGCCCCATAGAGTAGTAAATCTATTGCCAAGTATGATGTTCGTGTCGGCTTTATTGAGGTTGTGTACTACTCCGATAAGGTGTGGTATGCTTGCTCTGAGCATTTCTACAAGCTCAATATCGTGTGGCAGCTTGCCGGCGGTGACGACCATCACTATCACGCCGCTGCTGGATTCACGCACCATGCAGTGTCGCAGCAGGCCGCAGCGTTTCTGTTCATCATATGGCGTAATGTTATACTCCCGCGCCCAATCGGTGACTACCCGCACCGCCGCCATAATATTCTCAGATTGTATGGGGCAGTCTGCTATAGGCACTATGCGGTGGCTGCGGGGCGAAAAAAAGCCGGGCACTATGCAGTGGTTTTCGTCATAACCATATGGGAAGCTGCCCTTGTTGCGATACCGATCCGGGTGTTCCATGCCGTGACAGGGCTGTACATTTATCTCGCTTCCATCAAACCTGCCGAGACGGATAAATGCGTCCCTCACCTGCTTTGTCTTGGCGGCCAGCTGCGCCGCATAGCTCATGTGCCGCATGGAGCAGCCGCCGCAGCGGGGATATGCCGGGCAATCCTGCTGAGCCCTATCCTTCGACGGTTCCATCACCTCTGTAAGCTTTGCCACGCCGTAGCCCGAGGTAGTCTTTATTACGTGGGCGCGTATCTTTTCGCCGGGCAGAGCCAGGGGCACGAATACCGTATAGCCGTCTACCCTGCCTATGCCCTGCCCCTCAGAACCCAGAGCATCTATGGTAAATTCTATATCGTCGTTTTTTTCTATCGGAATTTCACGCATCATTTAAGCTTTACATTCTCCTCGCCAAGCATTTCATTCATTATGGCCATAAAGGCAGGCGACGGGTTAATGGACATGCCCCTGTCAGCCTGCATGGCCTTCTTCGTGGCTGCGTCTACCAGTATTACTGTTACATTGCCGGGGTAACGCCTGAGCATGGTCTGTATTCGCTCCACCATTGCAGAATCATTCATGTCCAGCCTGAGATACAGCCTGCCGGAGGCGCCTGTCCTTTCCAGCGGAAATATATCGTCCACCAGCACGGTATTGTTCTGATCCTCGCGCATGTTTAGCTTGCCGGATACTATCACCTTATTATCCATGATGAGCTTATTGCTGCAGCGGTTGAATACCGTCGGGAATGCGGCAAGCTCTATGGTACCGGTAAGATCCTCTATAACAGCATATGCCATGAGGCCGTTGCCGCTCTTTACAGGCTTTGTGCGCACGGAGGTTATTATGCCGCCAAGACATACCTTCTGGTTGTCTGTATATTTTCCCGAACCGTCCGAGACTGAAAGCTCGCTGCACGATGCAAGCGCCTTTAACTCATCCGCATATTCCAGCAGCGGGTGGCCGCTTATGTATATGCCCATTACCTCCCGTTCCATGGAAAGCAGGGTGTTCTTGTCGAATTCCTGTATATCGGGCAGGGGTATTGCCGCGTCTGCCGCAATATCGTCTGCCCCCGCCATGTCGAAAAGGGACATCTGTCCGGTAGCCCGCTGCTTTCTGTCGCTGCCCGCGGCGGACATTGCCTGATCGTATATGGCGAGAAGCTGAGCGCGCCGTACATTCATGCTGTCAAAGCAGCCCGCTTTTATGAGACCCTCGACTATGCGCTTATTGAGCTGGTCTCCCCGGCGTATAAAATCGAAGAAGTCCTTAAACGGGCCGTTCTGCTCGCGCTCCGCGGCTATTTGGCCGGTTATGCTCTCGCTTACATTCTTTATTGCGGCAAAGCCGAAGCGTATGCTGCCGTTTTCCACCGAAAATTTGGCCATGCTGCTGTTTACATCCGGCGGCAGCACCTTTATTCCCCGCTGGCGGCAGTAATTCACGTACTCGGATATCTTGCTCATGTCCTTGCCTATGAAGCTGTTCATCTGGGCTGTCATGAACTCCACCGGGTAGTATTTTTTGAGATACGCCGTTCGGTATGCCAGCACTGCGTATGCGGCAGCGTGGGACTTGTTAAAGGCATAGGACGCAAAGTCCATCATCTCGTCGAATATGCGGTTTGCGGTGTCACGGTCAACTCCGTTTCGCACCGCGCCCGGTACGACCACCTTGCCGTCTTGGACTATGCCGTTTATGAAGTACTCCCGTTCCTTAGCCATCACCTCGTGCTTTTTCTTGGCCATAGCTCTTCGCACGAGATCGCTCCTGCCCCAGGAATAGCCCGCAAGGTCGCGCACTATCTGCATTACCTGCTCCTGGTATACCATACAACCGTAGGTCTTTTCCAATATGGGCTTAAGCTTTTCGTGGGTGTACTTGATATTTTTTCTGTCGTTTCTGGCGGCGATATAACGGGGTATCTGCTCCATGGGGCCGGGGCGGAAAAGGGAAATACCCGCAATTATATCTTCAAAGCAGTCGGGCTGAAGCTGCATCATGAACTGACGCATGCCGTTGGACTCCAACTGGAACACGCCGTCCGTATCCCCCTCGGATATCATCCTGAATATGGCCGGGTCATCGTTTTCCATGCGCTCAAGGTCGGGTACTTCCTTACCCTGCCGCCTTATGAAGTCAAGCGTATCCTTTATAACCGTCAGGTTGCGCAGGCCCAAAAAGTCCATCTTAAGAAGGCCCAGCTCCTCTACCGTATCCTTGGTGAACTGGGTGGTTATGGCGTCCTCGTTGCGCTGTAAGGGAACGTATTCAACGGTGGGCTGAGCGCATATAACCACGCCTGCCGCGTGGGTTGAAGCATGCCGGGGAAGTCCCTCAAGCTTCAATGAGAGGTCAATGAGCTTCTTTACCATCGGGTCGCTGTCGTAGAGGGATTTAAGCTCTACCGAAAGCTCTAACGCCTTTGTAAGCGTCATGCCGAGGGCGTTTGGTATGAGCTTCGCTATCCTGTCCACCTCGGCGTATGACATATCCAGCGCGCGGCCTACGTCCCGCACCGCGAGGCGGGCCGCCATGGAGCCAAATGTGATTATCTGGCATACGTGATCCGCTCCGTATTTGCGGGTGACATAGTCTATAACCTCCTGCCTGCGCTCTATGCAGAAGTCTATATCGAAATCCGGCATGGATATGCGTTCGGGATTGAGGAACCGCTCGAATATCAGATCATATTTTATGGGATCAGTGTCCGTTATGCCCATGGCATATGCCGCAAGGCTGCCTGCACCGCTGCCGCGTCCGGGGCCTACGAATATGCCGTTTTCATGGGCAAAGTTTACGAAGTCCCACACTATCAGGAAATAGTCCACGAAGCCCATCTGAGCTATCACGCTTATCTCGTATTCCAGCCTGTCCTTCACCTCACGCGTGGCGTCAGGCATTTTTCGATTAAGACCCTCATGGCATATCTTTGTAAGGTATTCGAGGTTAGTAAAGCCGCTGGGCGCGGTAAAGCCAGGCAAGTGCTGTTCGCCGAATTTTATCTCTACGCTGCACTTGTCCGCTATTTCTTTTGTAGTCTCAAACGCCTCAGGATAGTCCGGCAGCATGGCCTTGAGTTCGTCCTCCGACTTGAGATAAAACTCATCGGCGGACATCTTCATGCGGTTTCCGTCGGTGACCACACGGTTTGTCTGTATGCAAAGCAGGACGTCCTGGCTTTCGGCGTCCTCTTTTTTGACGTAGTGTATATCGTTGGTTGCGACGTATTTTATGTCAAGCTCCTTCGCGAGCTTTACAAGCTGTGGAAGCACCTCCAGCTGCTCCGGTATGCCGTGGTTCTGTATCTCTATGTAGAAGTCATCGCCGAATATCCCCTTTAGCCGCCCCGCAAGCGCCTTTGCGTCCTCATAACGGCGCTGCAGGAGCAGCTGAGGTATGTCGCCCGCAAGGCATGCGGAAAGGCATACGAGTCCCTCATGATATTGCTCCAGCAAATCATAATCTATGCGGGGTTTGTAGTAGAAGCCGTCCACGAATGCAATGGTGGAAAGCTTCATGAGATTCTTATAGCCCTGTTCGTTCTTTGAAAGAAGTATAAGGTGGGCGTTTTCACGCATTCCGCTTTTTTCGAGATGGGAGCGGGGCGCCACATAGGCTTCCATGCCGAGTATAGGCTTTATGCCGTTCTTTTTGCACTCCTTATAGAAGTCTATAACGCCGTACATGGCTCCGTGGTCGGTTATGGCAAGGGAATCCATACCAAGCTCCTTCGCCCTGGCCACAAGCTCGTTTATGCGGGCCGCGCCGTCCAGCAGGCTGTACTGGGTATGTACGTGCAAATGTGTGAATCCGCTCATCAGTTATCTCCTATTTGTCCTTGAGCTCCTGCGCTATGGTTGAAAGCTTGGCTAACCTGTGGTTAAGGCCGGATTTGCTTATCTCGGCCATTTCCGCAAGGTCGGATAATGTGGCCTCCGGGTTGTTTATGCGAAGCTCTGCCGCTCCCCTGAGCTTTGGCGGCAGGCTGTCCAGGCCGGCATTGAGCCGTATGAACTCAATATCCAAAAGCTGCTGCGCCGCTGCCGCTGCCGCCTTGTTCATATTGGCGTCCTCAAAGTTCTGTTGGCGGTTTATATGGTTGCTTACGCTGCGCATTACCCGCGCCTCCTCAAAGGCCATGGTGCTGTTCATGGCGCCTATAAGGGTTATAAAGTCGGAGACCAGCTCCCCATCCTTGAGATATACTATATAGCTGGATTTTCTCGGCAAGAACTTTGCGCTTATGCCAAGGCCCGCCATTATGTCGCACAGTGTCGCTGCAAACTTTTCGTATCTGCACACGAGCTCCAAATGGTATCCCTTATTAGGATCGCTCACCGAGCCTGCGCCCAGAAACACACCTCTCAAAAACGCCTTTGCCTTGCTTTCGTCATCGGTAAGTCGCGGCGGTATGTATCCCAACTCAAAATCCTCGTCGCCGTCCACACCGTATCCCGCGTCGTTCAGAAGATTCCTCACGCCATCGCCAGTGAACTTCACTACGTTGCTCACCGCATTGAGCCTCTCCTTTTCACTTATGGAGGTTTCGGCGGTGACGCGGTAAAGCTCCCGGCCGAGGCGTACCGTAAGCGCCGCGACGCTGCTGTTTTCGGTTATATATTGCAGGCCTATGCCGCCACGCCCCAGCGTCATGGAGCCGGCCGCATGGGTTATTCCGCAAAGCAGGGAGCGTTTCTCTTCTGTGCTTTCCAGCTTGCAGCTTTCCACAAGCTCATCTTTTGTCTGAGATGAAAAGGACATATTAGCTCTTGTCTCCTGTACGTTCCTTTATATCGCTGCCCTCTATGGTAAGATCCCGGTGCGTAAGCACTGCGTTATATCTGCCCTTTATCCTGTTGTAAAGCTCCTCTGCCGCGCATACAGAACGATGCCTGCCCCCTGTGCAGCCGAACGCTACCACCAGCCGCCGCTTGTCCTGCTCTATAAAGCGTGGTATCAGCCTGTACAGCATGCTTTCGACGTTGTCCATAAATTCCCGCACGTCCTTATCTGCCATCACGTAATCCCGTATCGCTTTATCTTTGCCGCATAACGGCCTCAGCTCTTTGTCGTAATAGGGGTTTGATGAAAATCGCATGTCCAGGACGATATCCGCCTCAAAAGGCACGCCCCGCTTATAGCCAAAGCTCATCACTCTTAGCATAAAGCCGGTGCTGCCCATATTCAGCTCGCGTTCCAGCGCCGTACTCAGCTCCAGAGGGCGCATATTGGTAGTGTCTATTATTACGCTTGCCCTATCCCTGAGTTCTGCAAGCATCTCACGCTCCATACGTATGCCGGTCGCTATATCATCTGAAAGGGGGTGGCGACGTCTCGTCTCGTTATACCGCCGTTCAAGTATCTCATCACGGCAATCAAGGAATACTATTCTGTAATCCACTCCTGCCTCGTCCAGCCGGCCGAGTGTGTTTTTCATGTTCAGCCTGAATATGCGCTCACGGCTGTCCATTACTACCGCCGCCTTTTCTACAGGCGGCGTAGCCCTCTTGCAGAGCTCCACAAGGCCCACACACATTTCGCAGGGCAGGTTGTCCACGCAGAAATAGCCCGAATCCTCGAACTTTTTCAGGGCCTGCGTCTTGCCCGCTCCGGACATGCCGGTAAGAATTATAAGCTGCATAGGCTTTACCTTCCGATGAACTTTACTTCCGTCTCCAGCGCAACGCCGCTGTTTTCGTATACCCTTTCCTGTACCAGCTCGATAAGCCTTTTCACGTCCTCACTGGTAGCGCCGCCCTTGTTTATGATGAATCCCGCATGCAGTGTGCTTACCTCGGCGCCCCCTACGCTCACTCCCTTGAGGTCCGCCTGTTCGATAAGTGCGCCTGCATAGTAGCCTGCCGGGCGCTTAAAGGTGCTGCCTGCGCTGGGGTATGTCAGCGGCTGCTTTGCCCTTCTGCGCTCAGAGTAATCCTTCATGCGCTCCTTCGTCATGCCGTCATCAGGCGAAAGGCTGAATTCTGCGCTCAGGACTATCCTCTCAGGCGCCGCAAACCGACTGAACCTGTAGCCAAGGTCGCTATCCTCAGGCTCAACGGAGCATACCGCCCCATCCTCTATGTATCCTACCTTTGTGAGCACCTGCTTTATTTCGCCGCCGTATGCGCCCGCGTTCATAGCCACCGCGCCGCCAACGGTTCCCGGTATGCCCGCCGCCCATTCAAGACCCATCAGGCCATGCTCGACCGAATCCTTTGCCGCCGCGCTTATCAGCGTGCCAGCGCGCGCCTTCAGCTTGTTTCCGCTGTACTCAATGCCCGAAAAGTCTCCGGCAATGCGTATTACAAGGCCTTCTATGCCGCTGTCGCTTACCAGAAGGTTGGAGCCGTTGCCTATTATCATATACGGCACGTCAAGCTCTTTCGCCTTTTTTATGCCATATTCCAGCTGTTCTCTGTCTGATGGCATAAACAGCAGATCAGCAGGTCCGCCTATACGGAATGACGTATACTCCGCCATAGGTGCGTTTGCTTTTATCTTATATATCTCAAGCTCCTTCGCGAGCCTTGCCAGGTTCTCTTTATCGTACTTCATGGTTCCTCCAGCCGATACATATACATATTATATTTTACTTGATACCAGCCCCTTGCACAAGTTCCATAAGTCTCAAATCCAGATCCTTTTTTGCATTTTCATCGCCGGAAAGCGCCTTCTCGGCACTCTGACAAAGCTGATCCTCATATGTCGCGTACAAAAAGCAATGCGGCACTGCCGGCTGGCTGCTATTTTCGTACATTGCGCCAACTGCAGGCGTTTCGCTCTCCGGCTGATTTTTTGTAGCTACCGCAGGTATAAGGCCCAGCTCCATCAGGCTTTGCTGTTTATCCTCAGATAAAACATACTGCATGAATTCCAGTATATAATTACGCATTTCTTCCTCTGCGCCGCTGCCAATGCCCAGATACTGCACAAGATTTGTATAATTCGTGCAAGAAAACGCTTCAAACGGGAATCCCTTGCCGGATTGTACTTTCCGCGCCATGTCGCCGGCTGTTCTGGCGTCAATAAATGCTGCCCAGCTTTTCTCCTTAGAAAAGTCCTCCTCGTCCCCAAGCTCACCCTTGGCGCCGTATATGCACGCTATAATCTCATCTCCGGACGCCTTCGCCTCGCCTGACCTTATCATTCCGCAGAGCATATCCATATCCAGCCCTTTTTCCTGTATTATTCGTGAATTCACAGCCAGCACATATCCAGATGCGGCGTAAGGCAACCCATACACGCCGCCGTGATACCGGCAGGAATCCGCCATATTGCCCCGCATTTCCGGCATTGTCATATCTATGGGCTGAAGCTCCTCTATATACTCCCATCCAAGTGGAAACGAATACATATCCGCCTTCTCGCCCCGCTCCCGCCGCGCCTCATAATCTGAGAAGGTCATGCTTTCCACCTCGAAATACACTCCCTTGTGCTTCTTTTCGAGGGTCGCTGCGGCCTTTTCCAGCCACACTCCCATGCTTCCCTGATAAGATTTGAAGCCCACTATATGCCACAGGCTTATTATGCCCTGATAGCTCTCGGTGCTTTGCTGCCGGTACTGCTGTGTAAGGTTCCGCCTGTGGGCGACTATATATCCCGGCGAAAGCACCATAAATGCGATAATTGCCAACGTCATTGCGGTACATATTATCTTATCTCTGCTCTGCATATACAAATACCCCCTTATGATAAGCATATGCGGTCAGAGGAGAAAAAAAGAGCTCTGAATTTCTTCAGAGCCCTTAGCAAATATATCGTCCGGAAAATCATTACCGTGCAAACGCCCCTGACACGGCAATTATAAGACATAAGTTCGGTTTGTATTTTTGGAGGAAAAAACAATGAAGAAATCCTGTTTTATCCCGGACGACCGAATATATTCGCTTTATGCTATTATACTATCACTACATATTGTATTATGCAACACTATTTTTCCCAATAAATCAAGTGTTTACAGTTTAGTCGCATTTGCCATCGAAAACGGGGGTATATTCCCGCTTTGCAGAGTCCATTTTCTGTATGAACGCGTTTTCCAGGCCCAGCGAAAGACAGTAGTCTACCGCCCTTTCATATTCCCGCCTGAGCAGCTTCCTGTTAAGAGGCGGTATCTTCTCCGCCTTATAGCAGGGCACATACTGGCTCATAAGTGAAATCGTTATATTCTTGGGGAAGTTTTCCGCTATGTATTTCAGCACCCGCCGCGTTTCGTCAACGGAACCCGGCAGCACAAGGTGACGTATAATAATGCCCTTATTGGCTATGCCGTCGCCATCCAGCTCCAGCAGTCCAACCTGACGGAACATCTCCCGTATCGCCGGCGCGGCATATTCAAAGTAGTTTTCCGTGCCGGAGTATTTCTTTGATACAGCTCCGCTTACATACTTAAGATCCGGCAGGTATATATCCACCAGTCCATCCAGCATGCGCAGAGCTTCAAGCGTTTCGTAGCTGTTGGTGTTGTACACGACGGGTATGCTTAACCCTCTGTTTTTTGCCGCCCGTATGGCGTCCGCCAGCACAGGCACGAATGGCGCGGGTGATACGAGGTTAACGTTGTGAGCGCCCTTGCCCTGGAGGCGCAGCATGAGCTCGGCTATGCCCTCCGCATCGTACATCTTTCCTACGCTACCGTTGCTGATATCGTAGTTCTGGCAGAACACGCACTTCAGATTGCAGCCGCAGAAGAATATTGCGCCCGAACCGCGCTTGCCGCTGATACACGGCTCCTCCCACATATGCAGCGCCGCCTTTGCCACATACGGAAAACAGGGCGCGTTGCACGCGCCCCTTTGTATATTTCTGTCTACGCCGCATTTACGCGGGCAAAGCACGCAGCCTTCCTGCATCACTGCCGCTCCTTCTGATCTCCGGATTTCTTCTGTTCGCCGGCTTCCTTCGGTTCCTTGCGTTTTTTTATTTTGACCTCCGGAAACTTTATCTTTTTCTCTTTTTCTTCCGGCGGACAATGGACTATCTCGTAATCCGCGTCGTATACGCCGTCCTCATCGGGAGCCTTTTCGGCAGGCTTTTCCTTCTTATCCTTGTCCTTTTCGCAGCGTGACTCCTTGGCAGGCCCCAGCTCTATGGCGTTAGAAACGTATTTCTTTACGGTAAAGGTAAATATGGTCCCCTTGCCCAGCTCGCTCGCCACGGTAATGTTCTCATCGAGCTTTTCCATGATGTACTTGGCTATGGAAAGTCCCAGACCGGTGCCGCCCTCTCCCCGGGATTTATCCACCTTATAGAACCTCTCGAAAATATGGGGCAGATCTTTTTCCGGTATTCCGCAGCCGTTGTCCTGCACGCTGATTATGAGCCGTTCGCCGGAGCGGAGCTTTATCTTTATGCTGCCGCCTTCAGGGGTATAGCGCATGGCGTTATCTATAAGGATTACCAGCACCTGTTCTATCCTGTCCGGGTCCGTCAGACCGTCTACAGTGTGGTCGCAATCCACATCGAGCTTTATGCCCTTACTCTGGGCCGTAGAGGCGTACCCCATTGCCACATCGTTTATAAGCTCTTCAAGGTTAACCCTTGAAAGCTCCATATATTCCGTGCCCGCCTGAAGCCTGCTGAGCGTAAGCATATCAGTGATAAGGCGGGACAGCCGCATTACTTCATGCAGCATTATCTTATAGTACCGCTGCTTGTCCTCTTCGCTCTTGACCATGCCGTCTGCAAGGGGCTCAAGCAGGCCCCGTACTGCCGTAAGAGGCGTGCGCAGCTCGTGTGATATGTTGGCGACGTATTTGCGGCGCATACGCTCCGTGCGCTCCATTTCGGTCATATCCTTGAACAGGCCGACGACACCGGTGCGCACTCCCTCCTCCGTATTCACCGGGGATACGCTTATCCAGAGCACCTTATCGCCCGACATGGGGTAGGTTATTACCTGAGATTCACCTGTATGGAACACCTCCTGGAACGTCTTCCATACCATGGGGTCCTTTATCAGATCCTCAGTCTTTTCCACATTGACTACGCCGAACATGCGCATGAGCGCTGCGTTGTAATGTGTTAGCTCGCCGCTGCCGTCAATTGCCGCAACGCCGTCCGAAAGGCTTTGCAGCACCTGATCCAGCTGCCCCTTTTCCATGCGCAGCTGATATATGGTACCGGATATGTTTTCACAGAGCGTGTTCAGCGCCCGGGCGAGAAGGCCGATCTCGCCGTCCTCGTTTTCATTTGCCCTTATGTCGAAATTGCCCTTTGACATCTCTATGGCGACCTCGGACATCTTGTGAAGTGGATCGGTATACAGGCTGAAGCGCCAACTCATGAGCAGCAGCATTATGAGCACTCCCGCCAGCAGCGCCGTATATATCAGCACACGCATCGGGCGCATGTTCTCGCTTACTATTCGGACAGGCTGAAATATCAGCACACCGCCATATATATTGCCGCTGTCGTCGGTTATCGGCACGCCCGCGGACAGAGTATCGCCTATGCCCTTTATTGCAAGGGACTCGCTTTTTACCGTATCTCCGGAGATTATTTTATCCATAGTATCGGACAGCGTCGAATATGCTTCCTGCTCATCATCGCCATTCGGCATATTAGCGGCAAGTATTATTTCCTTGTCCTTACTGAATACCAGAGTAGTGGAATCCGATGCTTCCACATATGACTGGGCAATGCGCAAAAATGCCTCGCGGCTTATATGTCCGTAGCCCAATTCGCGCACAAGGTCCGCGACGGTGCCCGCCTTAGGCACCATCTCCTCCAGCGTGATGTTCTCGTATATTTTTATTCCTACTACCCCGCAGCCCAGCGCCATGGCTATGGTGGTAAGCATCATCACCATTACCATGACTATAAGCAGCCGCCGGAAGAATACGCTCTTCATTATTTTCCGTCCTCTACCTCAAACTTGTAGCCGACGCCGTATATGGTCTTGATGCTCCAGTTGAGGCCGGTATTGTCAAGCTTTGCGCGTATGCGCTTTATGTGGGTATCCACCGTCCTCGTTTCGCCCGCAAAGTCATAGCCCCATACGCGGTTAAGGAGCTGCTCGCGAGTGAATACCTGGCCTGGATTTGAAGCCAGCATGTAGAGTATTTCTATCTCTTTTGGTGTACAGATTATATTTTTGCCCCTCAAGGTAACAGTATAGCTCTTTATATCTATGGTAAGCTCCTGATGGGTAACGCAGCCGTCATCGTGGGATTGCTGCTGCTCGGTCGTGCGGCGCAGCACCGCCTTTATGCGGGCAACTACCTCACGGGGACTGAAGGGCTTTACGATATAATCGTCGGCGCCCAGCTCGAGGCCCAATATGCGGTCTATCTCTTCGCCTTTTGCGGTAAGCATTATCACGGGTACGCGAGAGGTCTTGCGTATCTCGCGGCACACGTCAAGACCGGACATCTCCGGCATCATGATATCCAGCACACAGAGCGCTATTTCGCTATCCAGCGCAGCTACTGCAGCTTTGCCATCGTAAACGTCCACCACCTCAAAGCCTTCGGATTTAAGATATATTCCAAGTGATTCGTGTACGACCTTGTCGTCATCAGCGATAAGTATCTTGTTTGCGCTCATGGTCAAATAAACCTCCGATGTTAATAATACATTAAGACGATTATAGCATAATATTGCCCGCTTTCATATTCACAGGCGGGCAATTTCACACATTTTTTTATTAGATTTTGTCGGGTCTTACCGTAGAAAGGGTGAATGTGAAGGTAACCGTCCCATTCTCGCTCTTTACCCATATCCGTTCACCTAAAAGTTCAAGAACTTCATTAACAATAGAAAGGCCAAGACCGGTACCCTGCCCGGCATGGGATTTATCCGCCTTATAGAATCTCTCGAACACGTGGTCTATGTCCTCGTCCGCGATGCTGCCCGGGTTGCTCACGCTTATGTAAAGGCAGTCGCCCTTTTTTTCGGTAGAAAACCGCAGTGTGCCGCTGCCGCCGTATTTTATGGCGTTGTCGGTAAGCGCTACCAGCACCTGCTCCGCCCTGTCCGGGTTGGTGTATACCTTGTATGGCTCCCCTATATCTATCTCCACATTAAGTCCTTTTTCCCTTGCGGCAGAAACGTACCTGTCAGCTACGTCCTCTATGAGCTCATTTATGCTTATGAACTGCTTTTTAAAGGCAATAGTTCCGGATTGCAGCCGGCTCAGCTCCAGAAGGTCGTCAATGAGCCGCGAAAGCCGCATGGATTCCCGCAGTATATAGCCGTAATATCTGGCTTTATCCTCGTCCTTTTTTACCAGTCCGTCGTTAAGGGCGTCCGCAAGCCCCCGAATAGAGGCTATGGGCGTGCGCAGCTCGTGAGAGACGTTGGCCACGTACTCAGTGCGGGTCTGCTCCAACCGGCTCGCCTCGGTGATATCGCGTATCAGCATTACGGCTCCCTCACCCCTGCCGCCATCGGTCAACGGCGTTATGGCTACGCGCAGTATCCGATCTCTGACCTTCAGCTCTTTTGATACAGTCTCCCCGCCGAGGACACAGCCTATATCCTCCGCCGCCTGCCTATACGCCGGCAGTGCCGTTATGTCATCTGCATAGCTGCCGCCAAGCAGTCTCAATGCCGCTGAATTGGTCTTGATTATCTTTCCTTCGGCATCTATTGCGATTATACCCTCTCCTATACCGTTTATCACGGCGTGTAATCGGTTTTTCTCCAGCGTAAGGTCGCTTATGGTAGCTGAAAGAGCCGCAGACAAATGATTGAGGGACCTGCCCAGCTGCACCAGCTCGTCCGTGCCCTCCTCCTCCGCCTTTGCGGTAAAGTTGCCGCCCGCCATGGCATTGGCGGTCACGTTCATCTGACGTATGGGCCGCACTATGCTCCTCGAGCCAAGATACGCGGGCAGGATCATTATAAGGCTGGAGGCGATCATGCTTATTATCAGAGCATATATGAGGCTTCCCATGGCAGCGTTCAGTTCATTGAGCGGCTTTACAAGAAATAACGCACCTATGACGTTGCCGAAACGGCTCACCACCGGCTCGCCTATTAAAACGCCCGCGTGGTTCTTTGTGTTGGGCGAGTATACGCTTTCCCCCTTCAGCACGTTTTGCAGAAGGCCGGCTATGGCATCCTTATTGACGGTGCTGTCCTCATTTGCGGGATATGCGAACAGATCGCCGCATGCGTCGTATGCGTACATCGAAGCGTCCCATACCTTAAAGCCGCGGCCTATGGAGCGCTCATAGGTTTCCTTTGTAATCAGGCCCTGAAGATATTCCGCCGTGATATTCGCCAGATATTCAGCACGCGGCCTAAGCTCCTTCGCCTTTATTCCGCTGAATACCCTGCCGCCAGAATAGTAAAACGCCGCTGTGGTCAGCACAGCGCTGAGCAATACAGAGAGCAGTATTATTACCACTATGCGCCGGAGTATGGTATCCTTGAACACTATCAGCAGACCTCAAACTTATATCCCACACCGTAGACTGTCTTGATGCTCCAGGGAAGCTCCTCATCGGGCAGCTTCTGGCGTATGCGCTTTATCTGGGTATCCACTGCGCGTGTATCCCCAAAGAAATCATAGCCCCATACTTTGGACAGAATATGCTCTCTGTCGAATACTCTCCCGGGATTAGACGCAAGGAGGTAGAGTATCTCGACCTCCTTTGGCGTAAAGGGTATGCTTTCGCCGTTTATGCGAACATCGTAATTTGCGATATTTATCTCGAGACCGGGACGGCGTATGACCTGTGACTGCACCCCTCCATCGGTATTGAAACGCCTGAGTACGGCTTTTATCCTCGCTACCACCTCTCTGGCTGAGAACGGCTTTACGATATAATCGTCTGCTCCCAGCTCAAGTCCTACTATGCGTTCTATTTCCTCTCCCTTTGCGGTGAGCATTATTATAGGCGTGCGGCTCTTGGCGCGTATTTCCCTGCAAACCTCTGTGCCGCTCTTTTTAGGCATCATCAGGTCGAGTATTACAAGGTCAGGCTTCTTGCTATCAAACATTTGAAGCGCCTGTTCTCCGTCGTATGCGGAGCAATATGTAAAGCCCTCGTTCTCGAGGTACACGCCAAGCGTCTCATGTATCATGGGCTGGTCGTCACATATGAGGATCTCTTTTCCGTTTGCCATACAGTCATCTCCCGAAAATCAACTTGTATCTATGTTAAGTATAGCCTTCCCGCCGCCAAAGGCAATGTTTTCAGGAATAATGACATAATTGTACTCAATTCGGACAAATTATGGTGCGGGTTTTAGCTCTTATATATAAAGCTGAACCCGCTTTCACCCATGGCGTCTTCAAACACTTTCACAAGCTTATCTCCGTACACGCCGAGGCTGTTCTTCATCTCATCGCCGTTAAAGAGGATTATTATGGAGTCATCAGTAAAGAACTCGCTCAGGCAGTCGTACAGCGCGTCAAGATTGCGGCCGTAGTATTCAGGAAGCCGCAGCACCCTGCTCAGATAGTCATGAGCAGACTCAAAGTCCCTCATGCATTTTCCGTCAAGTATTATTATCTCCATAGCTACTCCTCCCCGTAAAGAAGCTCGAAGGACTTATAGTGATCGCCAGTATAGTATATAAGGCCGTCGTTGGAAAATACTATGCGCTTTGCCCCCCGCGATGACCTGCCCATGGTATCTATGTCGCACTCTGTATACCTGCGCCCCTCCGCTTCCGGGAGCAGGCCCTCGTAATTGCCGAAGCGGTCCCCGCCAATGCTGCGGCCGGGTGCGTAAGGCTCAAGGCTGCCGCCCTCCCAGCCCAGTTTTTTGGCTTCGCTCTTTTTAATGAAGTTTTGAGGCAGCTTTCCGTAGGTATGTATATACAGCGCTACATCTTCCTTTGATGTGTATTCGCCGTCTTCGTCTATCGCCGTTTGTTCCAGTTCAGCCGTCTCTTCGGGAGGCTCGCTTTTTTCTGCCTGCGGCAAAGCTTCCGAGGTTTCAGCCGGTTGTACGGATTCGTATGTCTGCTGAGCTTCGGGTATGTCCGTTCCAAGAAGGGAATTTATCAGTCCCGCCGGGGTAAGCCTGCCCGTAAGCAGCAGCACGGCGGCAAGCGCCACAGCTGCTATGAGCAATATCTGCCGTTTACTGAGTTTTTTCCTACTGCCTTTATTTCTGTCCATATTCTTCCCCGATTTTCTGTTTGAATCAAGTATACCATATAAAGCGGAAGCTGTTCACACTTTATTCCAAAGTTTACTGTGTCGTATTTTGCCTGTATATGCTATAATGAACGCATGATGAACAAAAGTTTTAAAAAAGTTATAAATATCGCTATGGCGCTGCTCACGGCAGCCCTTATTTGCGGCTGCGAAAGCATCATGCCTTCCTCCTCATCAGGCCAGCTCTGCGTAAACGAGGTGGTCACCTCCAACTCATATTCTCTGGTGGACCAAAAGCTCGGCAGCCCTGACTGGATAGAGCTATACAACCCCACCTCCAAGCCCATAGACCTCGATGGCTACGGGCTTACCGATAACATAAAGAATCCTCATAAATATACATTCCCCTCTGTTACCATACCCGCTGGGGGCTATCTCATCGTATATGCCTCAAAGTATGAGGGCGATTCCATGTGTACAGGCTTCGGCCTCTCCAAGAGCGGCGACATGCTGTACCTTGTAGACCCATATTACAACGTAAAGCAGCAGCTCGAGATACCCGAACTGGTGACTGATGTTTCTTATGCCCGCGCAGCCGATGGCAACTACGGCTATTGCAGTACGCCTACTCCCGGCGAGGCAAACGGCGAGGACATATTTCTGTCCGTTCACGATGGCAGCAAGGCAGATTCTGACGAAAGCGCCCTTGCCATAACCGAGGTCATGCCAAAGAACACCTCCACACTTGCTTCCGAAGACGGCAGATATTACCCATGGGCCGAGATAAAAAACACATCCGACAAAGAAGTGCTGATGTCCGATTACTACCTTTCGGATTCAGTCGGCGAGCCTTCAAAATATCGTCTCCCCGGTGTCACCCTCGGTGCGGGCGAGTACGCCATAGTATACTTTTCAGGCAGGGAAGACTCTAATGCCGGCGAGATACACGCCTCCTTCCGGCTGGGCAAGGGCGACTCCGCGCTGCTGCTTTCCAACGGAATGGGAAGTGTGATATCCATGTTCAACTGGACAAACCCGGTATACCCCGGCATATCGGTGGTCGCGCCTGATACCTACTGCGCCTTCCCCACCCCCGGTCAGGACAATTCACAGGAAGCACTACCCTCGCTGACCCTTTCAGCTATGGACGGCAGCGATCCCGTACATATAAACGAGGTGCTCAAGCTCAACGAGTACAGCATTCGCGACTGCTTCGGCGACCGTTCACCATGGGTAGAGCTATACAACTCATCAGACAGCGCGGCGTCGCTTTCGGGCTGCTTCCTGAGCGATGACGCTGACGACCCGTTCAAATGGGCGTTCCCGGAGATCTCCATAGAACCCAAGGGATACCTTATAGTGTTCCTCTCCGGCAAAAACCAGACCGAAGGCGAGCTTCACACCTCCTTCACCCTTTCCAAGAGGGAGTACGAGCTGATGTTCCTCTCCTCGGACGCCATGCGCTATGAAAGCATCCAGCTTGATCCCAAGCTGGGCGATAACGTATCAGTCGGCATATCCGCCGACGGTTCTCTCAGGTATTACTCCAGCCCCACCCCCGGCGGTCCTAATATTACCCACGAATTCGAATCGCCTGACGAAGCTGCCATAACCACAGATATGTCCGGCGTATATATAAGCGAGGTCTCTGCCGTAAAAGCCGCAAAGAGCAAGGATACCGACTGGATAGAGCTTCACAACGCCTCGGGATCTTCCGTAAACCTCGAGGGTTGGCACCTGACAGACGACGCCAACGACATGAAGAAGTTCACCTTTCCGTCTTTTAAGCTGCCGGCCGGAGAATACGCCTCCATAGCCGCTTCCACCTCGGCAAAATCGGGCGTTTCGGCGCCCTTTAACATATCCGCTTCCGGCGATACGCTGATACTCACCGACGGAGACGGCAACATCAGGGATGTGTTTCCAACCGGCGCACTTAGCCTGGGCGTCACATCGGGCCGCACTGTAAACAGCCCGGAGCGGGTATTCTTTACCACCCCAACCAGAAGCGCCGCCAATCCCTCAACATATTACAGCAGCTATGCCGACGCTCCCATCTTTTCCGACAGGGCGCTGTACCACAGCGCCGCCTTTGAACTGACGCTGTCAAGCCTTACGCCAAACGCTGAAATATATTACACTACAGACGGCAGCAAGCCCACAACGAATTCCTACATATATTCAGAGCCGCTTAAGGTATCGTCGAATACCGTGATAAAAGCTATCTCTGTTGCAGATGGCCTTATAAAGAGCGATATTGCCGCCGCCACTTATCTTTTCGAGGAAAAGCACACGGTCCCGGTGGTCTGCCTCTCCATTGGCAAGGAATCCTTTGATGAGGTCTACTCCGTTACCGACCGCTGGAAGAAGGTGGAGCGCGAGGGCTTCTGCGAGTATTACGAGCCGGACGGCACGCTGGGCGTGGAATTTCCCTGTGGCCTTCGGGTAAACGGCGCCTCCACGCTGAATATGCGACAAAAGTCCATGTCCATATTCCTCCGGGGCGGCTACGGCCAGAGCTCCACGAAATACAACTTCTTCCCCGGCAACGAAGTTACCGAATATACCTCTCTTGCGGTACGCAACTCCGGGCAGGATGCGTCAAAGGCGCGTATTCGGGATTCCTTCTTCAGCAAATGCGTGGAAAGATTAAATATCGACAACATAAAGACCCGCTCCGTAGTGGTATACATCAACGGTCAGTACTGGGGCCTGTACGACCTTAACGAAAACCAGAACGAGGATTATCTCGCCACACACTATGGCGTCGATCCTTCCACCGCCAACATCATCCGCCGAAACGAGACCCCCCTTGCGGGCGACAGGGCTGACTTCAAGCGGGTACGCAATTACGCCCTTACGGGAGACATATCCGGCAGCGCAAAATACGAGGAGCTGTGCCAGTGGGTAGACGTGGACTACTTCATGGATTACCTCATCGCCCAGACGTACTTTGCCAACGGCGATATGTTCAACCAAAAATACTGGCGCACTACAGACTATAAGATAAAATGGCGGCCTATATACTACGATCTTGACCTTGCCCTCGGCTCCTCCAGCCCCACGCGGAACGTGCTGCCCAGCTACTTTAACGCGGAGGGCGTGCCCTCTCAGGACGGCTCTCTAACCAACATGGACATATATGTGGGCCTTCGCAAAAACCGCTCATGGTGCGAGAAATTCGGCGAGAGATACGTATATGTGGTGTACAATTACTTCACGCCCGAAAAGGTCACGACCATACTCGACGACATGGTAAAGACCATGGAGCCCGAGATGGCACGTCACATAAAGCGCTGGGGCATCCCCTCCAGCATGTCCGCATGGAAGAGCAGCGTATCCGACCTGCGCGGCTGCCTGCAAAAGCGTACCGACTATGCCCTATCTTCCCTCCAGAAGGAATTCGGCTTTTCCAACGCCCAGATGGAGCAATGGAAGGCAAACGCTACGGCTCAGCCCGTTGCGGCAGCCGCTGAATAGAAACAAAAAGAGCATGCAAAAGGGACCGTCGAATGACGGCCCCTTGTTTTTATTAAGCTTTACAGCTCCCTGTCCTCTACATAGAGGCTGTATACCTTGTTGGGGTCCATCGGGGCAGCCTTGGCGGCGGGAGCGGCGCTCTTGCCCTCCTTGGCTTCCTTGCGGGCCTCGAAGAACTTGGGGGCTACCTTGGGGAACAGCGCGTAGCTCAGTACGTCCTCCTCCTGCTCGTAGTAGCCGAGCTCCTTTACCTCCTTCTCGTATTTCTCAAGCTCCGGCGCAAGCAGATCGGCCGGACGGCAGGTGATAACCTCCTTGTCACCTATGGCCTTGCGGCGGACTTCCTCGTTTACATCTCCGGGCAGCGCGCCGTATTCGCCGGCAAGCAGAGCCTTGGAATTCTGTGGGAAGGTCTTATAGCGGCCCATTAGTACGTTAAACACGGCCTGTGTGCCGACTATCTGACTGGTAGGAGTTACAAGGGGAGGATAGCCGAAGTCCTTGCGGACGATCGGGATCTCCTCAAGAACGTCATAGTACTTGTCTTCCCTGCCCGCTTCCTTGAGCTGGCTGATGAGATTGGAAAGCATTCCGCCAGGAACCTGATAGACCAGAGTGTTGGTATCCACCCGGAGCACCTTGGGGTCGAGTATGCCTTCCTTCATCATCCTTTCGGCTACGCCGCGGAAGTGCTTTGCGGCCTCCGCCAGCTTGCCGAGATCCAGCCCGGTGTCATTCTCGGTGCCCTTGAGTGTGGCCACCAGAGACTCCGTGGCGGGCTGTGAGGTTCCGTTTGCAAAGGGAGACAGCGCGCAGTCCACGATATCCACGCCCGCCTGCATGGCCATGAGGTAAGTCATGTCGCCGGTGCCTGTGGTATTGTGGGTGTGCAGGTGTATGGGTACGTCCACCTCGGACTTGAGCCGCTTGATGAGCGAATATGCGTCATAGGGCAGCAGCAGGTTTGCCATATCCTTTATGCAGATATTGTCCGCGCCCATCTGAACCAGCTCCTTTGCCAGCTTTACGAAGTAATCCTCGTTATGCACGGGGCTCATGGTGTAGCTTATGGCAGGCTCGCATATTCCGCCGTACTTCTTGGTGTATTTGATTGCGGCTTCCAGATTTCGCACATCGTTGAGCGCATCGAATATGCGAATGACGTCAATGCCGTTCTCGATCGCCTTGCGGCAGAACTGCTCTACGACATCGTCCGCATAGTGCTTATAGCCAAGTATGTTCTGACCGCGGAAAAGCATCTGCAGCTTGGTGTTGGGCAGTGCCTTCTTCAGCTTGCGGAGACGCTCCCACGGATCCTCGTTTAGGAAGCGCAGGCAGGCGTCAAATGTAGCGCCGCCCCAGCACTCCAGAGAATAATAGCCAATGCTGTCCAGTATTTCGCAGGCGGGGAGCATATCCTCTGTGCGCATACGAGTAGCGGCCTGAGACTGGTGCGCATCGCGCAGTATGGTATCGGTTATCATCAGTTTTTTAGCCATGGTGCAATACCTCCTATTACATGAACAGGGCAAGGAACACACCGGCAGCGATAGCGGAGCCGATAACGCCGGCTACGTTGGGGCCCATGGCGTGCATGAGCAGGAAGTTGCCGGGCTTTTCCTTCTGACCAACTATCTGAGATACGCGGGCAGCCATGGGAACGGCGGAAACGCCAGCGGAGCCGATCAGGGGGTTGATGGGATCCTTGCTGAGCTTGTTCATTATCTTTGCAACTATTACGCCGCCGGCGGTGCCGAAAGCGAAAGCGCAAACGCCCATAAGCAGTATGCCGAGGGTCTTGCCGGTGAGGAAGGTCTCAGCGGTGGCGGTAGCGCCTACCGAGATGCCGAGGAATATGGTTACGATATTCATCAGCTCGTTCTGGGCGGTCTTGGAGAGGCGGTCGGTAACGCCGCTCTCGCGGAACAGGTTACCCAGCATAAGCAGGCCGATAAGCGGCGCCGCGGAAGGCAGCATGAAGGATACGAATATGGTGACCATGATGGGGAATATTACCTTTTCCTTCTGGGATACCGGCCTCAGCTGCTTCATCTCTATCCGGCGCTCTTCCTTTGTCGTCAGGGCCTTCATTATAGGGGGCTGTATGACAGGAACCAGCGCCATGTAAGAATAAGCCGCGACGGCGATAGGGCCGAGAAGATAAGGAGCGAGCCTCAGGGTAACGTAGATCGCCGTAGGGCCGTCTGCGCCGCCGATTATGCCTATGGAGCCTGCTTCAGCATTGCTGAAGCCGAGGAGCTTCGCGCCTATAAAAGCGACGAAGATGCCGAACTGCGCTCCCGCGCCCATAAGCAGGCTCTTGGGGTTGGCGATCAGGGGACCGAAGTCTGTCATTGCTCCCACGCCCATGAATATCAGCGAGGGGTATATGCCGAGCTTTACGCCCAGATACAGGTAGTCTATAAGGCCGGCGCCGTGACCCAGCTCCGCCCAGTTTATGGCGGTAGCGCCATCTACCACCTTTAGAAAATAGTCGGGATGGAACATATTAGCGCCGGGAAGGTTGGTAAGCAGCATACCGAATGCGATAGGCACCAGCAGCAGAGGCTCGAACCCCTTTACAATAGCCAGGTACAGCAGAACGCAGGAAATGGCTATCATTATAAGACACCTGGGATCGGCTATCAGATAGGCAAAGCCGGTGGTATCTATAAAGTTGGAAAATACATCTGCAAAAGTCATCTGCGATCTCCTTTCTTAAGTTTGTTTCCCTTAAAAGGAGATCAGCCTATAACAACGAGAACATCGCCGGAGTTTACAGTAGAGCCCTTGGTTACGTTGATGGCAGTGACCTTGCCCGCTGCGCCGGCAAAGATCTCGTTCTCCATCTTCATCGCCTCAAGCATTATGACTACGGTATTGGCTTCGACCATATCGCCGACCTTTACCTTTATGTCAAGAATGTTGCCGGGCATGGGCGCGGTAACGCTTGTAGCGCCTGCCGCAACGGGGGCGGCGGCAGCAGGGGCGGGTGCGGGAGCGGCTGCCTGAACGGGAGCTGCGGGAGCCGCGCCGGCGGCTATTTCTTCGACTTCGACTTCATAGGGAGTGCCGTTTACATTTACGTGAAACTTACGCATTGTTTTGATTTCCTCCGTCAATAATCAATAATCTCAATCAATTTGGTAGAATGGGCTTATGCTCTTTTGATGCTGTGGATCCTGAGTCCTTCAGGCTCGTTACCCATGTAGGTAGCGATAGCCGCAGCTATGGCAGCGTCAAAGGCCTTTCTATCGGATATGCCGGCCGCAGGCGCCGCCGCCACAGGCGCGGCCTTGGCCTGCTCTGCGCCCTTGCCCTTGCCTATCACCGCGCTCATGAGCTTGGTAAGCAATATCAGCATTATAAGTCCTACAAACACAGTGCCCATACCGAGTACCATCACTAATGCCGAGCTGATGTTTTCCAATGTATTGCTCCTCCCTTCTTTTTATTATCAAAATGCTCTTAATAATAATTGAAAAGTCATAAAAACTGCTTATAGTTTTTATGGTTATTCTATGGGGTCTAATCCCGCCCCATTGTATTTAATAATACACTATCGATTTGTTTTTGGCAACATAAAAACGGCATTCAGGTAAAAAAAACCGTAAAAATGCCGTTAAACTATAATTTATCATTATATATTCAGGCCTTGCTATTGTTCCCGCATAAGAGAATCAAGTTCGCCTTCCGTAAGGTAACGCCATTGTCCTCCCTTAAGCCCTCCCAGCGTTATGGAACCCTCTTTTATTCTTCTGAGCAGCATAACCTCACGGCCTACGGCGGAAAGCATGCGACGCACCTGTCGGTTCCTGCCCTCGTGTATGGTTATGTCAAAGGCCGTCTTGCCTTGTGAATACTCTATATTTTCTATTTTTGCAGGGGCAGTCAGCCCGTCCTCAAGGGCTACCCCCTTTTCGAGTCGCTCTTTGTCACTGTCAGTAAGGCTGCCTGTGCATACTACATGGTAAGTCTTTTCCACAGTGAACTTCGGGTGCATCATCTTATATGCAAGGTCGCCGTCGTTTGTAAGTATGATGAGCCCTTCCGAATCGTAATCCAGTCTGCCCACGTTATAAAGCCTGTAGGGCAGCTCCTTTACATAGTCCACAACGGTCCTTCTGCCCTCGGGGTCGCTGGAGGTGCATACCACGCCCTGAGGCTTATTCAGCACTATGGCTACTCTTGCGGTCTTTCCGCATACCGGATTGCCGTCAAACAGCACCTCATCGCCATCTTCCACCGTGCAGCCTATCACGGCTGTATTGCCGTTGACCTTAACGCGGCCCTCGGCTATGTATTCCTCGCATTTTCTCCTTGAAGCTATCCCGGCATCCGCCATGAACTTCTGTAAACGCATTTTTACCCCCACAAAGGCGCATGGCTTACGCCGTAAAGCACCTCATCAGTTTGTCAAAGTAGAAGCGTATGCCTACGCCCGGCATGTCCTTTGCCGAGAGCAGAGGGCATGTGCAAAGCAGCGCGCCGTCATCCAATACCTCTACGCATCCAAGCTCTGTTCCTTCGGCTATAGGCGTATGGAGCCCTTCTTTTAATATCACCCTGGTGCGGTATGACGCGCTTTCGCCTTTCCTTACAGGTACTATTATATCTTCACCGGCCTTCAGTTCCAATATGTTTTTTTCTCCTCCTGCAACGTCCACCCCGGCAATTGTATTTCCCGCCTTTACCATAGTGACCGTTTCGTAGTTTTCAAAGGCATAGTTCATCATGGCCTTAGCGTCGTCAAACATTCCGGGGCAATTGAGCACCACGCCTATTACCTCCATTCCGTTCCGTTCTGCGGAAAATACCAGGCATTTGCCTGCTATCTTTGTATAGCCTGTCTTTACTCCGCTTCCCCCGTCGTATTCCCAAAGTATCCTGTTTTTGTTTTTGAAGGTGCGCGGCTTTGCCCCTGTTTCCGCCCTGTAATACTGTGTAGATACTATCTCCCGGAATATGGGGCTTTTCATGGCTACTGCGGTTATGCGGGCAAGATCGTAAGCTGTGGTATAGTGGTTCTCATCGTGCAGTCCGTTTGGCGTTACGAAATTAGTGTTCAAAGCGCCTATGTTTTTTGCCCGGGCGTTCATCATCTCGGCAAACTTATTGGTCCCTTTGCCTATATGTACCGCTATTGCCACCGCCGCATCGTTGCCTGAGGAAAGCATAAGGCCGTACAAAAGATCCTTCAGGCTTATCTTTTCCTCATAATCGAGATATATACTGGAGCCCTCCGTGCCGTAGGCGGAGGCATCCGTTTCTATTATATCACTTAAATTGCCGTTTTCTATTGCCAACAGCGCGGTCATTATCTTTGTGGTGCTGGCCATTGGCAGCTTTTTATGTGCGTTTTTAGCATACAGTACCTTGCCGGTCCGGCTCTCGATGAGTACGGCGCCCTTAGCAGACACGTCCAGCCCGTCAGCTGATGCGCTGCCGAAAGTCAGCAGTATTACAGCAGCTATACACAGCGCAGGCAGTCTTAAAAGCCCGGCCTTCATTCCTGTTCGCTCTCAGAGGCGCAGGGCTTTGTTCTGGCTATGGCCTGCTCTACGGTCTCTATTATTTCGGGCAGTATCTCCACCGCCCTGTCAAACGTGGTATCGTAATCCGCGGGCATCACCTTTACGCTGCCGTTGTTCACTGACAAAAACGCCATAGGGGTTATGGTCATTCCGGCGACTGCTGCGCCGGTAAAGGGATACCTATAGCCCTCCCCCATCTCCTCGCTGCTCTTTTGTATTGGAGTGCGCTCAGTCTTTTGACCGTATTCCCCGCCGCCGGATATAAAGCCCATGGACAGCCTGGACACGGGTAGTATCATCGTCTCTCCAGCAGTAAGTATCGGTTTTCCGATTACGGTGTTAACGTCCACCATTTCTTTGAGCTGCTCCATGGTGGTCCTCATTATGTTTTCAACAGGGTGCATTTTGATATTTCTCCTCCCGTTTGGTTTTACCTCGCCGCTTTGCTTCGGCAAATATAATCTGCGCCGGGATTATTTGGGCTATCCCTTCCAAATTTATGCAAAAGGCGTTTCGCTCAAGGGCAGGCCGTATATCGGCGCATATATCTCCGGCGCCGGATAGGGCGCAAGCTGTCAGCCCAAGTTCACGCATTATCCCCGCTATTATAACCGTCTTTGCCCCATCGCCGGCCATGCCAAATTCACCCATTATATACAGGCGCCTTATAATAATTCCCTTTCTTATCGACGGTAATATACTGCCGCCCCGCCTTTGCCGTTTGAGCTTTATCCTTCTGCCGTTTATCCGTATATCCGCCTCCAACGGCAGCCAGACCGCAAGCGCGTCCGCCTTTATTCTTATTGTACCAAGCACGCATATATCGGCCTGAACCTCCCCAAAACGCGGCTTTACCCTCGCCCTGGCATTTATCTCCACAGGGCATACGAGTGCGGCGCAAAGCATTATAAGAATCGCAGCAAACAAAAAAAGGACTACTTTCATAGCCCTTAGTATTGTTTGCTTTGGTAAAAATTATGAAGGCTTTTCCTCGCCGCCATCGGCTTCTATGGCAAATGCGCCGTATTCAGGCAGCTCCTCGATGGAGTGTAACCCAAACTGCCGCAAAAAGGCGTCCGTAGTGCCAAACATCATAGGCCGCCCCACGGAATCCCTGCGGCCCAGCTCCCGTATGAGCCCCAGCTTCAATAGCTGGCTCACGGAATAATCGCATCTTACCCCTCGAACGGCCTCTATATCTGCCCTCGTTACAGGCTGCTTGTATGCCACTATGGAAAGCGTCTCCAGCATGGCCTGAGTAAAACTCTTAGTCTGGGCAGGCTGAAGCAGATCTTCAACGTAGCTGGCGTATTTTTTGTTGGATACAAGCTGCACCGTGTCGTCGGTTATGTATAGCTGTATGCCTCGCTCCTCCTGGCGATACTGCTTTTCCATGTTGTGTATTATTGCGTTCATCTCTATGCCTGTTATATCCAGCGCACGCTGGAGCTGTACCAGCGACACCGGTTCTCCGGACACAAAGAGTATGCACTCAATTGCCGAATAGCGTTCGTCCTGCATCGTTTGCTTTTCCTTTTACTGTTCGTCCATGTACTCCGCGTCCTCGTCGTCCTCCCGGAGTTCTTTGGCGGTTATCGTTATCTTTTCGTAAGGCCTTGGCTGCTTTATGCTTATCTCACCTCTCATGAGCATATCGAGCAGCGCCATGAAGGTAACTATCATCTCCATCTTTGGCGCATCGTCCTCAAACAGCTCCTCAAAGGGCACGCTGACCTTGTCTCTCAGTACGTCACGTATTTTTACCAGCTGCCGTCGTATTGTGAAGCGGTCATCCATTATCTCCTGAGAGTTTATCTCCCGCTGTTTTTCCTCCCTGCGCTTGTCCATAAGCTCAGCAAAGGCGTCAAACAGACTCTGAACTGAGGATTCCTCCAAGATTATCTCCTGGGGCGGGAGCACAAACTCCTCCGGCAGCTTTGCATATATGCCCCGCGCCCCTTCCAGAAGCGAACGGAGCTTCTCACCCGTTTCTTTCGCCGCCCTGTATTCACGCAGCTGGCGTATGAGGGCATCGGCGGGATCCTCTTCCTCGGTGTTTTCCTTCGGGGGCTTCGGCAGAAGTGAACGGGATTTTATATACACCAGCGTCGCCGCCATGGTAAGGAATTCGCTGGCGGTATCCATATCCAGCGTGTCTATCTGACCCATGTATTCAAGGTACTGGGCGGTTATCTCGGATATAAAAATATCCTTGATATCCACCTCTGCCTGCTCAATAAGGTGAAGCAGCAGATCCAGAGGCCCTTGGAATTCTTTAAGGTTTACCTCGTATGCCATGTTACATCAGCCCTAACAGGCCGTATATGGCTGCACATATGTTCATCATTCCGGACATCAGGAAGTTCACTGCGGATGACATAATGCCGTCCAGCCAGTTGGTCATAAGTAGCACTATAAGTATCACAAAGCCGTACTTCTGCAGGAACATAAACGGCTTTGGACCGATGCTGCGCATAAAAAGGCAGGAGGCCACATGGAAGCCGTCGAGGGGCGGTATAGGCAGTATGTTGAACACGCAGAGGCCCAGATTTATAAAGTAGAAATAATAGAATATGGTGTTGAGGGCGGCGTTGCCGGCCTTGCCTGCCACCATCAGGCCAAAAAATATGAGCATGGTAACAAAAGCCAGCACGAGGTTCATAGCCACGCCTGCCAGAGATACTATTATCTCGTCCCTTCTTGGGTGCTTGAAGTTGCGTGTGCTTACGGGCACAGGCTTTGCCCAGCCGAAGCGCACCAGCATCATCATTATGAGTCCTATTAGGTCAATATGGGCAAGGGGATTCAGCGTCATTCTGCCCAAATTGTAAGCGGTAGGATCCCCCAGCTTATATGCGGCATAGGCATGAGCCCACTCATGGAAGGCCAGAGCCACTAAAATGGCCGGCATCCTGTAAAGCAGCTCCATTACATAGGAGCCGAGGGAGCCAGATATTCCGTTTGCGATACTGTTAAGCAATTGCATTTCTCCTATCACAATAGTTGGTTTTATTATACGCTATTGCTCAAAAGTATGCAACCGCAGAGCCTTCAGGCATGCAGCCATTCACAAAGTATCCGCCCTACATAGTGCGCTGTGCCCGCACGGGGTATATCAGCCGAGGATACCAGTTCCACCTTGGCTATTTGCTCGCCGTCAAGGCTGTAGGTGATGCTGCCCAGCACGTCGTTTTTTGATACCGGCGCTTCCAGCATATCCGGTATGTCTTTATCTGATTGCATCTCGGCGTTTTTCGGCAGCAGGCACACAACCCCTTCTCTCGCTGTAAGCTCTGCGACGGAAGCTGTTCCGTTTTTTACCTCAACCGCCGCGATGCGCTCGCCCTGTTTTGCCACCGTCTTTATATCGTATGCGGCGAAAGCATATTCCAGCATCGCCTTTGCCTTAGCCGCCCTTTCGGATGAGTTTTTAGCACCTATTACGGCGCAGATAAATACGGCGCTCCCGCGCTTCGCTGAAAATATGCCGCAGTATCCGGCATTGGCCGATGAGCCGGTAGCTACGCCGTTTGTACCTACACAGTTCTTTATAAGCTTATTTGAGCTTGCAAGCTCCGTTGTCCTGCCGTCCTCATGCTGTATACTGTCGTAGAATATGCCGCTGTACAACGAAAAGCATTCGCTCGTGCTCAGTTTGCCGCCGATCCTTACAAGATCATCGGCTGAAAGCCTGACACTGCCGTTGGCTATTTCTCCGCTTTCCGCCTGTATGCCCATGCTATTCAGCTTTTCTGCCGCTGCCATTGCGCAGGCCTCTATGGATCCGTATGCCGCCTCGCCCAAGGCATATATGGCGTCCCCCGCGCATATCACCGCCGCCGCTTTCAGGAGCATGGATACCTCGGCGTTCTCGTATGCGTCCAGGAACGCGGTGGGTCCCGGCACCCTTGCCGCCTCGCGGCTGACGGTGACTTTATCCGTAAGCGCCAGCCCGCCGCCGTCTATTTTATCGCAGGCAGCCAGCAGCAGCGGCAGCCGCCCCAGACCTCCCACCTCCAGCCTTTCGGCCGAATTGTATTCAATTATGCTCTGACCATCCTGGCTGCACAGCACAGCCGCCTTCATGCCGGATACGTCCACCGGATACTCCTCACCGTATGCCGCTCCAAAGCATATGAGCAGTACCACAGCCAACAGCGTCCCCGCCAACCTTTTACCCATAAAAAGACCTCCTTTGCCGTTATTTAATAATATTAGGCAAAGGGGGCCATTATTGCGCCATGTATTAAATTTTTACTGTATTTCCTTCAGGAAGGAGGTACCTGTTCTCCAGGATTCGCCTGTTATATACTCATATACGGTACAGCCTATATCGGCAAAGGTCTCTCGTGTGCCTATTGTCACGCCTTCCTTAAGCTTTTTACCATACACCAGTATAGGTATATACTCCCGGGTATGGTCAGTTCCGGGGAAAGTGGGATCGCAGCCATGGTCGGCAGTAACTATGAGTATATCCTCGTCGGTCATTGCGCCCATTATCTCCGGCAGCTTGCTGTCAAAATACTCCAGAGCCTTGCCGTAGCCCTCTACGTCGTTGCGGTGTCCGTACAGCGCATCGGTATCCACCAGATTGGTAAATATGAAGCTACCAATGCCATTTTTCAGAAAATCTATGGTGGCCTCAATGCCTGCCGGGTTGTTGGTGGTATGATTTACGGTGGTTATGCCCCGCTTGTGGAATATATCCTCTATCTTGCCAACGGCCACAGTCTCAAAGCCCTTTGCGGTAAGGCCGTCCAATATGGTGTCCTCTATCGGAGGTATGGCGTAATCCCTGCGGTGCTCTGTGCGGGTATACTTGCCGTTTCCGCCTACGAACGGACGTGCGATGACGCGGCCCACAAGGTCGTCTCCAACCAGTATCTCCCTTGCCTTTTGGCACATGGAGTACAGCTCATCGAGAGGTATTACATCCTCATGGGCGGCTATCTGAAATACGCTGTCCGCAGATGTATATATTATTGGCTTGCCCGTAGCCACGTGTTCATCGCCCAGCTCCTGAATTATAACGGTGCCTGAGGCAACGCAGTTGCCAAGGGTGCCGCGGCCTATCGCCTTCTCGAATTTATCCATTATATGTTTGGGAAAACCGTTAGGATAGGTCTTGAAAGGATTGTCCATTATAATGCCGGCCATCTCCCAATGACCGCAGGTCGTATCCTTTGCCTTGGTTTTTTCCATCGCCCTGCCATAGCAGCCTATTATCTTTCCGTCGTATCCGCCCAGTTCGGCGCCTTCTATATTGCCTATACCGAAAGAGCGCATATTGGGTATATCCAGATGACCGCGCTTTTTATATATGTTGCAGAATGTATTCGCCCCCACGTCGCCGAACTCGGCGGCATCCGGAAGGTAGCCTATGCCGGCGCTGTCAAGCACAATTATAGTTGCTCTTTTCCTTGCCATTATTTTAAGTTCCCTTCGTTATGCATTTTCTTTTGTGCTATGATTTTACCACCGGTCGACGGCTCCGTCAAATCATTTGGATAGCATGGCTACCATCCTTATGACGGAAGGCAGCACTATCCCCTCCGTTAATGCGCCCGCCGCGAACAGCGCCATCTTCATTCCCATCGCCTCCCCTTTGGTTACGCTCTTTTCCGAAGACCTGACTATAAGCCCCATACAAAGGCACAGCCCTCCCATGAAGGACAGGGCTATTATCGGTATACCAATAAGCCCAGGCCAGTCCTCTATCACGGTTCGGGTAAAAAGACCCATTAAAAACGATTTTATCCATAACGCCGTTGTTTTAAGGATGCCGCCCGGCAACACGTCCTTAGCTATCGCCGCCATCGAGTACAGCATAGCCGCAGACAGCAGCCCATATCCCGACAGTTTCAAAAGCCCAGCTCCGCTCATCTCGCCTATGGCGCTTATGGCGGCAGCCGTATATCCCTCGCATTGCCACTCCATCGAAGCTCCGGCTGCAAATGCCATAACCGCTGCAAAGGCATATATGTACCACCGCCGTCCAAGGTAGCGCATTAAATCACCCTTCCTTTCAACTCATAACAAAATATATGAGCGCGGGACGGGATTTAAGACATATTGTATTTATGTTCTTTAACTGTGGCGCAGATGGGTAACTATTCTGTCAGTTATGTTCGCTATGAATTCCTTATTTGTAGGCCGGCCGTTTGACTGGCTTACAGTGTTGCCAAAGTATCTGTGTTGGGCTTCTATGTTTCCGCGGCTCCACGCCGCTTCTATGGCGGTTCTAATGTTGCGCTCCACTCTTTTAGGAGTAGTTACGAAGCATTCCGCCACGTACTGATATACATCCTGCGACAGATTTATCTGATAAAGGCTGTTTTCCACACAGTAAAGTATGGATTTGCGAAGCTGGGCATATCCAATAAGGTTTACAGGAATGCCTATCACTCTGAAGAAGTTGTTCGCCATGTTCTCCGCCATTACCGCGTATTCGCATTTTCGCTGCTCGTCCCTTATAGTTCTGCCTGCTTCGTCGTCCATAGTAAGGTCCAGAATCCTATGGTAAACCATTGCAGGAGGATTGCTGCTGTGTATTATAAATGCCGCGCCCAGCGCCTGATAAATATTTATCAGGCTGTCATCCAGTATGGGCGTTATAACTACCACTCTGGTATCTTTCGTCTCAGGGCAGTTGCGTATGGTGCTTAGTATCTCTATGCCATCGCTCCCTGCCATAGTCGCATTGAGTATCACGAGATCAGGCTTGTTTTCTTTTACATTGTCAACAGCAGACCTCGGGTCATGCACCGGCGGCAGCACATCAAAGCATCCCGAATCTTTCAGCAGCCCTATTAACTCAGTGCAGTAATTAGCGTAATCTTTTACTACAAGTATTTTTGTTTTACTCATTTTCATACAACGAAACTTCCTGCAAAAAAATAGACCTTAACACGTGTAATTCCAATATAGCACATTTCGGCCATTTTTTAAACAGCAAACTGCAATTATTTTCCAATTTTTACAGTATCTTTTCGCTAACCCTGTTCATCCACCAAGAATATATACAGTAGCCGCACTTCGCGTCGTTCACAAACACATGAGTAACAGCGCCTATCAGCTTTCCATCCTGCATTACGGGGCTGCCGCTCATGCCCTGAACGATCCCTCCCGTCTTTGCGATGAGTTCCCTGTCCGTTATCCTTATTACCATACCCTTGCCGCTCATCTCCTTTTGCGGATACAGCTTGATTATCTCGCACTCGTAAGCGCATATTCCGCGGTCATCCACGGTGGACAGTATCTCGGCCTTTCCGGTATGCACCTCGTCAGGGTATGCCAGCTTTACGCCGTTTGGGTATATTGGGTTGACGGGTATTTCGTCCATCTCACCGTACAGACCGTATTCGCAGTTTAGCTCTATGCTGCCCAACTGTCTGCTTGCCGTTGAAAACGAGCCTATTACCTCGCCCGGTATACCGTTGCTGCCAGCTGATACGCCTATTATGCTTGATTCAACTATGCTGCCGCTGCCTACATCTATTATGGCGCCTGTATCTATATCCGTTATAGGGTGGCCGAGCGCTCCGTATCTGAGGGACGACATATTACAAAAGGACAGCGTACCAATGCCCGATGTACTGTCCCTCACCCACATACCTGCCCGGTATGTGTCGTTTTCCGGATCCTTAACGGGAGTAAGCGCGACAGTCAGCTGCTGCCCGTCGCGGCGAACAGTCACCATCATCTCCCCGCCTTTAGAGCAAAGCTCGCTCAGATGCAGCGAATCCCGTACAGTCTCGCCGTTGACCGCAGTTATGACGTCTCCGGCCCTTATGCCGGCAGACGCCGCCGGGCATATTTGCGCAGTTTCGGATATGCTGCCCAGGCCCACCACCAGCGCCCCGTCTGTATATATGGATACGCCTATGGGCATCCCTCCCGGCATTACGGTTATGTCCTGCCGTTCGCCGTACTCTATGGTCTTTATTGGTATAGCGCCGAAAAGGCGAATGCTGGCGCTGCCGCTTTTTCCGGAGAGCGTCTCGGAAAGGTTTTCCGAAACATATACATCCCTGTCGCCCATACTGAGGCTTAGCGGTCCGCTCAGGCTCCGGCATATATTTTCCAGCTGATCAGTGGATACGCTGTTGGACAGCCCGCGCACATAACTCATCTGCTCGCCTGAATTAAAGCAGACGAGCGTCACACACAGCGCCAGACCTATGCATTTCGCAAGATTTTGCCAGAGTCTTTTCATATATACACCGCCTTAAAGAATAAAAATAAACACCGCGAAGCAACTTCGCAGTGTTTATGATTTGTAATGCCGATGTATTTTATTATTTATTTTTACGACGCTTTTGCTTGATTTCTTCAGAGTGGGTTATCAGTTCCCTGGCGTGCTCGTAGGCTAGCTTTGAATCCTCCATGCCGCTCATCATACGGGCGATGTATTCGTACCGTTCCTCCATTTCCAGCCGCTTCAGGCTTGTTCTGGTAGTCTGTCCATCGTCCTGCTTCTGCACCATAAAGTGTACGTCCGCAAGGGCCGCTATCTGGGGCAGATGTGTCACGCAAAGCACCTGATGATTATCCGCTATGCTCACCATCTTTTCGCCCACCACCGCGGCTATGTGGCCGCTTATGCCCGTATCTATTTCGTCGAATATCAGCGTGGGTATGGAATCCGCATTTGCAGCAATAGCCTTGAATGCCAGCATTATGCGTGACATCTCTCCACCCGACGCTACTTTTTCAAGGGGCTTCAGGCTTTCGCCCGGGTTGGCGGAAAGCATGAATTCCACCCTGTCCATGCCGTTCTGTCCCGGCTCCGTGAGCGGGTCAATTCTGACCTCGAACCGCGCCTTTTCCATGCCAAGATCCTTCAGGTGGCTCAGCAGTTCCCTTTGCAGCCTTTCTGCCTCTGTACGTCGTATATCCGTAAGCGCGGCCGCTTCAGCCCTATACAGCTTTTCCTTATCCGCAAGCTGTTTTTGCAGTTTTTCCCGCTTTTCCTGCGCGCCCTCCAGCTGCCCGAGACGTTCCGACGCCCGCTCGCCGAAGGCGATAACATCTTCTACCTCTGAACCGTATTTCTTTTTGAGGTTTGAATAGACCTCGAGCCGCTGCTCTATCTGATCTATCCTGCCTGGCTCAAAGTCGAAGGAGTCACGCATGTCCCTGAGCGTATAGCCTATATCCTCGATGGTATAATACGCCTCGTTGAGCCGCCTTGACAGCTCGCCGTACTCTGAGGAGATGCCTGATATATCCTTCATGGCAGATACGGCTTGGCTGAGAAGTCCCACGGCCCCTTCGTCTCCAGAGACAGCCTCGGAGCTCTTCTGCAGCGACGTCATTATACGTTCTGCATTGATAAGCACCGCCCGCTCCTCCGTGAGCTTCTGCTCTTCATCGGCAGTGAGCCGTGCATTTTCTATCTCGTTTATCTGATATCTTAATATGTCCGCTTCCCGGGCCCGCTCGTCCTCGGAGCCGAAGCCGCCCAAAAGCTCTGACTGTATAGCCTTGCATTCGGAATAAAGCCCCGCCACTTTTTCGCGTTGAGCCCTATCCCTTTCCCCTGCGAAAGAATCCAGAAACCTTATATGCCGCGACTGCATGAGCAGCGACTGGTGTTCATGCTGACCGTGAACATCCACCAGCAGGTCTGTTATCTGCTTCAGCGTAGCAAGGTTAACAAGAGTACCATTTATGCGGCATACGTTTTTGCCCGAAGCCGACAGCTCACGGGATATTATCAGACCGTCGTCCTCCAGCTCATTCTGCCGCAGCATGGACTTTACGGCTTCCTCGCCTTCTATATCGAACTCCGCCTCTACAGACGCCTTTTCCGCTCCCGTGGTTATGAGCTCCCTGCTTGCCCGCTCTCCCAGCGCCAGATTTACAGCGTCAATAATGATGGATTTACCGGCGCCGGTCTCGCCGGTAAGCACGTTAAGCCCATTGTCGAAATCCATATCCAGCCGCTCTATCAAAGCGACGTTTTTTATAGACAGCCTTTTTAACATTAACCTCTCCGCCGCAGTTAGGCCTTGAGCATATCCTGAAAGCGCTTTATAAGCTCAGGGGTGACAGCCGGGTCCTTTACGGCAACAAAAATAGTATTATCTCCGGCCATAGTGCCTACTATGTCATCTAGACGCATAGAATCTATAGCTTCCGCCGCAGCAGGAGCCGTGCCGGTAATGGTCTTTATGACTATAAGATTTCCCGCTTCGGCCATGGATACAACCGAATGGGCAAATATGCTTATGAATCTATCCTTGAGCCCCGCCTCTGCCTTATCGACCGTAGCATATTTATAGGAGCCGCCTTCGGTCAATACCTTTATAAGCCTCAGATCCTTTATGTCGCGGGATACTGTGGCCTGCGTCACCTTTACTCCTCTGTCATTGAGCATTGAGGCAAGCTCATCCTGCGTATTGATATCGTACTGGTCAATAAGCTCGAGTATCATGGAATGCCGTGCAGATTTCATTACTTCACTCCTCCGTCAGCTATGATTTTTTTTTCTTGTATATCGTATATTCGCGATTGTCCGCTTCGCGAAAAATAAATACGTATTTATCAGGAAAGCTTATTTCGTATGAGTGAATAAAGATTCCGATCGCCGAGCCTTATAAACCGCACGCTGCGCCGGCTTCTGCATATTCTTACCATGTCCCCGGGCACTATGCGCTCCGTGGATACGCCGTCCATTCCCAGGAAACCCTCCTGTTTTATGGAAAGCTCTATTACGGAATCCCCGGGCGCAATTATAGGCCTGAAGGCCAGTGTATGAGGGCATATTGGGTTGATTATCACAACATCGGTGTTAGGAGCGATTACCGGACCGCCGGCTGAGATGGAATAGCCCGTAGAGCCGGTCGGCGTAGCTACTATAAGGCCATCGCAGGAGACCGTTCCAGCATCTATGCCGTTCACATTTACAGTAATCGATACTACGCCGGAGAACTTTTTTCTGTACAAAACCGCCTCGTTAAGGCAGTCCTTAGCGGCGCAGCCATTCACGCTGCATGAAAGCATCATGCATTTATCCGTACGGTACTGCTCGCTCTCTATAGCGTCCAGCGCGTCGGATATGCCCTCTACATCTATCTCGCTCAGGAATCCTATGCGGCCAAAGTTTATGCCAAGTATGGGTATGTCGTGCTCGGCGGCGTATCCTGCCGCGTGAAGTATTGTGCCGTCTCCGCCTATGGCTATCATGAGGCCGGGAACCTGCTCCTGTATCGTCTCGTAGCCGCTGAATTCCTCCATATTTGCGAAGGATCTGTCTATAAAGCACTTAATGCCCCGGCTCCTTGCTACGCCGTACACAGAGCTTACTGCGGCCAGTGCGCCTTCATTATTGGGGTTTGCAAATATGCCAATGCTCTGGATTCGCATTTAACTTTAAAGCTCCTCTGTAAATTGAAAAAGTGTTTTTTATAAATCGCGACGGTTGGCATATGGACTTTTTATGATAATATGCTCGTCAGCAAAAGAATAATTTTAATGTACATTAATTGTATGCATATTATCGTCATATTTCAAGTATAAATATTATTTTCTTGAAAAAAATATGCATCAGGCCAGCTCACCGTGCGCCATATCCACAATATGCGGTATGTCGGCCAATACCTCTGTACCTCCTGCTGTGCCGCTTTTTTCCAACAACAGCAGGAACTCTATATTCCCCTTCGGCCCGGTTATGGGAGAATAGTCTATCTGACGTATAGAGAACCCTGTGTCCAGGGCAAAACGGGCGGTATCCTCCACTACCTGACGGTGTGTATCCTTATCCCTCACCACGCCGTTTTTGCCTACCCGGCCTCGGCCCGCCTCAAACTGCGGCTTTACGAGTATGACTGCCTGTGCTCCTTCGCGAAGGCTTTTATATATACCGGGCAGTATCAGCTTAACTGATATAAATGAAACGTCCATTGAGGCAAAGTCAGGAGCCTCTGTAAACCAGTCCGGTTCCATATTGCGGGCGTTTGTGCGCTCCATCACTACGACCCTCGGATCGTTTCTCAGCTTCCAGTCCAGCTGTCCGTAGCCCACATCTATGGCGTATACCTTTTTTGCGCCGTTTTGCAGCATGCAGTCGGTAAAGCCGCCGGTAGAGGCTCCCACGTCCATGGTCACCATATCGGTAAAATCAAGGCCATATTTCCTTACAGCCTTATCGAGCTTCAATCCGCCGCGGCTCACAAACGGTATTGCCTGTTCCTTTACGGTAAGCAACGCGTCTTCTGGCACAGCCGCGCCTGGCTTGTCTATCCGCAATGTATCGATGAACACCTCGCCCGCCATTATAAGCGTGCGCGCCTTTTCACGGCTGGGCGCCAGCCCCAGCTCCACAAGCCTTACATCTGCCCTTACTCCGCTCATTTTATTCCCTCCATGGCCATCAATACCCGCACCCTGACGGCCGTTTCGTCCATGCCGCACAGCCTGGTCTGCTCCTCGCAGGTACCTTGGCCCACCGGCTTTTCACTCACTCCCATACACTCGACCTTTATGCCTGCGAGCCGCTGGGCTATTCTGCTGCCCATGCCCCCCTGGGCGATGCCGTCCTCTATCGTTATAACGATAGAAGACTTCTGTTTTATCATGTCCAGCATATCCTCGTCCATAGGCCGTATGAACCTTGCGTTCACCAGCCCGACATCGAGGTTTTCAACTGCTTTTTCCGCTATCTCCACCATGCGGCCCGTAGCTACCACCGTGACATTGGATATGGGTTTTATCTCAATCCATTTGCCGTACTCTACCGGCGGATATGCTCTATCCGGCAGTGTACCCTTTCCGTACCGTACAGCAGCAGGGACGTCGCCCTCCACCGCCATTTTGAGCATTTCCTCAAGCTCGCCCTTAGATGCCGGGGAATATATCTCCACATAAGGCATAGTCAGACAGTAGGCAATATCGTACACGCCCTGATGGGTTTCGCCGTCCGCGCCCACAAGGCCCGCCCTGTCTATGGCGAAGACCACGTGCAGCCTTTGCAGCGCCACATCGTGGAGCATTTGGTCGTAAGCCCTCTGTAAAAATGATGAGTATATTGCTACCACAGGCTTCATACCGCCCATAGCAAGCCCTGCGGCCATGGTTACGGCGTGCTGCTCAGCTATGCCAACGTCAAAGAATCTTTCCGGGAACGCCTCTCTGAAGGGCTCCATGCCGGTACCCTCGCTCATGGCAGCGGTTATGACTGCAAGGTCCTTCTCCTGCCTGCCAATGCGGCACAGCGTCTCTCCTGCGATGGCCGAGTTGTCCTTTTTAGCTGTGCCGGGACTCCTGCCGGTATCGGGGTCGAATTTTCCTATGCCGTGGAATCTGCTCGGCTCCTTTTCCGCCGGGTCGTAGCCCTTTCCCTTGACGGTCAGCACGTGCAGCAGCACGGGATTTGGCACTTTTTTTGCAAGATTCAACGCCTCTGTAAGACTCTGTATGTCGTGACCCGACACTGGGCCCAGATAAGTAAAGCCCATCTCCTCAAACAGCACATTAGGCAGCAGAAGGTACTTTATCCTGGACTTTACCTTTGACAGCCAGGCATGTATACGCGGCCCAGCCTTTGTCATCTTATCCAGCATATTCACCATGCCTCGCTTGAAGGCGAGATAACCGCTGCTGACGCGCATACTGTCAAGATGCCTTGGCAGTGCGCCTACATTCTTGGATATGGACATATTGTTGTCGTTAAGTACGACGATAAGCGGCAGCTCGCTCTGTCCCGCATCGTTGAGGGCCTCGAAGGCCATTCCGCCGGTAAGCGCCCCGTCGCCTATCACCGCCACGACACGTCCCGGCGTGCCCTTTATGCGCATGGCGCGCAGCATGCCCAGCGCCGCAGAAATGGAAGTGCTGGAATGGCCGGTATTGAAGGTATCAAATTCGCTCTCCTCTGTCTTGGGAAAGCCCGCAAGGCCGTCCATTTGCCTGAGCGTAGGGAATTCGGCCGCACGGCCGGTCAATATTTTGTTGACATAGGTTTGGTGGCCCACGTCGAATATGATCTTATCCTTTGGCGTATCAAAGGCGCGTTGCAGCGCTATGGTAAGCTCCACCACGCCGAGATTGGAGGCGAGATGCCCGCCGGTCTTGGATACCGACCGCACCAGAAACTCCCTTATCTCCGCGGCAAGGTCATCAAGCTCATTCTCGGGAATGCGCCTGAAATCCTCTATGCTTTTGATGCCGTCAATGTAACTGGTTTTCATTATATCCCGTAAATATCCCGCATTCCGTCAGCTTTTTCGGCTTAACGTGGCGTTTGTAAGCTCCCGCAGAAGCCATGCCTTTTCTCCGAATATCTCCAGCGCCGCCAATGCTTTTTCAGCCGTCTGTCCGGCGATTTTTTTCGCTTCCTCAAGACCTACCAGCGAAATATATGTAAGCTTTCCCTCCTGAGCGTCCTTTCCCAGCGTCTTGCCCATGCTTTCAAAGCTGCCTTCTACATCAAGTATATCGTCAGTCATCTGGAACAGGTCGCCGTAAGCATATCCGAAATCGCTCAGCGCCTTCAACTGCTCTTCATCAGCGCCCGCTACGCAGCCGCCCGCAAGCAGCGACGCGCGTATCATTGCGCCGGTCTTGTTGACATGTATAAAGCGCAGCGTATCCATATCCCGCGCACCGGACTTTTCAGAAGCCAGGTCTGCCACCTGACCCGCTACCATGCCCTGCACGCCTGCGCCCTCGGATACCGCCTGTGCGGCTTTTATTTCGCCTTGACAGGGGTTATTTGCTATTGCAGCAAGCATGGTATCAAATGCCAGCGAAAGCAGCCCGTCCCCCGCCAATACGGCGTTTGCTTCGCCAAACACTTTATGGTTGGAAGGCATGCCCCGTCTGTAATCATCGTTATCCATGCATGGCAGGTCGTCATGTATGAGAGAATAGGTGTGTATCATCTCAAGGGCACAGGCAAACGGCAGCGCGCGCCGTATGTCGCCGTCAAGCATCTCGCATACGTACAGCGTCATTGCGGGGCGGAGCCTCTTGCCGCCCGCCTCGAGGCTGTAGCGCATGGCGCTTTTAAGATCCTTCGGCGCGCCGCAGCCGTCCACTATCGCAAACAGTTTTTCTTCGACTATGCCCTTATACCGGGCCAGGTCATGCTTATAACACATATATCAGACCTCCGAAAGGGAATCTACCTTTTCGAGGCGTCCCTCGTACTGGGCAAGCAGGCCGAGGCAATACCTGGAAAGCCCCGCGCCTTCCTCGTAAAGCTTAACCATTTCTTCTATTGGCAGATTGCCGTCTGAAAGCTTTTCCACTATGCCGTCCAGCTTTTCCTTGGCCTGTTCGAATGTCATTTCCTTCTTTGCCATGGCGTTTCCCTCGCTTGCTTTAGGTTTATGCTATCCACTGTAATATTCGCGGTACCGTCTCTCATTATAAGCCTTGCAGCCAAGCCTTCTTTAAGCTCCGCTGCGCTGCCTACGTACCTGCCTTCGGCCTGCACCATACCGTAGCCTCTCTCCAGTACCTTGCCCGGAGACAGCGCTTCAAGGCGCGCAGCCAGGCTTTCTATGGAATGGGCGGCGTTGGCAGTCTCTGCCCTCACATTGTTCGCCATGGCGCTCTGCTCTGCCGCTACCTCGCTGCGCAGCAGCGCTATCCGGTGGTGGGCAGATTGGAATGCGGCAGATTTGCCCATATCCGAAAGCTCCGCCTTTATCCGTCCAACATAGCCCGTAGCGGCCGAGCGCAGCCTTTCGAGAGCCATTCTCACGTCTCCCTCCAGCCTTGCCCGCTCCGGTACGCAAAGCTCTGCCGCCGCAGACGGTGTGGGAGCCCGCATGTCAGCTGTAAAGTCGGCTATGGAAAAATCCGTCTCGTGCCCTACGGCGCTTACAACGGGTATCTTGCTCTCATATATGGCCTTTGCTACTATCTCCTCGTTGAAGGGCCAAAGATCCTCCATACTGCCGCCGCCGCGGCCCACTATCAGCACATCCGCCTTCCTTATGCGGTTCATTTCGTTTATCGCATGGGCGATCTCCGCCGCCGCCCCCTCGCCCTGAACCCGTACCGGGTACAGCAGTATATTCATGCCATCAAAGCGGCGGCGCGTTATATTGATTATATCCTGTACCGCGGCTCCCGTAGGCGATGTGACCACGCCCACACATTTGGGCAGCCTCGGTATGGGCTTCTTATGGCTCTCATCGAAGTAGCCCCTGGCATCAAGCCGTGTCTTCATCAGCATAAAGCGGCGGAAAAGCTCTCCTTCGCCCTCCCGCTCCATATTCGTGACGTAAAGCTGGTACTGGCCGTCCTTGACGTAAAGCGACACGCTTCCGTATACCCTTACGGATTGACCGTCCTCCGGCGAAAAATCGAGCTCATAGGCGTTCTGCCGGAACATTACGCAACGCACCAGCGCCCCTTCGTCCTTCAGCGAAAAATAAAGATGTCCTGAGGAATGCCTCTTAAATCCGCTCAATTCTCCGCATACGCAAACATTGTTCAAAAGCAGATCTCTTTTGAGCATACCGTTCACATATTCGTTTAGCTGAGTCACCGTCAGCTTGTAGCCGTTATCCAACAATGGTGTTTTCCGCAGCCTCCACTGTGTTTTCCATAAGCATGGCGATGGTCATGGGGCCAACTCCTCCCGGCACTGGGGTTATATACCCCGCTATCTTTTCTACCGGCTCGAAGTCCACATCACCGCACCACTTTCCGTCGATTTTATTCTGTCCTACGTCTATCACTACGGCTCCGGGCTTTACCATATCCGCCGTGATAAGCCTTGGTCTGCCCGCGGCGGATATGAGTATATCCGCCTCTTTGGTGATGCTGCCCAGGTTCTCCGTTTTGGAGTGGCATACTGTCACAGTTGCGTCGCTGTTGAGCATAAGAAGGGCGGCAGGCTTTCCAACCAGGCTGCTTCGTCCTATCACGGCGCAGCGCTTGCCGGCTATGTCTATGCCGGTGCTCTTTACCAGGTGCAGTATTCCCTTGGGCGTGCAGGGTATAAAGCCCCTGTTTCCCGTCATGAGCGCGCCTGCGTTTACAGCATGGAGACCGTCTACATCCTTACCGGGAGAAATACATGACAGCACACGCAGCTTGTCCATATGCTCTGGCAGCGGGAGTTGTACCAATATTCCGTGTACAGTGTCGTCGGTATTCAGCTTTTTTATAAGCTCCGTAACCTGGGCTTCCGCCACGCTTCCGTCAAGATGGTATTCTTCAGTCTCTATGCCGTTTTCTCTGGCGCGTTTTTCTTTTGAGTTGACGTATAATCTGGATGCCGGGTTATCTCCCACAAGCACTACTGCGAGCTTAGGTATCACGCCCCTGCCGCGCAGCTCCCGCGCCCTGAGGTTTATGTTCTCATATATGCTTTCAGCTATTTCTTTTCCGTCTATCAGCCTTGCCATCTGCCCTCCGTGCGCCGCTTGTGATTTTTCATATTATATCATACCCTAAAAGCTGTCCTTTTTCCAGCAATAAAGCACCGCCTGCGATACCGCAAACGATGCCTTGCGTAAGCTTTTATGTTTTTCCATAAGGCCTATGCCTGTGGTTCGCCCTCTATTCGCTTCGCAAAGGTGCCCAGCATACCGTTTATGTAAGCTGAGGAGCGGTCGCCGCCAAACTGCTTTGCGAGTTCTACCGCTTCGTTTATGGATACGCCGCAGGGTATGTCGTCCCTGTACAGCATCTCATAGATCGCTACCCGAAGCACACAAAGATCCACCTTGGGCATACGCTCTATGCGCCATCCGATAGACAATTCGTTGATAATGTCGTCTATCTCGGCTTCATGCTCCTGTATGCCCTTTAATACCTGCTCGGAGTAGATTATGTCCTCCTCCATAGGCTTCTCGGTGATGCCGGACTTGTCCAACACGTCCTCATAGGTTTCCTCTCCTCCGAAAAGGCTTGCGAAGGCAAGCTTCATGGCGACCTCACGGGCGGTTTTTCTGCTCATTTGTAAAAGTACCTCTTGACGTTAATTTTTTCTGAATAAATGGCTTATTGTCTCTTCAAGGCCTTCCTTGCCGCCCTTATCCAGTATGCAGCCGACGAAATAGCACAGGGCCGTAATGGCGGTCAACAGCAGAGTACGCCAGAAGCCTATGGTGAATATCAGCACCGCCAAAAGTATTCCGCCTGCAATGCCTATTACGCGCCATTTATATTCCTTTAAAAATTGCCTGAATTCGTCCATCGTATGTTCCTCTGTTTTTAGGGGGATCAGGCTTCAGCCTTCTTCTCGGGCTCAGTTGAGACAAGAATGCTGACGTCGCTCACCTGTATGCCGGTAATTGTCTGTATGTAATCTATAAGGCTGGTCCTGAGGGCTTCTGTAGTCTCGGGAATATTGGCGTCCTCCGCTATTACGATCCTCAGGTCGATCTTGAGCTTGTTTTCGACCACCGCAATGCGGCTGTCGCACTTTTTGACATTGCCGTTCGCAGTAGCGCAATGACGCTTGACCATATCGTCTATGGCCGCGAGGGTTATGCTGGAGATACCCATCTCATTCTGGGAGATAACAGCCGAGGCGGGTGCCTGATTCTTGGGCGCCCTGCGGTTGAAGCCTATGATGAGTACTATAGCGATAAGGCAGAGCAGCAATCCGACACCGGCGGTTATCCAGCCGTTTATGGCGGAAGCGTAGGGCAGCGCGGCTATGGCGTTTACAGTGTTAGCCGTTATGAAGTTAAGCGCAACGCCTATAAAGCACAAGCCCAGCGCAAACAGCACCAGCATTACCAGCACCAGCAGTATCCTGTAGAGTACCTTTGGTTTCATAATTTGATACCTCTGTATTAATTTAGCTTTAAGTGATGGAAGGCTTTATCAGCATTCCTTTTCTTCTTCAGTCTCTGCGGGAGCGGGGACAGCCGCCTTCTTTTCAGGCTTCTCGAAAGCTATTGCCTGCACGAATACGTTTACAGCCGTCACATTCAGGCCTGTCATATTCTCGATGGTGCTCTTTACCTTGCGCTGCAGATTGGTAGATACCTCGTGAATCTTAAATCCGTATTTGATTATGGCGCTTATGTCTATTGTGGCAGTATTGTCGTTGATGTCTACTTTTACGCCCTTAGTCATGCTCTTCTTGCTGAGCATGCCGGTAATGCCTTCTACCACCGTTCCGCCCAGGCTGTCTACACCCTCTACCTCGTTTGCCGCAAGGCTGGCTATTGTAGCTATCACATCAGGCGCGAAGGTTATCTTGCCGCCCTGTATATCCATTGCTTCCATGGAAATGCTCTCTTCAGTTGCCATTATGCATGCCTCCTTCAGGTATTTGTTTTATTATTATAACAGGTTTTGCCTTTTCTGCATAGATAATGATCAGGATTTTGCAGTTTAGTCACGAATTTGCCTATTTGCCCGTCATCACCTTTATGTTTTCTGCAGGCTCGCCGGTCTCCTTCTTGGTTATTTCAAGTATCTGCGCCACCTGCTTGTCGCTAAGCTCGTCGGCCTTTACCACTACGTTGACCATTCCTGCGTGGAACGTCACCGCCGCGTCCTCAAAGCCCTTTGCCTTGATCAAGCTCTCTACAGTAAACTCCTTTTCCATGTTTTCCACCAACGTTAGCTTCTGCCCCTGTGCGTCCGCAAGCGTCTCATCGTCACTTGCAGAAGCTGCTATTACCTCGTCCAGATACTCCATTTCGAGCTTACGCACCTGCTCCCGATCGTCCCGGAATGTGGCAAAATAATCCCCGGACACATACTCCGCCTCCTGCGCCTCCTCCGGGGGCTGAAACGCCTCGCCCTCGCCGGACCCAGTCTTTGCGGCGTTCGTCTTCAGGTTGAGCAAAAACGCCCCTACGAACAAAACAGCCACCACCATCAGCACCAGATACTTCTTGACAAATCTTACCATTATTTCATTCCTCCGTTCCGTTTATTCCCATTTCAAGCACCTCGACTCTGGAGGCTTCCACCCCCAGCACTGCCTGCACCGCCGACTGGAGCTTCATCCTTACGGATATGTCGGCTGCGCCCTGAGCCACTACTATCACGCCTCTTACCGTAGGCTGCCTCTCCATAAGTACCACGGCCTCATTTTCGCCGTTCTGGTATACCGTTACGGGGCTTAATGATTCCGTCCGGTTCTCACCCTCGCCATTATAGGTGCTGCTTTGGGTGATATCGGTATTCATCGCCGGAATCTTCTCCTTGCCCGTCTCGTAGGTTATCATTACTTTTACCTTTCCCGCGCCCCTCACGCAGCTCAGCGTATCCATGAGTCTCTGCTCAAGGTCGTCCTGCTGAACCGTCTCAGTATTCTTTGCCTCCTCCTTTTGCTTTTTCCCTCCGTATGCCGGCAGGCAGAGCAGCAGGCAAAGCGCCCCCAGGCCGCAGTACACGGCTATTTCCAGCCGCTTATTTGCTTTTAACCTGTCTACAAAGCTGTCCAGCAGCTTCTTCGCCCTGTTATCTTCCATTGGGCAGCACTCCCGTTATTATTCTTATGACAGCCGTAAGGGCAACTATGTCCAGCGCTTTTCTGGCGCTCCTCTGCATGCCTCCCTCAGGTATGGCGCACTTTAATATGTATGCCCCGCATGCTATCCCCACCAGCTGCACGCATGCAGAGTTAAGAATGCTTATCATTTCCGTCATTTTATCCCACCCCCGAAGCCAGCAGCGCCGCCGCAACGGCCAGCATATTCATCAGCACCGCTATTGCGCTTACAGCAAACATATACGTGCAGCTGTCAGCCGCCGCCGTAAGCATAGCGGATATTCTCCCATCGTCCGCCACGGCGCATATGGCGGCGGTTATCCTCATGCTTATGACCGAACACAGCATTCGTATGCCGGGAGCTGTAAAGTACAAAAGCAACAGCAGCAGCGCCACTGTACCCGCCGCGTTCTTCAGCACAATCGCCCCGGCCCTCAGCCCTTCATATGTGCCGGATATCACTCCGCCCACTACAGGTACGGATTTATCAAAGGCGTATTTCAGCGCCTTCACCCCCGCGCTGTCCAGTCCCGCTGCATTCAGGCTCTTTATGCTTACGCTGCCCAGAAAGAAGGTGAACGTCAGCCCCATGCCCCATTTCAAAAGGCTCTTTATCAGCCCAGCCATTGCCTTGAGCTGCTTGTTCTCGCTGACCGTACCCGCCGTGGACAGCGCGCACATCATCAGAATGAACGGCATGAAGGTATTTCGAAACGCCTCCGTCATGCCGCTGCAAAGCAATACGGAGGTAGGCTGCACGGCGGATACGGCGCTGCCGCCGGCTGCCGCTATCATTACCATAAGCGCCGGCGATACCAGCTCGCCAAGCTGAGCTACCCCGTCTATCACCCTCTGTGCCTCCTTCATCTGTGCGCACACGCATGCGGCGGCAACGGATATGCAAAGCCCGGTAAGGCAGAAGCTCAGCATCTCGCCCACGCCTTTTTGTGTTCCCACCGCCGCTCCTGCCGCCGCGGAAAAGAACGCCGCGGCTATTATGCCAAGCATACCCTTTACCCCCTCCGTGAGCTTCTCCTTAAAGAGCCCCACAATCCTTCCCAAATCAAGCAGCCCGTCCAGGTTTCCTTCCTTTATCCGCGCTATCGCGTCCGATACCGATGCGCCGCCGGCAGCCCCGCCGGTTTCCACCTGCATCTCACGCCATATATCCTCCCAGCCCGATATGTCGTACTCTACCGCAGGTATGGATATCTCCTCCGCCCTCGCCATACACGGGGATATCAGCAACGCCCCAAGCAGCAACAGCCCTACCAGCTTACAAGACCGCATATCGCCTCCACGGCTGAAAATACCATAGGCAGCGCCGCAAGGAGCATCATGAGCCGTCCTGCCAGCTCTATGCGGGAGGCCACGGCGCTTTCCCCCGCGTCACGGCATATATCCGCCGAAAACTGCGCCGTATATGCTATGCCGGTTATCTTTACCACCGCCGCTATTCCGGCTCCATCCACCGAGTAATTCTGCATGAATTCTTCCGCCTGCCGCTTTACCTCTCCGGCTATGGCGATTGCCGCAGCCAGCAGCACTATGCCTGTAACGATAGACACCTGCAATGCAAGTTCCGGCCGCTGGTTTTTCAGCACCAGCGCTATGCTCACGGCTATCACCGCCACTCCTCCCAGCCTCAGCATCTCTTCGCCCATGGTCACAGCCCGAATATGCGCTTAACCTGATCAAGCAGTGTGCTTATCTCGCCCACTACAAGGCTTAGCGTAATAACCAGCCCCGCAAGCGCCGCCAGCATTGCTATGTCGTCCCTGCCTGTCTGCTTCAAAAGCTGGCATATTATTGCCACCAGTATGCCTATGCCCGCTATCCTAAGTACAATATCTATCCCCATATACTTCACCTCATATCAGAAGCAGTGCCGCCCCTATACCCATAAGCACGCCTACCTTAGTGAACATGCCGCCCTTTGCAGCAGCCTCCCTGTCAATCTCCTCTCCCCTTGAGAACGCCTCCTCATAAGCCCTCTGTGCGGCGTTCAGCTGCGGCTCAGAGGGGCTTATGCCAAGTCCGCTGCCGCAAAGAAGTATTATCTCCCTCTCTCTTTCTCCCAGTACGTTAAATCCGCGCCACATTGCGGCCTCCCGCCACGCTTCCTCCGCCCGCTCACAAGTTCCGAGGCTTTCCCCCAGCAGCTTCCAGAAGCCCTCCAACTCGCTGCCCTCAAAACAGAGCACCATGCCGCGAAGCTCTCGCGGCCTGTGCTTTATCTCGCGGCAAAGCCTCTGAACGTCATTGCCGAAGGCACGCATTATCGCGGCGCGCATCTTTAGCGCTCTGCTCTTTGAGTATCCCCAAAGGCTGAACAGGCACAGTACCGCGACACAGGCTATACTTCTCATGTCAGTTCCTCCGTAATGTCATATAACCGGCGTTCAGTTCCCTGCTTTTTCAAAAGCAGTACCTTATTAAATGCCCCCGCGGCTATTATGGCGGATATATCGCGCCGGCGCATTATCTCCGCCGCGCTGCCCGCATGTACGCTGGCTATCACCTTTATCCCGCAGCCCGAAGCATCCATGACTGCCTCGGCGTCCTCTGCGGTGGCTATCTCATCTGTTATCAGCACCTGAGGCGACATGGCGCGTATCATGAGCTCCATGGCCCGGCACTTGGCGCAGCCTCCCATAACGTCGGTATTGTCCCCTACGTCAAGCCTTGGCACACCGTTTACCGACGCAGCTATCTCTCCCCGCTCGTCTGCAATGCCTATCTGCAAGCCCTGCGCTGAAAGCTGCCGCGCCGCGTCCCGCAATACCGTGGTCTTTCCCGCTCCCGGATCTGAAAGTATGAGTGCGGAAAGTATGCCGTCCCGGGTGGCTATCCTCTCCATAAGCCCGTCCGCCGCCCCTTTTATCTCCCGGGCGATGCGTATATTGAAGCTCCCCGGCATGGATACGCTTCCGGAAGGGTTCAGCCTGCCGCAGATGCCTACTCGGGAACCGTCCTCCAGCGTCACATAGCCGCCGCGCAGCTCCTGCTCGTAGGCAAAGAGCGAATGGGCGCATACCAGCTCCAGCATTGTTTCGCACTCCTCCGGAGAAGCTATACGATTCAGCCATATGCTTTGCGGCCCTCTCAGCTGCACCGGCCTGTTGGCCCGCACCCGTATCTCCTCCGTATCCGGCCTGAGTACCCCTTCTACGTCTTCCCGTATTCCCTTTGGCAGCACCGATAAGCTGCTCCTTTTCATCGCCTGTCCCTCCTGTTGCTATATAACTATGACAGTATTTCTTTCCATAACACAAAACCGTCCCTGTTAAGGACGGTCGAATTATCTGTTATATTGATTTATTTGGCGTCTGCACCCGCAACTGAGCACAAGCTGTGTATCCATATTATTACTATAGCCATACTCAGCGCGGCAAGCTGCGAAAACAGCACCTCCGGACCTATCTCAAGGCTGGAATAGCCTACGGACGCCATGTTTATAAAGCAGCCTACTACCCTGGAAAACACCGGTATCCCAGCCGCTATGCAGCAGGCGCAGCCCCGGCTCTCATTCAAAAGCACGGCGGACGTTCCCGCCATAAGCGCACTGAAAAGGCCGTTATCACTGCCATATACAAGGCCGCTGCGCTCAACGAGTGCGATCACCGAAGAAAACAGCACCAGTGCCGCAACCGCCCCTCCCTGATTCTCACGAGTCTCTTCCACGAGCAGCGCCGGCAGGAATATCATCACTGCAGCCCCTGCGTTTACCTTAAGCTCTACGCTAAGCGTCATATCAAATACAGAAAGCGCCAAAGCGCACAGCAGCATATACAACAGCTCAAAAACGCTCAGTCCCACCGCCCGGCATGGCGACTTCAGTACCCCCGTAACGGACAGTATTATCAGGCATATCGAAAAAACTATATATTCAGGCATACAAAAACTTCCCCATAAATACTGCCTTTAGTTTGGCAGACTACGGGGAAGTTGAAAGCAAGCAATTTATGGCTGTATGAGCTTTATATAGGCCGCCATGGATCCGGTTATTCCCTTATCGCGCCTGTGGGAGAAGAAATGCTGGCGATTTTCGTAGGTACAGGCGTTCATCAGGGTGATGCTCTCAGGCCTTATCCCAGCCTCAACGAACTGTACCGCAGCTGCAAGCTCCAGATCCACATATGCTTTGCCCTGCCTGCCCGGTCGCGATATGCCGGGATAGCCGAATTCACTTTGGAATTTTTCGCCAAGATCCGCATCCACCTCGAAGCAGTCTCGACAGATGCAGGGCCCTGTTGCGGCAATTATGTCGCTCGGGTCGGTGTCAAACTCCTCAGCCATGCGCCGGGCCATTTCGGCGCCTATGCGAAGCAGCGTGCCCTTCCAGCCCGCGTGGGCCATTCCTATGGCGCGATGAACGGGATCGTAAAAGAAATACGCCCCGCAATCCGCATGAGAGGTGACGAGAGTGACGGTCGGGTCGTCAGTGATTATGCCATCGCAGGGCGGCAACGGGTCTTTATAGAAGCCGCGGCCCCGGTGTTCATGGGCAATCCTCAGCACATTGGCTCCATGCTCATGGTTCACCACCGCCATATCGTCATAATCAATGCCCGCGCCTTCAGCGAATATCTTAAAGTTGGCTATAACTTCCTCCGGGGATCCGCACCGTGTCCAGCTCAGGTTCAGCGACGCTTTTGGAGGATCGACAGTTATACCTCCCTCACGGGTGGAAAAGCCGTGGGACACGCCTCCGGCCTTATCCAGCGCTTCGGCGCAGTAAAGCCCTGTACCCTTATTTGTCCTTTTGTAAATAAAGCCGTGCTTTATCAGCGCGGCCTGTTGCTGCTGCATCTTCATCAGTTTTCACCGAGCAATATCTTCAGCTCGTTCATAAAGGTATTTATATCCTTGAACTGGCGGTATACCGACGCGAAGCGCACATACGCCACCTCGTCCAGATCCTTCAGCCTGCTCATGACCATCTCCCCTATGGCCTCGCTCTTTACTTCCTGCTCAAGGGAGTTGAACACCTCCCGCACTACGTTGTCCACCAAAAGCTCCATATCCGCGGTGGAAACGGGGCGCTTTTCGCAGGCCTTCCTGACGCCGGAAAGTATCTTCTCGCTATCGAACGGTTCTCGTGTGCCGTCCTTTTTTATTACCATTATGGGTATTTCTTCAATCTTTTCATAGGTGGTGAAGCGTTTCCCGCAGTTAATGCATTCTCTTCTGCGGCGAATGGAAGTACCGTCCTCGGTAGGTCTGGAATCCACTACCTTGCTTTCCGTGCTCGAGCAATATCGGCATTTCATGGGGAATACCTCCCAAAGTATTGTATTTATACTATGCATGATACCACATATGTAGATTTTTCGCCATAGCTTTGAGCATTTTTATGAGGTATCAGCCTTATTTGAGCACCACGTCCACCAGTATCACATCGTCGCCTATCTTGCTTATACGGTCGTATGGTATCACCAACTCCTCATCGCTGCGCAGTATTCCAAAGAACCGCGGCGGCCCCGGCACAACTATGGATCGTATCAGCCCTGAGCACTGATCCACCTCCAGATCGCATATGCAGCCCAGCCTTGCCCCGTCCCGCATGTTTATCACCTCTTTGCGGCGAAGGTCTCCGAAATTCAAAAATGGCATATCAGTCACCTCTAAATAGGATATGCTAAGATATGCCATAATAAAGCAAAAAAATCCCCGGTAATTTCTACCGGGGAATCCTTTTTAACCATTGATGTTTGTTATTCCGTTGTCGCCACGACTGCCTTGTGGTTTTTACGGGAAGGTATTACTATCCCGAACCTTAAACCTTAGGTCTCTTTTGAATTAATACTTGCGCTTTCTGGCTGCTTCGGCCTTTTTCTTGCGCTTTACGCTGGGCTTTTCATAGTGTTCACGACGACGTACTTCGGCCAAGATGCCGCTGCGGGCAGTCTTGCGCTTGAACCGCTTAAGAGCACTTTCCAGGGACTCGTTTTCACCTACGCGAATTTCCATCAATTTCCCTCCCCTCTGAATGCAACATAGCACATCGTGAGTTATACGAAGCATAGGAATCCAAACAAAGTTATTATACTTGAAGAGGCCCCCCAAGTCAACACAATAATTGTGTATTTTTGTTTAACCGCTGTGCTAACCCGCTGGCCAGCCGTGCTCCCTGCCGCCGGTCATGTGCAGATGAAGGTGCGGCACGCTCTGACCGCCATCCTTGCCGGTATTTATGACGAGACGGAAGCCATTCTCCGCTATGCCCAGCTCCTTTGCCAGCTTGGACGCCACATGGAACATATGGGCCACTATGGCGTCTCCCTCTGGTACTTCCAGCACGCTCTGGTAATGCTTCTTGGGCACTATAAGCACGTGTACCGGCGCCTGAGGCGAAAGGTCGTTAAAGGCCGCTACCAGATCGTCCTCATAGACAAGGCTCGTAGGTATCTCTTTGTTTGCTATTTTGCAAAAGATGCAATCATCCATGGACTTTCCTCCTTTGTGTATTTGGCTTTAGGTATATTATATCACTAATTGTCCCAGCAGGCGATCCTCTGCTGCTTCTTTTATCAGCACCTTTACCATCTGTCCCGCCATACCTTCGTCTGCGCCTTCAACGCTTACCCTGGCATAGGTATCGGTATAGCCGCTCATAAGGCCTTGCTCGGGTTCTTCCAGAAGCACCTCCTGCACGGTGCCGAGGAAGTTTTGAAGGTATTCCCTCTCCAGCTCCGCGCCTATATGTATAAGCTCGCCTGCCCGGCGCGACTTCTCCGCATTGGGTATCTGATTCGGCATAGAATATGCCGCTGTGCCCTCACGCCTGGAATATGGGAACACGTGTATGCGCGCGAGCTTTATGCGGCGTATGAATTCCTTGGTCTCCTGGAATTCCCGCTCACTCTCCCCGGGAAAGCCCGCTATGACGTCGGTGGTTATGGCGCAGCCCGGCATGGCTTCGCGCAGCATCTCCACGCACCTTTCATATACGGCGGTATCGTAGCGGCGGTTCATGCGTTTGAGCACTCCGTCGCTGCCGCTCTGCATGGAGAGATGGAACTGACGGCATATCTTAGGGTTGCTGCTCAGCGCCGAAACAAACTTTTCGGTAAGCAGCTGAGGTTCCAGCGAGCCTAATCTTATGCGCTGTATCTCGTCTATGCCGTCCGCCTGCGCTATGGCGTCTGTCAGGTCTACCTTCCAGTCCATATCCTTGCCGTAGGACATAAGATGTATTCCCGTCATGACCACTTCCTTATAGCCGTGCTCGGCCAGCAGCAACAGGTTCTTTCGTATGTTTTCCGGCGTCCTTGAACGCAGCGGACCTCTGGCATAGGGTATTATGCAGTAGGTGCAGTACCTGTCGCAGCCCTCCTGAATCTTCAAATGCGCCCTTGTTCGGCCCTCCCTCGTGGCCACAAGCTCCTCAAACTCATGCTCTCCCATAAGAGAGCCTACGGCGTTGAGCCTGCCTTCGTGAAGATTGGCAAGGAGGCCTACTATATTCGCCCTGTCCTTTGAGCCTATCACCAGACTCACTCCGGGCAGAGCCAGCACCTCCTCCGGCGACCTTTGGGAATAGCACCCGGCCACTACGATCTTTGCATCGGGATTTCTGCCGTGGGCCCGGGATATCATCTGGCGGGATTTTTTATCTCCGGTGGCGGTGACGGTGCAGGTGTTCACTATGTATACGTCCGCCTCATCCTCAAAATCCACAGTGTCGTAGCCCGCGTTTTCCATAAGCTCGCGCATGGCCTGTGTATCGTATTGGTTTACCTTGCACCCCAGTGTACAGTATGCAGCCTTCACCTGTATTCCTCTATTCTTCCAGCTCGTAAAGTATCATCGCGACGGTAGCCATGCCGGCGGTCTCGGTGCGAAGTATGCGCCGGCCAAGGGATACGGCTTTGCCGCCTTTATTTATCAGGCTCTCTACCTCGCCAATTTCAAGGCCGCCCTCCGGCCCTATTATAATAGCTATATTTTCAGCCTTCATATTCGCCCTGAGGACTTCCTTAAGGCTGGTCTGGCACTCGTCCTCATAGGCGACGAGTATAAGGTCGTAGGCGGACATATCGGCGGTCTTAAATGTAGTAAGCTCGCCTATATGGGGTATTATACCGCGGCCGGACTGCTTTGCCGCCTCGCAGGCTACCCTCTGATAGCGCGTCTGCTTCGCCCTGTACTCTCCCGGCTTCACCCTGACCACGCTTCTCTCCGCGGCCACAGGTATTATCCCGTTTATGCCAAGCTCAACGCACTTTTGTATAATGAGCTCCATCTTGCCCGCTTTGGGAATGCCCTGATAAAGCGTTATGCGCTGCTTCGGCTCGGCAGGACACGGTTTTTTATCCAAAAGCTTAAGCTCTACTCTCTCCCTGGAGATAGTCTCTATCTCCGCAAGGTATTCATACCCGCAGCCGTCGGACAGCATCACCCTGTCGCCGCTCTGCATGCGCAGCACCTTGGATATGTGCTTCACATCCTCACCGATGATGGCGGCGCTGTCCTCCGTCATGTCATCCGGCTTTACAAAGAACCTGTTCATGCTTACCTCTTGGGCCGCGCCAGTATAGCCCGCCAGTCGTCTCCGGCCTTTACCTCGAGCACCTCAAAGCCGTTCTTGTCGAGTGCGCAGAGCACCTCGTCCAGCCTCTCTGCGATTATGCCACTCATTATGAACACGCCGTCTTTCTTTATGAGTTTCGGCACTATGGCGGAAAGCTCGATTATGACGGAGGCCACTATGTTTGCCGCTACCACATCATACTTCTTTTCGCAGAGCTTATCCTGCAATGCGCTGTCGGACAGCACATCCCCCACAAGAACAGTGTAGGTATCCTTGCCTATGCCGTTCATGGCGGCGTTCTCGTAGGCGATCTTCTCGGCTATGGGGTCAATGTCCACAGCCACCGCTTCCTTTGCGCCAAGCAGCAGAGAAGCTATAGACAGTATGCCGCTGCCGCAGCCCATATCTATCATGTCATCTCCCGCCTTTACTGTCTTCTCAAGGAACTCGAGACACATGCGCGTGGTGTGATGGCTGCCTGTGCCGAATGCCATACCGGGATCGAGGGACAGTACTATGCGGCCGGTGTCCTCCGCCTTCTCCCAGGAGGGGCGCACCAACAGCCTGTCGCCTATCTCCAGGGGCTTATAGTATACCTTCCAATTGTTCTCCCAGTCCTCGTCGTCCGTGATGCGCACGACGGTGCGCAGGCTGCCGAGATCCAGACCTACATCCATATTCCTGAGCTCCGCAAAGGAATCCTCTATGGCCCTTACGGTAGCGCGATTGTCCGCAACATCTGCTATGTACGCCTTTACACAGGGCTCGTCGCCGGTGACGAGCCTATCCATGTCGGCATAGTCCCAATACTTGGCAGTATCCCTGAGGAACTGTTCTATGCTTTCTCTGCCCTGTTCTATCATAACCTGATTTATGCCAAGCATGTCAAGGCGAGCGCATACCGGGTCAAGGCCCTCCTCGGTAGTAAATATGGTAACCTCCATCCACTTCATATTATCAATTCCTCTTTATGCATATAATTCTAAAGTATAATATACTGCATTTCTCACTTTTGGGCAACACAAAAGGGCGGCCGTAAAGCCGCCCTAAAGCATTTAGTCTAATTCCACTTATCTTTTACCTTGTCAAATATGGTCTTTTTGCCGACCTTTGCCTCGGATACTTTATCCCCAAGGGAATCCGCCAGCTTTTTTATCATATCCTTCTGCTCGGCTGTGAGCTTCTTGGGTATGACTATATTAGCCTTTACCATAAGATCGCCCTTTTGAGTTGTATTGAGCCGCACTATGCCCTGCTCACGCAGCCTGAAGGTAGTGCCTGGCTGTGTACCCTCCGGAATGTGATACTTCACTGTGCCGCTGAGGGTAGGTACCTGTATATCGCCGCCCAGCGCCGCTACTGTCATAGGGACGTCCATGGTGATGTACAAGTCTGAGCCCTTGCGGGTGAACAGCCTGTGGTTCCTTACGGTAATGCTTATATAGAGATCGCCCGCAGGGCCGCCGCGGAGGCCCGCCTCGCCCTCGCCGCGCATGGTAAGTATCTGGCCATTGTCTATGCCTGCCGGGATATTGACTACTATGCGCTTGGACTTATTGACGCGCCCCCTGCCCTTGCATTCCGGACAGGGCTCCTTGATTATCTTGCCTGTGCCGCCGCAGGCATCACAGGGACGAACCGTAGAGAAGGAGCCGAACATGGTGTTCTGCTGCGAGCGCACCTGACCGCTGCCTCCGCAGACGGAGCAGGTGACGGGGCTCGTACCCTTCTTCGCGCCGGTACCGCCGCAGGCCGCACAGTTCTCCTCACGAGGTACAAGTATTTCCTTCTTCGTTCCGAAGGCCGCTTCCTCAAAGGTTATGGTAAGGTTATAGCGCAGGTCGCTGCCCGCCACAGGAGTATTGCGCCGCGCCGATGAGCTGCCGCCGAAGCCGCTGCCGAAGCCGCCAAAGCCGCCGCCAGTAAAGGCGGAAAATATATCCTCGAAGCCACCGAAGCCGGCGCCGTTGAAGCCGCCGCCCTGTGCCTGTGTGGGATCAAAGGCGGCGTGGCCGAACTGGTCATACTGCGCCTTCTTCTGAGGGTCGGAAAGGACCTCGTAGGCTTCGTTTATTTCCTTGAATTTTTTCTCTGCCTCAGCATCGCCTGGGTGCAGATCCGGGTGGTACTGTTTGGCAGCCTTTCTAAAGGCGCTTTTTATTTCGGCCTCGGAAGCGTCTTTATTGATTCCCAATATTTCGTAATAATCTGCCTTTGCCACTGTTTCCCCAACTTTCTACATCTGCCGCTTTCGCGTGAATTCTCTTATTTCTTTCTCTTTGTTCCCCCGCAAGGAGCCAAAGCGAATCCGCTTTGGCTCCCTGCTTCTAAAAACTTGATTGTTTAAGCCTTAAAAAGCTTTATTTCTGGTCGTCCACTACTTCGTAGTCAGCATCTACAACGTTGTCGTCATGGGGTGCGCTGCCGGTGTTCGCACTGCCTGCATCGCTGCCGTTGAAGCCTGCGCCAGCGCCGGGATTCTGCTGCTGGGCCTGCTGATAGATCTTGCCGAATACGTCGTAGGACACTTCGGTCAGCTTATCGCTGGCGGCCTTGATGGCTGCGGAGTCGGTGCCTTCCATGGCCTTCCTGACGTTAGCGATCTCAGCTTCGATCCTGGCCTTATCGTCGGCGCTCAGCTTGTCGCCCAGCTCCTTGAGGGTCTTTTCAGTGGAGTATACCATGCTGTCGGCATGGTTGCGGATCTCTACCTCCTCCTTGCGGGCCTTATCCTCGTTGGCATACTGCTCTGCATCGTGTACAGCCTTGTTGATCTCGTCCTCGCTCAGATTGGTGGAAGCGGTGATAGTGACCTTCTGCTCGTTGCCGGTGCCCAGATCCTTAGCGGATACGTGTACTATGCCGTTTGCATCGATATCGAAGGTAACTTCAATCTGAGGCACGCCGCGGGGAGCGGGAGCAATACCGGCCAGCTGGAAGCGGCCAAGAGTCTTATTGTACTGTGCAAACTCGCGCTCGCCCTGAAGCACATGAACTTCTACACTGGTCTGGCCGTCCGCCGCGGTGGAGAAGATCTGGCTCTTCTTGGTAGGAATGGTGGTGTTGCGGTCGATCAGGCGGGTGAATACGCCGCCCACGGTCTCGATGCCCAGAGACAGAGGAGTTACATCCAGAAGCAGAACGTCCTTTACCTCGCCGCCCAGTACGCCGCCCTGAATAGCAGCGCCTATGGCTACGCACTCATCGGGGTTTATGCCCTTGAAAGGATCCTTGCCGGTAATGGCCTTAACAGCTTCCTGTACTGCGGGGATACGGGTGGAGCCGCCGACCAGAATGACCTTATCTATGTCGGCATTGGTTAGGCCGGCATCCTTCATCGCGATATGCATGCACTCCTTGGTCTTATCGATCAGATCGGCAGTCATGTCGTTGAACTTGGCACGGGTCAGGGTCATGTCAAGGTGCTTGGGGCCAGTGCTGTCCGCAGTGATGAAGGGCAGGTTGATGTTGGTCTGCACCATGCTGGAAAGCTCGATCTTAGCCTTCTCTGCAGCTTCCTTCAGACGCTGCATTGCCATGCGGTCGCCGGAAAGGTCGATGCCGTTGCTCTTCTTGAACTCGGATACGATATAATCCATGATGCGCTGGTCGAAGTCGTCGCCGCCCAGACGGTTGTTGCCGTTGGTTGCAAGAACTTCAAATACACCGTCGCCTATCTCAAGGATGGATACATCAAAGGTGCCGCCGCCCAGATCGTACACCAGTATCTTCTGATTGGTTTCCTTATCCATGCCGTATGCAAGCGCTGCAGCGGTAGGCTCGTTGATTATACGAAGGACTTCCAAACCGGCAATGCGGCCCGCATCCTTGGTAGCCTGACGCTGGCTGTCAGAGAAGTAAGCAGGTACGGTTATAACGGCCTGAGTTACTTTTTCGCCCAGATACGCTTCGGCGTCGCTCTTCAGCTTCTGAAGGATCATTGCGGATATCTCCTGAGGAGTGTAATCCTTGCCGTCGATATGCTTCTTATAGCTGGTTCCCATCTCACGCTTGATGGAGCTTACTGTACGATCCGGGTTGGTGATAGCCTGGCGCTTTGCGGCGTTGCCGACTATACGCTCGTTATCCTTAAAAGCAACTACGGAAGGAGTAGTACGCGCGCCTTCGGAGTTGGGAATAACAACGGGTTCGCCGCCTTCAAGAACGGCTACGCAGGAATTGGTGGTACCAAGGTCAATACCGATAATCTTTGACATAATCTATTTCCTCCTGATTATTGTTGAGTTTATACTTTTTAATATTTATTTCGCAACCTTCACCATGCTATGGCGGATTATGCGATCTTTTACTTTATAGCCCTTCTGGAAAACCTCCAGAATGTCGCCGGACTCAGCGTCATCGCTTTCGCCCTGCATCACGGCGTTGTGCAGCTCGGGATCGAACTTGCCGCTGGCATCTATCTCCTCAAGGCCCTTCTTTGTGAGTACATCCATCAGCTGCTTGTAGACCAGCCTCACTCCCTCAACGTAGTTTTGATCCACATTTTCGGAATTATTCAGCGCCCTCTCGAAGTTGTCAATCACCGGCAGCAGTTCTTTTATTACGTTTCGTTCGCCTTCAGCCAGGCTGTCCGCATAAACGCTGGCATTGCGTCTGCGGAAATTATCAAAATCCGCCTGAACGCGCTGAGCCAGATTTTTCATTTCATCCCGCTCGCCTTCAAGCTTTGTGATGTGATCCCTTACCTGTTGGAACTCATCCTGCTTGAGAGTTACGGTTTCCTCGGGTACAAGCTCCTCTTCGGCCCCGTTCTTTTCAGGCTTCGGCTCTACGGGATCCTTGTTGTCCTTTTTCCTGTTCTCATGATCTTTATCCAATTTACCGCTGCTCCTCTTCAAACATATTTGTAAGTATGGTGCCGAGGCTCTTGCCAAGCTGGCCCAGCACCGCAAGCACCCTTGCGTAATCCATTCTTGTAGGCCCTATCACCCCGAGGGAACCAAGGGGCGTCCCGCCTACCTTATACGTAGCCGTGACCAGGCTGCAATCCTTCATATCCTCCGAAGGATTCTCCGTGCCGATTGTCACCGAAAACTCGACCTTTGTCGCCTCGGTAAGCATATTCCGAAGCATATCCTTGGACTCAATAACGTTCAGAAAGCTCCTCGCCCTGTCCATGTCGCTGTACTCAGGGTAATTGAGCATATTGTTGGCGCCTGACAGTTCAAGCTTTGAACCGTTCTCGGCACTCTTGCGCACGGTATCCAGAGTATCATTCAGGAAATCCCTTTGCTCCTTCATGGTGACGTACAGCTCGGGTATCTCCTCCTGATTTACCGTATCCAGCCGCTTGTTGCGGAGGCGCTCGGTAAGTATTCTGGAAATGCGCTCAAGCTGTTCCGCAGTGATATCCCTGGGCACTCTGATCATGTAGTCGCGGGTAATACCCGCGTCTGTAACTATCACCACCAGAGCCTTGCCCTCGGTCACCGGCACCAGCTGAATGTGCTTCAGCTTTACGGCATTGATGTTGGGAGAAAGCACAAGGGAGGTATATTTGGTCATGTTTGACAGCACCCATGCCGTCTGGCGCACTATTTCGTCCACCTTGTTGATGGTATTTGAATAGCAGTTCTGGATAAACCTCTGCTCGCTCTCGGTGAGCATCGCCCTGTGCATTATGCTGTTCACATAAAGCCTGTATGCTTTTTCGGAAGGTATGCGTCCGGCGGAGGTATGGGGCTGCTCAAGGTATCCCATCTCCTCAAGGTCGCTCATCACGTTTCGTATAGTGGCGGAAGAAAGGGCGATGTCGGATTTCTTTGATACCGTCCGTGAGCCCACGGGGGTCGCGGTCAGTATGTAATCGTCGATTATGGCCTGCAATATACGCATCTTCCGCATATCCAGTTCCATAGCCGCTCCCTTCCTTTCTGAAATACTGTTTTGTTGTTAGCACTCATCGTGTTTGAGTGCTAACCCACGAGTAATATAATAGCACTGCTCCTCAATTCTTGCAAGTGGAGCAGCGCCTTACATTGTGACAAAACGGAAAAATCACGTTGATAAAATTTGTTCTTTATTTCATGAATTCCATCAACGCGCTGTTCTGCATATCGAGGCCCCTGTCCGTAAGGCGCACAAATCTCTGGTCCACAGTCAGCCAGCCCATATTTTCAAGCTTATTTACGGCTTCCTTGTATACTTCGCATACATCGGCCCCAAAGCGCGCCTTAAAGCGCCCAAGCTCCACGCCTTCTATTTTGCGCAGCCCCAGCATTATCCATTCAAACATTTCGTTCTCCCGTCCTATGCTTTCGATATCTTCCCGCGGAAGGCAGCCATTCTCGATCTTTGATATGTAATCTTCCATGCTTTCGCTGTTCCTGAAGCGTATCAGTTCCCCCTCTTTGCTTCGCAGCGCAGAGCTGGAGTTTAAGCCGAGGCCTATATATTCCCCGACGTCCCAGTAATTTATATTATGCCTGCACCGGCGGCCCCGCTTTGCATAGTTTGATATTTCGTATCTCTCGTAGCCCAGGCTCTCAAGCCGTGCCATGCCGGCCCTGTGCATATCGTACACAGCATCATCATCAGGCAGCACAGCGCGGCCCTGCTTCACCCAAGCGTACAGCGGCGTGCCCTCTTCCAATATAAGGGAATATGCGGATATGTGGTCTACTCCCAGCAGCCCTCCCCGTTCTATGCTGTCGATATACTCTTTTTCGCTCTGTCCCGGCAGGCCGTACATGAGGTCGATATTTATGTTTTCGAACCCGGCAGCCCTTGATAGCTTTACGGCTTCCTCGGCCTGCGCCGCGCTGTGTATCCTTCCTATTGACCTGAGCAAGCCATCGTCAAAGCTCTGAACGCCTATGGAGATCCTGTTGAAGCCCGCCCTTCTGTATGCTTTCAGCTTGTCCATATCAACCGTGCCAGGGTTGCACTCTATTGTAGCCTCGGATATTTCCAGATCAAAGCAGGCTCTTATGCGTTCCATTGCGGTGCATATAAACTCGAGAGGTACTGCCGACGGCGTACCTCCTCCGAAAAATACCGTATCGAATTTTTTGCCGCCGCACTCTGCCGCAGCCATCGCTATCTCCTTATAAAGCGCTTGGAAATAAGCGTCTGCCCTGCCCTGTTCCGGGAAGGAAACAAAGTCGCAGTAGGCGCACTTCTTAACGCAGAAGGGGACGTGGAGATATATTCCCGCCATTTTAGTTTATGCGAAGCACGCTCATAAAAGCATCGCTGGGCAGCGAAACGGTGCCTATCTGGCGCATGCGCTTCTTGCCCTCCTTCTGTTTTTCGAGCAGCTTTTTCTTTCTTGAAATATCGCCGCCATAGCACTTTGCAAGCACGTCCTTGCGCACTGCGCGGACGGTTTCTCTGGCAATTATCTTGCCTCCTATAGCAGCCTGTATGGGTATCTCGAACTGCTGGCGAGGTATTACCTCCTGAAGCTTCTCGGCTACGGCGCGGCCCTTGGCGTAAGCCTTATCCCGGTGGACGATGGTTGACAGCGCATCGCAGATGTCGCCGTTGAGCAGAAAGTCCAGCTTCACGAGGTCGCTCTTTACATACTCCTTCAGCTCGTAATCAAATGAGGCGTAGCCGCGGCTCCGGGACTTGAGCTGATCGAAGAAGTCGTAAATTATCTCGTTAAGCGGCAGCTCATACTTGATATTTACCCTGTCCTCCTCGATGTAGGTCATGTCCTTGAACACGCCCCGCTTGTCCTGGCACAGCTCCATTATGGTGCCCACATATTCGGATGGGGTCATTATGTGCGCCTCTACCACGGGCTCCTCCATATACTCTATCTCAGCAACATTTGGCATATTGCTTGGATTATCCAGCAGCATTTCGCCGCCGTCCGTAAGCTTTACCTTATATATGACGCTTGGGCTTGTGGTAACAAGGTCCAAATCGAATTCCCGTTCAAGGCGTTCCTGAATTATTTCCATGTGCAGCAGGCCCAGAAAGCCGCAGCGGAAGCCAAAGCCCAGCGCCATGGAGGTTTCGGGCTCATAGGACAGCGACGCATCGTTGAGCTTGAGCTTATCAAGGGCGTCGCGCAGGTTCTCATAGTCCGCGCCGTCGGCGGGATATATGCCGCAGAACACCATGGGGTTTGCCTGCTTATAGCCGGGCAGAGCTTCCTTGGCGGGGTTGTTCGCATCTGTTATGGTATCGCCCACCTTAGTCTCTGCCACGCTCTTTATGGAGGCGGATATATAGCCTACCTCGCCCGCCGTGAGCGAATCCGCAGGCAGCAGCCCCGGTGTGAACACGCCCACCTCGGTAACGTCGAACTCGCGCCCTGTCGCCATGTACCTTATACGCATGCCGGGCTTTATTGTGCCGTTCTTTACCCGCACATAGCTGAGAGCACCCTTGTAGTTATCGTATATGCTGTCGAATATAAGCGCCTGAAGCGGAGCCTCGGGGTCGCCGCCGGGAGCCGGTATATTATCCACCACCTGCTGTAACACCTGATCTATGTTTATGCCGTTTTTGGCAGAGATGCGCGGTGCTTCCTCCGCGGGAAGGCCTATCACATCCTCTATCTCCTTTATGACAAACTCCGGCTGGGCGCTGGGCAGGTCTATTTTGTTTATTACCGGCACTATCTCAAGGTCGTTGTCCAGTGCAAGGTATACATTGGCAAGCGTCTGGGCTTCTATTCCCTGTGTGGCGTCCACCACCAGCACCGCGCCCTCGCATGCGGCAAGGCTGCGGGAGACTTCGTATGTGAAGTCCACATGGCCCGGGGTGTCGATCAGGTTGAGCATATACTTTTTGCCGTCGGTATGGGTATAGAACATTCTGACTGCGGTGGCCTTTATGGTTATGCCACGCTCCCGTTCTATCTCCATGGTATCCAGCATTTGTTCCTCCATATCCCTGACGGCCACGGTATCCGTAAGCTCCATCATGCGGTCCGCAAGGGTGGACTTGCCGTGATCGATGTGGGCGATTATGCAAAAGTTTCTTATAAGCTCGCGGCTGTATGCCATTGCTGTCCCTCCAGAGAAAAATAAAAGCCTTAAAAGCTTCCAGTAAAAATAATACTTTATGCGAAGGCAAATTGCAAGGGCGGCTGTGATGTGATACATTATTTATTGATCTTAAGATTCGAGGTGTACGCCATGTTCTGCAAAAACTACGATTCCTTTATATCCCTCCTCAGCCGCAGGAATTACACCGTGCATAACGCCAGGGATGGCGCGCAGGCCCGCGACATACTGCTTTCCCTCGTCCCGGAGGGCAGCACCGCGGGCTTCGGAGGCTCCATGACCGCCAAGGAGCTATGCCTTGCCGAGGCGCTGCGCGGCAAGGGCTGCACCACTTATTTCCACTGGGAGGCGCCCGCCGAAGAGCGGGGCGAGGTGACCCGCAGGGCGGCCCGGGCGGACTGGTTCATAGCCTCCGCCAACGGCATAACCCGTTCCGGCAAAATAGTGAACATCGACGGCACCGGCAACCGGGTAGCCTCCATGCTATTCGGGCCAAAGAACGTTGCCCTCATAATAGGCAAAAACAAGTTCGCGGAAACCATGGACGAGTGTATGGACAGAATAAAAGCTGTGGCCTGCGCAAAGAATGCACAGCGTCTCTGCCTGTCCACCCCCTGTGCCGTCGCCGGCCGGTGTGTGGACTGTTTCTCCAAGGAGCGCATATGCAGCGTGACCACCATCATCGAAGCCAAGCCCGGCGCAATAAGCGAGATGCACCTCATACTGGTAGATGAAGTGTTGGGCTACTGATGTACTTCGCCTATATCATGCGCTGTGCCGACGGCACCCTCTACACCGGCTATACAGATGACATAGCCCGGCGAGAGGCCGTACACAACTCCGGCCGCGGCGCAAAGTATACGCGCTCCCGTCTTCCCGTTAAAATGGTCTATCACGAGTCCTTCGCTACGAGATCCGAGGCTATGAAGCGGGAGTGCGCCATAAAACGGCTTTCACGGGAGCAAAAGCTGAAACTTATAGCAGATCATAGCAATACCCAGCAGGAATGACCTGCCCGGCTTGTTGCTGCGCTTATTATTTAATGTGAAGCAGGCTGAACAGCCGGTGCAGCGGCGGCATATCCCCGGTCTTTGGCACAAGCAATATAAACGGGCCTTCATAAAGCTCCGGCTGCCGCGGCTTTTCTGCTGCGATGCCGCTTTCGCTCCTTTGGAGTATTTCCGCCTGCTGCAGCAGCTCATTTTCAGGTTTCACCTCTGTCTGCCTCGGCTCGCTGCCATCCGTAAATCTGACGCTCCTGACGATCTCACAGATGTTTTCTTCCTGCGCTTCCCGCTCGTCCTTCCATAGGTCCGGGCTTCCGTCTGTAACCGTAAACCCAAATCCCTGCCTTGCCGACTCCACCGCCTTCATGCTGTCGCCAAGGTATTCGGCGTCCGGCTCAAAGTCGAAATAACCGCCGGATATGCTGACGCTGCCTCTGCTGTCCATATACGAATAAAATCCGTCGGTGGGATCCGCATTACAAAGGCTCTTCTCCGGAACGCAGAACACCTCCCCGCCGCTTATCTCTATTCTTCCGCCGACCGCATCGTAAAAGTCGCCGACAAGCATGCCTCCCTCCTCCAGCTCTGCCATGGATATCCTTCCGCCCGTCATAAGAAAGCCTTTTCCGCCCTCGGTAAGGCTTACGGGTGCGCCGGCAAACACCATTCCGTCGCCGAAGTCGCAGTATTCTCCCCGAGAGGCGATACTGCCTCCCTCAAGCACGCACCTGCCCTCAGCCACAACTATTGCTACGGTATTGCCGATTATACTGCCGCTTTTATCCTCCGAGGAATCCCTGATGGTCAGCGTTCCGCCTTCTATATTCACGTTTACGGCGGCATGGACGTTATATGCGTTCTCGCCCCGCTCCTGGGCTATGGTCCTCCCATTCAGGTCTATGCATAGCTCCCGCTTTACGGTTATGCCGCTGGTATCCGCTCCGCAGTTGGCAAAGGTAACATCGCTTTTGAGCTTTATGCTCTTTTTAAGCTCATAAATGGCAGCCTCCGCACCGCATATAGCCTTCGTATCACACGCAACACACCTGTCAAGGTCGCCCACAACGTAATATGCGCCATTACCGTCATTGCCGCTGAGCCTTGCTATGCATTCCGTGTCAGTTGTTCTTTCGCTCCACTCTCCGTCAATGGCGCAGATAATGACCGCTTTTCCCGCAACAGTTATGCTTTCCGCGTCATCTTCCTTTGAAACCTCTATTATTTTCCCATCCTTTGCCGCATCTACAGCTTCTTGCAGTCTGCCGTATTGCCCTTCGCCGGTACCGGGAGCCGCGTATGCCGGGACCAGCGAAAAAGCCAGCATCGCGGCAAGTAAAACAGCGGTCACCGTTCTTCTCATAGACCCTCCTCCTTGTATTTTTTTGAGATGATTAAGCAACGCATCTCGATGCGTATTTGAATTCCAAAGCTGTTTGAGAAAATCGGTTGATTTAAACGCGTATTTTTTTGAGCTGAAATAAAAATGCCTGATTTGAACGGTATATGGTATTATGAATGCGCCCCCGCCGGAAGCCGCCCGGCGAGGGCAAATGTGTCTTTTAGAAATCTATTTCTTTCTGAATATAGCCTTCAAGCTCCGCTATGGGCATGCGAACCTGAGCCATGGTATCCCTGTCGCGTACGGTGACAGTCTCGTCCTCAAGGGTATCGAAGTCGATGGTTATGCACAGCGGAGTGCCTATCTCGTCCTGCCTGCGATAGCGCTTGCCTATGGCACCGCTGTCGTCGAAATCCACCATAAAGTGCTTGGCCAGAAGCTCGTATACTTCCCTTGCCTTGTCGCCCAGTTTGTTTTTCTGGAGGGGCAGTATGGCCGCCTTGTAAGGAGCCAGAGCGGGGTGCAGATGCAGCACGTTGCGCACGTCGCCGTTTTCAAGAGCCTCCTCGTCATATGCGTCGCACAGGAAGGCCAGCGCTACGCGGTCCGCGCCGAGCGATGGCTCAACACAATAGGGTATGAACCTTTCGTTGGTAAAGGGATCCAGGTATTCCATGGACTTGCCGGAATGGTTCTGATGGGCCTTCAGGTCGTAATCTGTACGGCTCGCAACGCCCCAGAGCTCGCCCCAGCCGAAGGGGAACAGGAACTCTATATCGGTAGTGCCGTTAGAGTAGTGGCTGAGTTCCTCCTTGGCATGCTCGCGGAGGCGTATATGCTCCTCCTTCATGCCGAGGGAAAGCAGGAACTTATGGCAGTAATCCTTCCAGTATTCGTACCATTTTATCTCGGTGCCGGGCTCACAGAAGAATTCCAGCTCCATCTGCTCGAACTCGCGGGTACGGAAGGTAAAGTTGCCGGGGGTTATCTCGTTGCGGAAGGACTTGCCCACCTGAGCTATGCCGAAGGGCAGCTTCCTGCGGGTAGTGCGCTGTACGTTTTTAAAGTTTACAAAGATGCCCTGCGCGGTCTCGGGGCGGAGATATATCTGGCTTGCAGTGTCCTCATTTACGCCCTGAAAGGTCTTGAACATCATGTTGAACTTGCGGATGCCGGTAAAGTCGCTCTTTCCGCACTCCGGGCACTTTATGCCCTGCTCTGCAATATACTCGGACATTTTCTCGTTGGTCCAGCCGTCAGGGTGGATGTCGGTAAGGCCATGCTCGTTGGCATAGTCCTCTATGAGCTTGTCAGCCCTGAAGCGGGCCTTGCAGGACTTGCAGTCCATAAGGGGATCGTTGAAGCTGACGACGTGGCCGGAGGCTACCCAGGTCTCCGGGTTCATCAGTATTGCGCAATCCATGCCTACATTATATGGGCTCTCCTGAACGAACTTGCGCCACCAGGCCTTTTTTACGTTGTTCTTGAATTCAACGCCCAATGGGCCGTAATCCCATGTGTTGGCAAGGCCGCCGTATATATCCGAGCCCGGAAATATAAAGCCGCGGTTATTACACAGTGCAACTATCTTATCCATGGTAAGGTTTGTCATTATATATTTCTCCTTTCGGCAGGACTGCCAAAATTATTATTCGCTTTTTCAATAATAACACGGCCTTGCCTTTTCTTCAACCTGAAAAAAGCTGATATGCACACAAAATGGCTATTTTGCGTACTATATCGTAGAACGGCGCTAAGCGCCCGAAATTAAAGGAGGCAGTGTAATATGTGTAACTGGGGAAATAACAGTTGGTGGTGGATCATAATCCTCTTGCTGATCCTCGGCTGGGGCAATAATGGTTGTGGCTGCGGCTGTGACAACGGCTGCAACAACGGCTGTGGCTATGACAACATTTGGTGGATCATCATACTGCTGCTCATTCTCGGCGGCGGCTTTAACAACTGTGGCTGCGACAACGGCTGCGGTAACAACGGCTGTGGCTGCGGCAACAACGGCTGTGGCTGTGGCTGCAACTAAAACATACATAAAAAGGGCGGGGTGCTTCCCCGCTCTCAAAGTGTCAAAAAAGTGGCTGAACGCCACTTTTTTGAGTTTTACGGGTTTTGCCTCTCGCATTAGCTCCCGGGCGGCAAAACCCGCAAAGTACGAAAACCTCTGGGTTTTCATCCGTTCTGACGCACATGTCGTCAGAGCCGGATTAAACATAAGGGGCTGCGGCCCCTTATCAACCCCGGGGTTTTTCGACAGGCTGAGGGCGGGGTACTTCCCCGCTCTTTCGTATAATACCTTTGCTTATACTCTGATTTTCCCTTTATACTTCTGCTCCAGCACCTTTACTATATATATTGCACAGTCGCTTATTTCGTCGGTATTCTGCCCCTCCAGCATAACACGGATTATTGGCTCTGTGCCGGAAGCGCGGACAAGCACGCGGCCGCTGCTGCCCAGCTTACCCTCTACCTCACGTATGCGCTGCCAAAGGTCCTGGTCCTCCATGGCCTGATGCTTTATTTCGTTATCTACTATGACGTTCACCAGCACCTGAGGGTATATTGGTATGTCGTTTGCAAGGGCAGACATGCGCCTGCCTGTAGACTTCATAACATCCAGTACCTGAATGGCCGTCAGCATGCCGTCGCCGGTGGTGTTCTTATCAAGGAATATTACGTGTCCCGACTGCTCGCCGCCTATGGAATAGCCCTCCTTGAGCATCTCCTCCAGCACGTACCTGTCTCCCACCTTTGTTTCGGCAACGTTTATGCCAAGCTCAGTCATGCGCTTCTTAAGACCTATATTGGACATGACGGTCACTACCAGCGTATCCTTTTTCAGCCTTCCTTCAGCCTTCATCGCCTTAGCGCATATGCCCATTATCCGGTCGCCGTCCACTATATTACCGCGCTCGTCAGTTGCTATCACCCGGTCCGCATCGCCGTCAAAGGCAAATCCCGCATCGGCGTCCGATTCTGCCACCAGCTCCTGCAGTCTCTCAGGATGGGTAGATCCGCACTTGTTGTTTATGTTTATGCCGTCCGGCTCGTCTGCCCTGGGATAAACCCTTGCGCCAAGCTCTGTGAATACGTCGTAAGCTATCTCTGACGCCGCTCCGTTGGCACAGTCCAGCATCACCGTCAGCCCGTCAAAGCGGTTCCTTGCGGTGGACTTGAGAAATTCCTTGTACTCCTGCACCGCCCTTTTGGCGATTATTACGTGGCCTACATTCTCGCCGGTAGGCAGCTCGAAGTCCATACCTTCCTTTATAAGCTTTTCTATCTCGTCCTCCAGCCCGTCGGACAGCTTGAAGCCCTTGCCGTCAAACCACTTTATTCCGTTATATTCCATTGTATTGTGCGATGCGCTGACCATAACCGCAGCGTCCGCTTCGTATGCTCTGGCCAGGTACGCCATTGCCGGGGTGGGTATCACTCCCACGTCTATCACATCGCCGCCTACGGAACAAATGCCCGCCGTAAGCGCCGCGGAGAGCATGTCGCCGGAAAGGCGCGTATCCCTGCCAAGCAGTATGCGTGGCTGATGGACTTCGTTGGTGAGCACGTATGCGCCCGCCTTGCCTATCTTCAGCGCCAGCTCGCAGCTAAGATCCTTGTTTGCCACACCGCGCACGCCGTCTGTTCCAAACATTCTCGCCATACGTCTTACTTCCTTTCAGCCTGCTTCATAATGTGCTCTATGGCAGACGTTGCAGCTATAGCACCGTCAGCCGCCGCCGTCACCACCTGACGCAGCGGGGTATCCCGCACGTCTCCCGCAGCGTACACGCCGGAAATATCCGTCTGCATGTGCTTATCAGTTATTATACGCCCAGCTTCATCGGTCGAGACTTTATCTGCAAAAAGCTCGGTGTTCGGCTCAACGCCCACGGCTATGAAAAGGCCCTCCACCGGTATTTCCCTCTGGCTGTCATCCACTGTGCTTTTTACTGTAAGTCCCTCCAGCTCGTCTTCGCCTATGAGCCCGATTATCACGCTGCAGCCCACAAATTCTATATTGTGGGTAGTAAACATCGCCCGCTGCAGTGTTTCGGCAGCCCTGAGCTTATCTCGCCGGTGAATGACATACACCTTCTTAGCGAAGCGTGAAAGGTACAGTGCGTCTGATACCGCAGTATCGCCACCGCCAGCCACGGCGACAGTGGCGTTGCGGAAGAACGCGCCGTCGCAGGTAGCGCAATACGACACTCCTGCTCCCGTTAGCTTCTCTTCCCTGTCAAGCTCCAGCTTTTTGGGGTGGGCGCCAGTGGCTATTATCACGGCCTTGGCCTCAATCACTTCCCTGCCGCAGTACAGCCGCTTTATCTCTCCCTCCAGCTCAACGGAATCCACGCCGGTGCGCTTTATCTCCAGCCCAAAGCGCTCCGCCTGCTTCTGCATGTTCGTGCCTATGGCGAAGCCGTCTATGCCGTCCGGGAAGCCGGGATAGTTATCCACCTGTGTCGTCTTTGTTATCTGGCCTCCTACCAGCATGTTCTCAAGGAGCACAGTATCCATGCCGCCCCTTGCACCATAGAGCCCCGCCGCAAGCCCTGCCGGCCCGCCGCCTATTATCGCTATATCGTACATATCATGTCTCCCAAGGATTTGCTTTATATATTCTACAACAATGCGGACCGTTTGACCACGGGTGATTTTGCCGGTTTGGTAATATACCGAAGCATAACAATAAACGGTCACCCATCCATTAACCCATATTTAACTCATAAAAGCAAGCCGGAGCGCTTCAAATTCCATCAAACCATGTGAAAAGTAAAAACCCCGGAAACCGTTGATTTCCCGGGGCTTTGATGCATTTTGATAAAGTTTAACGCTTGCTGAACTGAGGTGCGCGACGGGCGGCTTTGAGGCCGTACTGCTTTCTGTCTTACGGGTGAAAACCGTTGATTTTACTGGCTTTTTTAGGTTTTCACGCCTCGGT
>ERZ827478.157-NODE-157-length-77298-cov-5.674495_pt1 | contig 77298 bp, 63 predicted proteins | sample MGYA00519705_ERZ827478 | MGnify/ENA primary metagenome ERZ827478 (study PRJEB31778, sample SAMEA3449318) | human gut metagenome | biome: human gut; feature: human-associated habitat; material: faeces | place: United Kingdom | collected 2010/2012 ...
CCATGGAGAAAAAACCGTTCCACCATGGTGGAACGGTTTTTTCTCCATGGTGGAACGATTTAAAAGATACAAGTCTAATCCTTACCGTTTCTTAATGGGCACATAAGCCACCTCATCCAAAACATTCTTATAGGCAGGACGGATAATACGCTTGCCTTCGAAATTCAATTCTTCATTGCGATGTGCACACCAACCGACAATACGTGCCATGGCAAACAAAGGCGTGAAGATTTCCTGCGGCAGCCCAATCATCTCGTAGACAAAGCCCGAATAGAAATCCACATTACTCGAAACCGTCTTGCCATTATTCTTCACACGGCCAAACACATCAATGGCGCGCTCCTCGAGCAGTTCAAGGAAAGCGAACTCGCGTTCTTTCCCTTTTTCGCGGGCAAGGTCGCGGGCAAGCTCTTTCAGCAGAATGTCGCGCGGGTCGGAAATGGTATAGACGGCATGTCCGATACCATATATCAAGCCGGTCTTGTTATAGGCTTCCTTGTTGAGCATGCGGGTGAAGTAAGTATCAATCTCATCCACATTCGTCCAGTCCTGAATGTTTTCCTGCAGATGGTGGAACATATCGGCAACCTGGATATTGGCACCTCCATGAAGCGGCCCTTTCAAGGAACCGATACCTGCCGCTATCGAAGAGTAAGTATCCGTCCCGGTAGAAGAAGTGACACGTACGGTAAAAGTGGAGTTGTTACCACCACCGTGCTCGGCCTGAAGAACCAGCAGCAGGTCGAGCGTGCGGGCATCCAGCTCCGTGTAGTCCTTCTTCAGCATATAGAGGAAATTCTCGGCAATGGAAAGGTTTTCCTGCGGATGGCGGATATGCAGTGAACGGCCATGGGTGGCATGGCGAAGCATGTTATAGGCATACGCAATGATGGTTGGGAATTTCGAAATAAGCTCAATGCTCTGCCGCATCAGATTATCGCGGGAAGTGTCATCGGCATCCGGGTCAAAACGATACATCTCGAGCACGCTGCGCGCCAGGATGTTCATAATGTTGTTTCCTTCAAGTTCAATGATATTCATCTTGGTCTTCTGCTCCAGCGGCATGTTATCGTTGATGAGTTCACGGAAAGAAGAGAGTTCTTCCTTGTCGGGCAGGCGGCCGGAAAGCAGCAAGTAGGCAATTTCCTCAAAACCGAAACGCTTCTCTTTGATGATGGCGTGTGCCAAGTCATCCACATCATAACCGCGGTAGAACAATTTGCCGGGAATAGGCTTCAGCCCTCCACCGGGGATGCGTTCATAGCCAACCACATTGCCTATTTTGGTCAACCCCACCAAGACTCCCGTGCCGTCCTCATTACGCAAACCGCGCTTCACATCAAACTTCCTGAACAGTTCATTCTCAATCCGGGTAGCTTCCTTCAAATCTTCGGAAAGCTTGTAAATCAGATACTCCTTCTTCATAATCGTTTCGTTTTATTCGTTATTCCCATTTTCTATTCTCCTTACAATCTCCCGGGTGAAAGTCGAAGTGGACAGCGAGACGCCACCCGGCATAAAACGGGCCAAGTCGGCAGTAGCACGGGCTTCTGTGAAACTTTGCTCCAAGGCGTTCTCTATAAGAGAGGCTGCTTCCTTCCAACCCAGATATTCAAGCATCATCACAGCGGAAAGGATGATGGAACAGGGATTCACAATGTCTTTCCCGGCAATGTTCGGAGCCGTCCCGTGAGTAGCCTCAAAAATGGCATGCCCCGTTTTATAGTTGATATTCGCACCCGGTGCAATGCCGATGCCGCCTACCATGGCAGCCAGTTGGTCGGACACATAATCGCCGTTCAGATTCAACGTGGCAATCACGGAATATTCTTCGGGGATAAGCAACGTGTTCTGCAAGAATGCATCGGCAATGCAGTCCTTGATGACCAGACGCCCTTCTGCCAGCTCTTTACCAAACTCACGTTCTGCCAGTTCGTACCCCCACTTCTTGAAGCCGCCTTCCGTAAATTTCATGATGTTTCCTTTGTGTACCAAGGTCACGGAAGGCATATGATGCTCAAGCGCGTATTGGCAGGCGGCACGCACCAAGCGCTCTGTTCCTTCTCTTGAAACGGACTTCACGCCAAACGAGGAGGTTTCGGGAAAACGGACTTTTGTCACTCCCATGTCATCATGGAGAAAACGATAGAACTTTTCAGCCTCCGGAGTTCCGGCTTCCCATTCGATGCCTGCATAAATATCCTCGGTATTCTCACGGAATACGTACATATCCACCTTCTGCGGCTCTTTGAGTGGAGAAACAATGCCCTTATACCAACGTACCGGACGTTGGCAGACATACAAATCAAGCGTCTGACGCAAGGCTACGTTCAAGGAACGGATACCTCTGCCGACGGGAGTTGTCAAAGGACCTTTGATGCCCACCTTATAGGTGCGGAAGGCTTCCATGGTTTCGTCCGGCAACCAGGAACCGGTTTCGTGAAAGGCACGTTCTCCTGCCAGCACTTCTTTCCATTCAATGCCACGCCGGTCACCATAGGATTTCTTGACAGCGGCATTCACGACAGCCTGCATGGATGGGGTCACTTCTGCTCCCACCCCATCGCCGGTAATAAAAGGTACAGTAATTTTTTCCATATTCTATCTTGCATTAAGTGCAGAACCGGCCCGGAACCAAGCGATCTGCTGTTCGTTATACGTATGTTGTACTTCAAAACTTTCTTTACTCCCGTCCTCGTGATGAAGAACCACCTTCAAAGTGCGTCCCGGAGCAAAATCTTTCAACCCCATGACAGAAATCAAGTCGCGTTCCCGAATCTTGTCATAATCGGCCTTATCCGTAAAGGTCAGCGCCAACATGCCTTGTTTCTTTAAATTCGTCTCATGGATACGGGCAAAGCTTTTCGCCAAAATGGCGCGTACATTCAGGAAGCGTGGTTCCATGGCAGCATGCTCACGGCTGGAACCTTCACCATAATTCTCTTCGGCAACGACAATGGAAGGGATGCCTTCTGATTTATACAGCTTCGCAGTGCCTGACACTGTTCCATAGGTATTGGTGGAGCGGTTCCAAACCTTGTTCGTCTCTCCATTGAAAGCATTGACAGCCCCCATCAGCATATTGTCCGAAATATTCTCCAAATGTCCCCGGAAACGGAGCCATGGCCCCGCCATAGAGATGTGGTCGGTGGTACATTTCCCTTGCACTTTAATCAATAAGGGCATATTCAGCAAGTCCATGCCATCCCAGGCAGGGAAGGGAGTCAGCAGTTGCAAGCGCTGTGAATGAGGATTGACCGTAATTTCCGTCTGTCCTTTGCCTGGAGCAATGTATCCTTCCTTTCCTCCTATAAACCCGTGTGCCGGCAGTTCTTCACCGACCGGTTCGGACAGTTTCACAACCTCTCCTTTGGCATTGACCAGCGTATCCCTCAACGGGTCGAAACAAAGGTCACCGGCAATGGTCAGCGCCATCGTTATCTCCGGGGAAGCGACGTAAGCAAAAGTGTTGGGATTTCCATCGGCACGTTTGGCAAAATTACGGTTAAAAGAGGTGACGATGGAATTTTTTCGTTCAGGGTCATCAGTATGGCGCTTCCACTGGCCAATACAAGGTCCGCAGGCATTCGCCATTATCGTTGCGCCAATATCTTCGAAAGCGGCAATCATGCCGTCGCGTTCAGCAGTGGCACGTATCTGCTCCGAACCGGGGTTGACAATCAGCGAGGAAGCAACCTTCAAATTCTTTTCCTTTACCTGCCGGGCAAGGGAGGCTGCGCGGCTCAAATCCTGATAGGACGAATTGGTACACGACCCTATCAGGCCGACTTCCATCCGGCGGGGATAGTTATTGGTTATCACTACCTCGGCAAATTTCGATATCGGTGTTGCTGCATCCGGCGTAAAGGGCCCGTTGATATACGGTTCCAACAGCGAGAGGTCTATTTCAATGATGCGGTCGTAATATTTTTCCGGATTTGCCAGCACTTCGTCGTCGGCGCGAAGGTCGGCAGCTACGGAAGCAGCCATTTTTGCCACTTCTTCACGTCCGGTAGCCTTCAAATAAGTACCCATGCGCTCATCGTAAGGGAAAAGGGAGGTAGTCGCCCCCACCTCTGCCCCCATATTGCAGATGGTAGCCTTTCCAGTGGCAGACAATGAAGCGGTTCCCGGTCCAAAATATTCAATGATGGCATTGGTTCCCCCTTTTACAGTAAGAATACCCGCCAACTTCAGAATAACATCTTTGGGAGCTACCCAGCCACTCAATTTACCCTTCAAGTGTACGCCTATCAGACGCGGCATTTTCAATTCCCATTCCATGCCAGTCATCACATCCACCGCATCGGCACCACCCACACCAATGGCCACCATGCCCAAACCTCCGGCATTGGGCGTATGAGAGTCCGTGCCTACCATCATTCCACCCGGAAATGCGTAGTTCTCCAATACCACCTGGTGAATAATGCCTGCTCCCGGCTGCCAAAAACCTATGCCATAGCGGGAAGAAACATCACGGAGAAAATTATAGACCTCCTCGTTGGTCTTCGTAGCAGTCGCAACATCTTCTTTTGCACCTTTATATGCTTGAATCAAATGGTCACAGTGCACAGTGGAAGGCACGGCAACCTGCTCACGGCCTGCATTCATAAATTGCAATAAGGCCATTTGAGCCGTTGCATCCTGCATGGCCACACGGTCGGGACGGAAATTCACATAGTCTTCTCCCCGTCTGTAGTTCTTCACTTTATCCCCATCATACAAATGAGCATACAAAATTTTCTCTGCTAAAGTCATCGGACGCCGCAGTACGTTCCGTACGCGTTCTATCTTCTCCGAATAAGCGGCATAAAACGTTTTGAGCATCGTTAAATCATATACCATAACCACTATTTTTTAGTTTTTCATTATTGTAAAGATTACAAATTAATATCATAAACAAATAAAAAGGCTGAATAGTTTAACAAAATAAAGCATTTTTTCCGTCGGAAGCGAAGAATGATTACCTTTGCAACCATGAAGGAACAAGATTCAAATAGTCCTATTATTCACCTCCAACAGCAGCAACTTTTGCTGCGCATGGAATACGAATACGAAAAAGAGGAATTCAAACGCCAAACCGAAAACATGGGGGTTGCCCGGAAAGTGAAACGGGGACTTTGCTGGTATCCTGCCACTCCGGGACGAAGTTACTATAATTCACTGAATCAATTAGTAATAGAAATTACACACACAGAAAATACCGATATAGAACATAATTTTGAGTTCGGCCGTCCCGTATGTTTTTTCCGCCAGTCTGCCGATGGAAAAATAACCTATATGAACTTCACCGCTACCGTAAGCTATGCCGACGAGACACGGATGGTAGCGATAATGCCCGGAGCCGGTGCCGTTATGGAAGTGCAGGAAACGGACAACCTCGGCGTGCAACTTTATTTCGACGAAACATCCTATCGGACCATGTTCGAAGCCTTGGAAGATACGTTACGCTCCAAAGGCAACCGCCTGGCCGAATTGCGGGACATATTGCTGGGAACCTCGAAAGCCGGTTTCCGAGAGCTCTACCCCGTACGGTTTCCCTGGCTGAACTCCACGCAGGAGACAGCTGTAAACAAAGTGCTGTGTGCCCGCGACGTGGCCATTGTACATGGTCCTCCGGGAACCGGAAAAACGACCACCTTAGTGGAAGCCATCTATGAAACCCTGCATCGGGAACCGCAGGTACTGGTATGTGCCCAAAGCAATACTGCCGTCGACTGGATTTCGGAAAAACTTGTGGACCGTGGCGTCAATGTCCTGCGTATCGGCAATCCGACCCGTGTCAACGACAAGATGCTTTCCTTTACCTACGAGCGTCGTTTCGAGAACCATCCGCTTTATCCGGAACTGTGGAGCATCCGGAAAAATCTCCGTGAACTGGGCAGCCGTGCCCGCCGTGGCAGCTATGACGAACGCGAAGGAGTACGCAGCCGTATGAGCCGCCTGCGCGACCGCGCCACCGCATTGGAAATACAAATCAATTCAGAGCTTTTTGATGGGGCACATGTCATAGCCTCCACGCTGGTAAGCAGCAATCACCGGCTGCTGAACGGACGCCGTTTCGGCACCCTTTTCATTGATGAAGCAGCCCAGGCCTTAGAGGCTGCCTGCTGGATAGCTATCCGAAAAGCAGACCGCGTGGTATTGGCGGGTGACCACTGCCAACTTCCGCCCACCATAAAATGCTACGAAGCCGCCCGTGGAGGTCTGGAACGAACATTGATGGAGAAAGTGGTGTCCAACAAACCTGCCGTTGTCTCTTTGCTGAAAGTACAATACCGCATGCACGAGGAAATCATGAAATTTCCTTCCCAATGGTTTTATAATGGCGAGTTGGAAGCCGCTTCCGAAGTGCGTTACCGGGGCATCCTGGACTGGGATACCCCCATCCACTGGATTGACACCTCCGAAATGGATTTCAAAGAAGAATTTGTGGGAGAGACTTTCGGGCGCATTAATAAGGCGGAAGCGGACCTGCTCCTATCAGAACTGAAAATCTACATCAACCGTATCAGTGGCAATCGCATTCTGGAAGAAAAAATAGACTTCGGCATCATCTCCCCTTACAAGGCACAAGTGCAATATCTCCGCAACAAGATAAAGGCAGACGCTTCACTCAAGCCTTATCGCAGCTTGTTCACTGTAAATACGGTGGATGGCTTCCAAGGGCAAGAGCGCGATGTTATCTTCATCAGCCTTGTCCGCGCCAACGAAGAAGGGCAGATAGGATTCCTGAATGATTTAAGGAGAATGAATGTAGCCATCACCCGGGCACGTATGAAGCTGGTAATATTGGGAGAGGCAGAGACGCTGAAACATCACGGTTTTTACCGGAAGCTATTGGAGTTTATTCAAAATATAGGGAATCAATAATAAAGAAATACCCCCTCCGGTAACACCGAAGAGGGTATTTCACCTATTTATATAAAGCTGATTAATTGTTTTCCGGACGAAGTTTACGAACCGTAACAGCTGTCTGCCACATTTCGCTTTCACGCAAGGCTTTCAATTCTGCATTCAGCTTCTCACGATAATCGGGTTTGGAGTTACTGTCGATAGAAATCTGAGCTTCGTTACCCGACTTCACACTTGCATACAATTTCTGTACAACCGGCTTGATGGCATCATGGAACGGGGTCATCCAATCCAGCGCACCACGCTGTGCCGTAGTAGAACAGTTGGCATACATCCAGTCCATACCATTCTTGGCAAACAATGGCATCAAAGATTGAGTCAACTCTTCCACTGTTTCATTGAATGCTTCAGAAGGAGTATGGCCGTTTTCGCGCAATACCTCATACTGAGCCAACAGTAATCCCTGGATAGCACCCATCAAGGAACCACGTTCACCGGTCAAGTCGGAAGTGGCTTCACGGATGAAAGTTGTCTCGAACAAATATCCCGAACCGATGCCGATACCCAGTGCAATCGTCTTGTCAAAAGCCTTACCCGTAGCATCCTGATAGACGGCATATGATGAGTTCAAGCCACGACCCTCGAGGAACATGGTACGAAGTGAAGTACCGGAACCTTTGGGAGCAACCATAATAACATCAATATCTTTAGGAGGAACCACGCCGGTACGGTCGTTCCAGGTAATAGCAAAACCATGAGAGAAGTAAAGAGCCTTTCCGGGAGTCAAATAAGGTTTGATAGTCGGCCATACAGACATTACAGCTGCGTCAGACAACAGACACATGATGATAGTACCTTTCTGACAAGCCTCTTCGATGCCGAACAAAGTCTCACCCGGTACCCATCCGTCAGCCACAGCCTTTTCGTATGTCTTGCCCGGACGTTGTCCTACAATCACATTGAAACCGTTATCACGCAAGTTGCAAGCCTGGCCCGGGCCTTGTACGCCATAACCGATTACTGCAATTGTTTCATCTTTCAAAATCTCACGTGCTTTTTCCAAAGGAAATTCTTCGCGGGTCATTACATTCTCAATAACACCGCCAAAATTCAATTGTGCCATTTTTTGTTTTAATTTTTATTTGTGGCTTACGCCAACGTTGATAAATTTATTTATTTCTCTGTAAACATCACTTTAGAGCGACAGACCACTTCGCTGCCATTCTTTTTCACCTCCACATCGTAAACGCCCTCACCGGCATCATCCATGAACAAAGTCAACTCATCCCCATAATAGCTTTCGGCTACATATGCCATCTCAAAACGACGGATGCGCTTCTCCTTATACATCTCTATCGGGAACAAATCAAGGATATGCTCGATGTAACGGATGCTGTTCACATGCCCGTTAATGTCAATATCACTGTATTTGGCTACCAAAGTAGCAACCGGTTCCTTTGAGGCCACCTTTATCCGCGAAGGTTTTTCTATCGGGCAAGGTTCATCGCAAACATAATCTACAATGCTGCCACTATGAAGAGCCAGCAAATCTGCCGGCTTACGGGTATTCATGCTAATCATCGCCCAAACGGAACGTGCGTACCCAATCTTCTTGCCCTCTTTATCGATGATAGCGAAATTACGGTCTGTAAAAAGGCGATAGACATTCTCCACCCAAGTCTGAATGGAGAAATCTTCGTACTGATAAGGCATTTCATCCAGTTCGACAGCCAGACGGGACAATACCCAAGTATAATTGTCCTCGTTTAGAGTCGCGATGCCAAAACCGCGGTCGCTGGCATGGAAACCCGCACAATTCAACAAATGGTTGCCCAATACTCCCATGGTCAGCCGTCCGGTAAAGTCGACATGAAACGGTTCGGCAACAAACTTGTAGGTACCTATCTTATTGTTTTCGCTCATCATAATTCCTGGTGTTTACTTTGACGATATTTTGCTTCACGGTCCGCCAGATATTCATTGACACGCTCAAAGCAGCTGGTCGTAATGGCTACGCGACCCGAACGGACGAACTGAAGTACGCAATCCAACTGGCGCAACTCCTCATAAAGATTGGTTATTTCCTCACTCATGCCATTCTTCTCAACAATGGCAAATACAGCATTCACCTCCACAATACGGGCATTGTACTTACGGATTACTTTGGACACCTCCGGTTTTTCTTCCAGCGTAGGGGTCGTTATTTTATAAAGGGCAATCTCGTGCTGATAGATTTCATCATCCGTGAAATAATGGGCTTGCAGCACATCTATTTTCTTGGTAATCTGCTTGGTCACCTTTTCAATGGTATCCTTATCCGTCCAAGCGGTAATGGTATATTTATGTACCCCCTTGATGGAGGAGGCCGATACATTCAAACTCTCGATGTTTATCTGCCGGCGGGTAAACACAGCCGTCACCTGATTCAGCAAACCGGCAAAGTTTTCCGAATGAACAATGATTGTATATAGTTTTTTATCCATAGATAGAGTAAATTCTTTAATTTCGCATGACTTCAGCATTCCAACAACATCTGATTGACCGAACCGCCCGGAGGTGTCATCGGCATTACATTTCCTTCTTCCTCCACACAAGCTTCGAGCAGGAATGGTCCGTCGGTTGCTATCATCTCGTCAATCGCTTTTGCCAACTCCTCGCGGGTCATTACCCTGCGTGCAGGAATATCATATGCCGAAGCAATCTTCATATAATCCGGATTCATCATCGGAGTAAACGAATAACGACGATTGAAGAACATCGCCTGCCATTGACGAACATTGCCCAGGAAGTTATTGTTCAACAGAATCATCTTCACCGGAGCCTTTTGTTCCATGATGGTACCCAGTTCCTGCAGGTTCATCTGCAAGCCGCCGTCTCCCATGAATACGCATACCGTGCGGTCCGGACGTCCAAAAGTGGCACCGATAGCTGCCGGAAGGCCGAAGCCCATAGTACCCAGGCCACCGGAAGTAACAATGCTACGTTCCTTGCTGTATTTGAAATAACGGGCGGACATCATCTGATTCTGGCCGACATCAGTCACCAATATCGCCTCGTTATGGGTAGCCTCACTCACAGCACGCACCACCTCACCCATGCTTAGCGCTTTTCCTGCCGGATGTAATTCCGGACGGATTACCTTTTCCTCTTCCACTTCTTCGTATTGCCGGAAACTGTCAATCCATTCCTGATGGTTGGCGGGTTCCAGCAATTGGGTAACGGCAGCCAGTGTCTCTTTGCAATCTCCCAGGACAGCAACATCGGTCTTTACATTCTTATCTATTTCGGCAGGGTCAATATCAAAGTGGATAATCTTCGCCTGCTTGGCATATGTTTCCAATTTACCCGTCACACGGTCATCAAAGCGCATGCCTACGGCGATAAGGACATCACATTTATTGGTATTGATATTGGGCCCCAGGTTACCGTGCATACCAAGCATTCCTTTGTTCAACGGATGGTTCGTAGGTAATGCGGAAAGTCCCAATAAAGTGCATCCGGCAGGCATTCCGGCTTTCTCAATGAAAGCACGAAGCTCTTGCTGGGCTTCTCCCAGCTCCACGCCTTGTCCTACCAGCACCAAAGGCCGTTCCGCACCATTTATTAATTCAGCAGCCTTCCGTATGGCCTCCGGCTCCATTTCGGGAACGGGAAGATAGCTACGGACATAGTCCACCTTAGTAGGCGCATATTCTGTTTTCTCCACTTGGGCGTTTTTAGCAAAATCCAGCACGACCGGTCCCGGACGTCCGCTCTTTGCCACATAGAAAGCACGTGCCACTGCCCAGGCCACATCTTCTGCACGACGAATCTGGTAACTCCATTTCGTGATAGGCTGAGTAATGCCTACCAAGTCCACTTCCTGAAATGCATCCGTACCCAAGAAGTTCGTCCCTACCTGGCCGGCAATGACAACGATAGGCGTACTGTCAATCATGGCATCTGCAATGCCCGTGATAGTATTGGTAGCACCCGGTCCACTGGTAACCAGACAAACGCCAACCTCGCCTGATACACGTGCAAAGCCTTGTGCCGCATGGGTTGCTCCTTGTTCATGGCGAACCAAGATGTGGTTCAATTCCTTCCGGTGGTCGTATAAGGCATCGAATACCGGCATGATGCTCCCTCCCGGATAACCGAAAATGGTCTTTACTCCCTGATGCTCCAGAGAGCGCATCAATGCTTCTGCGCCTGTTATTAGAGCCTCACCCCGACCCTCTCCTTGGGAGAGGGAGGAAAAGTTACTCTTTTTATTATTATCAGCCATACTTTATCTATTCATTATATTTAAAAGCTCAATAGTAGCTTGAAAAATTTGTTTCATTCTTTCCTCCCCTCGCTTTCGGAAAGGGGGGCTTTTAATCAATCAGCCTCACAGCCCCTTTGTCAGCGGAACTCACCATACTGGCATATGCTTTCAATGCTTTGGAGACTTCACGGTTGCGGGTTACCGGAGTCATAGGGCGTGCTGCAAGCTCTTCATCCGTCAACTTCACATTGATAGAACGGTTCGGTATATCAATTTCGATAATGTCCCCATCCTTAATCTTGCCGATATTACCACCGGCAGCCGCTTCGGGAGAAACATGTCCGATACTTAGTCCGGAAGTACCACCACTGAAACGCCCGTCGGTAATCAATGCACACTCCTTACCCAGATGGCGGGATTTGATATAAGAAGTAGGATAAAGCATCTCTTGCATACCCGGTCCACCTTTCGGCCCTTCGTGAGTGATGACGACGACGTCTCCACTGACTACCTTTCCACCCAGAATACCGTCACAAGCCGCATCTTGTGAGTCGAAGACTTTCGCCGGCCCCGTAAATTTCCAGATACTCTCGTCTACACCGGCAGTCTTGACAACGCAACCGTCCTGAGCTATATTTCCCTTCAAAACTGCCAGACCGCCATCCTTGCTGTATGCATGTTCCAAATCACGGATACAACCGGTCGCACGGTCCGTGTCGAGTTCCTTATAAGACGCATTTTGTGAACCAAGTACCAGATTGAACTTTCCGGCTGCCGCACTGGAGTATTTCTTGATTGCCTCTTTACATACATTAGAGCTGGTAATACTATACCGGTCGATTGCCTCTGCCAACGTCATTCCATCCACACGGCGGACATTCGTATCGACCAATCCGCCCTTGGCAAGCTCATCCATGATGGCAATGATGCCACCGGCACGGTTAACGTCTTGTACATGATACTTTTGGGTATTGGGAGCCACCTTGCATAAGCAGGGGGTCTTGCGGGAGAGCATGTCAATGTCGTCCATCTTAAAATCCGCTCCGGCTTCGTGAGCCACAGCCAACAAATGAAGTACCGTATTAGTGGAACCGCCCATCGCAATATCCAGCGTCATGGCATTCAAAAATGCCTCGCGGGTAGCAATACTTCGCGGGAGTACGCTCTCATCCCCTTCTTCATAATATCTAAAGGCATTCTCTACAATCAACTTGGCTGCATCCTCAAATAGTTTCTTGCGATTTTCGTGAGTGGCTACAATCGTGCCGTTACCGGGCAGTGCCAATCCAATCGCTTCATTCAGGCAATTCATGGAATTAGCGGTAAACATGCCTGAGCAGCATCCGCAAGTGGGGCAGGCATGTTGCTCAATCTGTGCCACCTCTTTATCGCCCACACTTTCATCAGCAGATTTAATCATGGCATCAATCAAATCCAAATGCTGTCCGTTCCATTCCCCGGCTTCCATCGGACCGCCTGAAACAAACACAGTCGGTATATTCAGTCTCATAGCCGCCATCAGCATCCCCGGAGTAATCTTGTCACAGTTACTGATGCAAACCATAGCATCCGCCTTATGGGCATTTACCATATACTCCACACTATCGGCAATGATATCTCTTGAAGGCAGGGAATAAAGCATACCGTCGTGTCCCATAGCGATACCGTCGTCAATGGCAATCGTATTGAACTCCGCAGCAAAACACCCCAGTTTTTCAATCTCTTCCTTTACAAACTGGCCTATTTCGTGCAGATGTACATGCCCGGGGACGAATTGTGTAAATGAATTGACTATAGCGATAATGGGCTTACCCATCTGTTCCTTCTTCATACCATTCGCCGTCCACAATGCACGGGCTCCCGCCATGCGGCGACCTTGTGTGCTGAACGAGCTGCGTAACTGATGCTTCATTTTCAAATCTCCTTTTAATGAAAAAGCCTCTCCCACTATAGTGAGAAAGGCTTAATAAATTATCTTCTAACGTACGAATACATACATAACCTTTCTCACGCTCTTGATGCCACCACCACGACGCGAATAATATGCAGGACTGCCAGGTTAATAGATGTATGTAAATTCATAACTTAATTCTTCTTTTTTGTTTCAAACGTGCTGCAAAGGTAAGGGCTTTTTTATAATCTCCAAACAAATTGAAGAAAAAAATAAGATAAATATGAATAATCGTAAGAAAATATCGCCCTAAAATCCTATTTTATCACTTAACAGTTCTAAATAGAACCATTCAGACAGCCAATGTAAATGTATTGCCAATCATTGAAACCATTTAATAATCTGAAAATTACCAAAGGCTCTCTACATCCCGAAACAAATAATTCGTATCTTTGTCTCTTCAAATACTCAAAAAAAAGTATTTACTAATTAAATAAAGATAGAAAATTAATGGAAACAGTAGAAAACAAGTACATCACCGTAGCATATAAGCTGTACTCAATCGAAAACGGAGAAAAAGATTTCGAAGAAGAAGCACCCGTAGAGCATCCTTTTCAGTTTATCTCAGGTCTGGGAATGACACTCGAACCCTTTGAAGCCCAGATAAAAGACTTGCAGATAGGCGATAAATTCGACTTTACCATTCCGGCATCAGAAGCTTATGGTGAATATGACGACGACCATGTTATTGACCTCCCCAAAGAAATCTTCATGATAGAAGGAGAATTCGACAGCGACCGTGTAGTGGAAGGCGCCGTCATCCCCTTGATGACTTCTGAAGGTCAACGCATCAATGGAAGTGTAGTAGAAGTAAAGGAAGACGTAGTTGTAATGGACATGAATCATCCACTCGCAGGTTGTGATTTGAACTTTACCGGAGAAGTGGTGGAAAGCCGTCCGGCTACGAACGAAGAGCTTGCTGAAGTTGCCCGTATGATGGGTGGCGGTTGCGGCAGCTGCGGTTGTGGTGACTGTGGCGACGGATGCGGCGACCATGAATGTGGAGGCGGATGCTGCCACTAAAGAATTAAAAATTAAAGAATTAAAAATTAAAGAATCAGACTACACAGTATTAAGCATGCCGCATGGTAATTCTTTAATTTTTAATTCTTTAATTTTTAATTTCTATATTATTTACTTGTCATTATCTCCAATACCAATTTATCCGTTTCATTCATTCCTTTAGAACCGATTTTTGTCAGATTACGGATACTTTGATCCACATCCTCATCAATAATACCTTCTACGGAAGTTACACAACGGTTTTCCATGGCCATGATGGCTGAAAGCACTGCGGTTGAAACTCCGGTAGTTACTTTCAATGCACAACTGGGTTTGGCACCATCACAAATCATTCCGGTAAGATTGGCAATCATGTTCTGCACAGCATATGCCACTTGTTCATAAGTTCCTCCCATTAGCCAGGTTATACCGCAACTGGAACCCGTGGCAGCAACCACACAACCGCATAAGGCGGATAAGCGTCCCAAACTCTGCTTGATATAGATTACTGTTAAATGGCTCAACATCAAGGCACGGATCAATTCTTCTTCCGATTTCCCGTTTTCTTCAGCATAAACCAGCACGGGAAGGGTAGCGGATATCCCTTGATTGCCACTGCCGGAATTGCTCATCACCGGAATCATGGCACCGGCCATACGGGCATCACATGCTCCCGAAGTGTAAGAAAGGATATGAGAGAAGACACTGTCGCCCATAATCCGGTGTTCGTAAGTGCCACGTAGGATTTTACCCAGTCCATGACCATATTCACCTTCGAAGGAACGTTCGGCGGCAGTCTTGTTCAGTCGTGCCGTATCAAGAATAAAACGGATGTCGTCTAATGGGGTTGTCATGGCGAAGTCATACACTTTGCGTAAAGTCAAGTCCAATACATCCTCCTCTTCGATACAAGAGGCAATTTGTTTGTCCAATAAGATGTCACCGTTGCGCGTTATATAAGTAAAGCAAGTATGCCCACCGGCAATAATAGCTGTTGCCTTGTTCGTATCAGCTTCACAACATACTTCTATATAAAGCTTCTCTTCCATATCGTTTTTTAAAGATATATGAATACGCTTTTCTTCTATGAAACGCTTTCCTGCCTCCACTGCATCAGGAGTACTTTCTTTCAAAACCTCCAATTGATATGCCGACTTACCTATTAAGGCGCCAAGCGCCACAGCAATCGGTAATCCAATCATCCCCGTACCTGGAATACCCACTCCCATTGCATTTTTCAGAATATTGGCACTCAGCAATACAGTTATCTTTTCGGGACGCTTATTCAGCACTTCCGCAGCCTTTGCTACACACAATGCCACAGCTATAGGTTCTGTACAACCAATGGCAGGAATTACTTCAGATTTAACCAAAGCAATAATCTGTCGTCTTTCCGTTTCTGTCATATCATTTCTACAATTTGATTATTTATCATGCAAATGTAGGAAAAAACAAACAAAAATCCCTCCTCTATAACCTGAAAATCAGGAGACAAAGGAGGGAAAATTCCATATCGAAAAAAAAGTTATTTAGCGGCAGTCAAGTTCAAACCAACTTCCAAACGAGTTGTTTCATTAATTATTTCAGGTAAACCCTTCAACATACCTTCTGCCATACCGGCCATACTTCCAAAATCAGGATCAGCTTTCATTGCTTCGATAAGCATATTTACAAACTCCTCATCCGAGAATAAAGGAGCAACTATATTTTTCATCAAAGGCAATAACAAATCCGTATTCAAATAAACCTTTAATTTACCTTCGTTCTTTTCGTAAGTCAAAGGCACACCGTCAGTTACCAAAGGAAGCAAAGACGTAACAGCCTGAGATAAAATTTCACTCATATCTATAGCCTTGGTAGAACTGCCCAGACGTTTTACATTGGCAATGATGGCATCCAGATTCAAATATACCTTCATTTGGGTATCACTGAGAACTACATATTGTGCAACATTCGCAGGAGTCTTAACAACAGAGGTACCTCCCTGAGCGGCATCAACATAAGAAGCTGAAATATTACCGTCAACACCCAAAGTAATATCATGCAACACACTACACAACATATCCTCTACATTCACTTTATCATCACCACCTGCGTCAATTAAAGGCATACGAAGAGCTAACGTCAAAATTGTTTGAATCGGTAGCTCCCAGCCAGGCATTACCTCTACATTCTTATTGGATTCCCAAATCAAATGAATCGGTTCTTCCGTATAATCAGAATTAAGGGGTGTAGGAACCCAAGTCGTTCCGGATAAAGCGGAATTTTTCAATGCGACATTAGTTAAATCTAATTTCAAGGAAGAAGCAGTAACCTTTCCTGCATAGTCAAAAGTACAATAATCGGTCTCACTTGTGCCGGAAAACGAACATTCATCACCTTGTATATTCAAAGTAACCGGAAGGGTTACAACCGGAGAACCAGGGAATACGCCTGCACCAAAAGAACCGGAAGCCGCTTCACGTGTAAGAATACCGGAAAGATCCAAATTGCCAGCCAATACCAAAGTAGCCTTGGTTGCATCAGAAGCATCCGGAGTAAAAGTTACTTTCTTTCCCAACATTGATCCACCGTTATAAGTCAAGTTCAAACCTGTTGCAACTGTAAACTCTGTTTGCGGCACAGGACATACTACCTTGTCATCGTCATCATCACTACAAGCCGTGAATAAACTCATTGAACAGATCAATGCAAATAAATAAAATAAATTCTTTTTCATACTTTTTTGAGTACTTGTTTAGTTAATAAAAAGCGTCCCAAGGGAGCTATTAATTTCCCATTTTAAATCAAAGGTGCAAAGTAACACTTTTTAAGGTTACAGTACAAGGTCTTTTCTAAAAAATAAATGTTCCTTTTTTCATCATTACGAGTGAAATTCGGATGCAGATTTCATAAAGAGTAAGCCATTTTTATAAAGAACAAGCCATTGGCCAAACTCTGGCAAAGGCAGGCAACTTTATGCGGAAAAGACTTTTTATCTTATTTCCTTAAACGTTTTATGAAAAAAAGTTGTTATCTTTATAAAGTCAAAAGCATTTCTTATAAAGCGTATTGGCACATTAACCTCATATATAAACCTTTAAAGCATTTGATATGTTCAACTCATTTGGAAATATTCTCCGTCTTACCAGTTTTGGGGAATCGCACGGTAAGGGCGTGGGAGGAGTGATAGACGGATTCCCTGCAGGAATAGTCATTGATATGGATTTCGTCCAGGCAGAGCTCGACCGACGCCGCCCCGGACAGTCACGTATCACTACCGCCCGGAAAGAAGGTGATAAAGTGGAGTTCCTCTCCGGCATCTTCGAAGGAAAATCCACAGGCTGCCCCATAGGATTCATTGTATGGAACCAAAACCAACATTCTGACGATTACAATAATCTGAAAGAAGTCTACCGACCGTCACATGCCGACTATACTTATAAAGTGAAATATGGCATCCGCGACCACCGCGGAGGCGGACGTTCATCAGCCCGTGAAACAATCTCGCGTGTAGTAGCGGGTGCCCTGGCCAAATTGGCGCTGAAGCAGCTGGGTATACACATCACGGCGTACACTTCACAAGTAGGTCCTATCCGCCTTGAAGAAAATTATACCGCATACGACCTCGACCTGATAGAGACCAATCCGGTCCGCTGCCCCGACCCGGCGAAGGCAAAAGAAATGGAAGAACTCATCTTCAAGATAAAGGGAGAAGGAGATACCATCGGAGGAGTGGTGACTTGTGTCGTCAAAGGATGCCCCATCGGACTGGGACAACCCGTATTCGGCAAGCTCCATGCAGCACTTGGAGCAGCCATGCTCAGCATCAATGCAGCAAAAGCATTCGAGTATGGAGACGGTTTCAAGGGATTAAAGCAGAAAGGCTCGGAGCAGAATGATGTGTTCTACAACAATAACGGACGTATCGAGACCCGCACCAATCATTCGGGCGGTATACAAGGTGGAATCAGTAACGGGCAAGACATCTATTTCCGTGTAGCCTTCAAACCCGTGGCAACCGTACTGATGGAGCAACACACCGTGAACATTGACGGTGTAGACACCACCCTGAAAGCCCGAGGACGCCATGACCCGTGTGTATTGCCACGCGCAGTACCCATCGTGGAAGCAATGACAGCAATGACATTGTTGGATTATTACCTGATTGACAGAACAACACAACTATAATATTCACCCATGGAAATAAAGAAATACATCACCGAGAACGAGCCTAAAATGCTGGAAGACTTGTTCAGCCTCATTCGCATTCCAAGCATCAGTGCCAAACCCGAGCATCACGACGATATGCTTGCCTGCGCCGAACGCTGGGCACAGTTGCTGCTCGAAGCCGGAGCGGATGAAGCCCTCGTAATGCCCTCCAAAGGTAACCCGATTGTTTTTGGACAGAAAATCGTAGACCCGGACGCCAAGACCGTATTGGTATATGCCCACTACGACGTGATGCCAGCCGAACCTCTCGAACTTTGGAAAAGCGACCCCTTTGAGCCGGAAATACGCGACGGACATATCTGGGCACGTGGTGCTGATGATGACAAAGGGCAATCTTTCATACAAGTGAAAGCGTTTGAATACCTCGTACGCAACGAACTGCTGCAAACCAACGTAAAATTCATCTTCGAAGGAGAAGAAGAAATCGGTTCGCCCAGCTTAGAAAGCTTCTGCCAGGAGCACAAAGAGTTGCTGAAAGCAGACGTCATTCTGGTTTCGGACACCAGCATGCTTGGTGCAGACCTGCCTTCACTGACCACCGGACTGCGCGGACTAGCCTATTGGGAAATAGAAGTGACCGGCCCCAACCGCGACCTACACAGCGGTCACTTCGGCGGTGCTGTTGCCAACCCCATCAATGTACTTTGCCAGATAATCAGCCAAGTGACGGACGCAGAGGGACGTATCACCGTACCGGGCTTCTATGACGATGTGGAAGAAGTTCCCCAAGCCGAGCGCGACATGATAGCCCGCATTCCTTTCGACGAAGAGAAATACAAAAAGGCTATCCATGTAAAAGCACTTTTCGGAGAGAAAGGTTACAGTACGCTGGAACGTAACAGTTGCCGTCCGTCTTTCGACGTATGCGGCATCTGGGGCGGATATACGGGTGAAGGGTCCAAGACCGTGCTCCCATCCAAGGCATACGCCAAGGTATCCTGCCGGTTGGTTCCCCACCAGGACCACCACAAGATATCCCGGCTCTTTGCCGACTACATTCTGGACATAGCGCCGGATTCAGTACAGGTAAAAGTCACTCCGATGCATGGAGGCCAAGGATATGTATGTCCCATCACCCTACCCGCCTACCAAGCCGCCGAAAAAGGTTTTGAAAAAGCTTTTGGAAAGAAACCGCTGGCAGTGCGTCGGGGTGGAAGTATCCCCATCATCTCCACTTTCGAGCAAGTACTGGGCATCAAAACCGTTCTGATGGGCTTCGGGCTCGAATCCAACGCCATCCACTCACCTAATGAGAATATACCGTTGGACATCTTCCGTAAAGGAATAGAAGCTGTTGTCGAATTCTACCTCAATTATAAATAAAACAAGAAAATCAGGATGAAAGACTTCCAAATTCAAGCCATCGGCCTGATGTCCGGCACTTCCCTTGACGGGCTGGACGTATGTTGTTGCACTTTCCGGCAGCAAGCCGGAAAATGGTCTTTCCACATAGACTGTGCAAAAGGCTATAGCTACCCCGACGCCATGAAGCAGATATTGGGTACCGGTGCACAGACAATGAGTGCTTTGGAGTTCATCACTTTCCACAGCTCCTATGGAAAGTTTCTCGGTGAACGTGTCAACGAGTTCATGCAAGAATTTGGAGTCCACCCCGATATTATCGCCTCCCACGGGCATACCATCTTCCATGAGCCTCAAAAGAGAATCATGTACCAAATAGGTGACGGAGCCGCCATTGCCGCTGAAACCCGTATACCTACCGTTTCGGATTTCCGGCGGCTGGACATCATGCTGGGTGGGCAGGGCGCTCCACTCGTACCTATTGGCGACCGGTTGCTTTTTGCCGACTACGACTTCTGTTTGAATATCGGCGGTTTCTCCAACATCTCATTCGAGCAGGACGGGCGGCGCATCGCTTTTGACATCAGTCCGGTGAATTACGTCATCAACCATTACTGCCGGCAAATAGGATTGGAATTTGACCGTGACGGCGAGATAGCACGGCAAGGCAACATCTGCCAAGAACTGCTGGACGAACTGAACGGAATGGATTTCTACCATCAGTCCGGACCGAAGTCATTGGGACGGGAGTGGGTGGAAACGCTGGTATATCCCATGCTCGAGCGTTATGGCTTGAGTATGGAGAATATGCTACGTACCTTTTACGAGCATGCCGCCTGGCAAATATCACGCATCATCACCGCCCGCCCCTTGCCCGATGGTAACGGAAAACTGCTGATTACCGGTGGAGGTGCATTCAACAAGTTCCTCATAGAACGTATCGACGCCTTGTGTCCGTGTGAAATCGTGATTCCCAGCCGGCAAATCATAGAATACAAGGAAGCCCTAATCTTTGCTTTCCTGGGTGCCCTCTATATGGTGGACACACCCGGATGCCTCGCCTCGGTGACGGGAGCCACGACAGATAATATCGGAGGGATGCTGTTTAAAATATAGTCAATTTTACCATTATGGAAAAATCAAAAGACACCTGGACCGTCTTATCCAGCGAATACCTGCATCGGGCTCCGTGGCTCACTGTGCGTAAGGACCATGTAGTGCTACCCAACGGCAACCACATCCCCTCCTATTATATATTGGAATATCCAAACTGGGTGAATACCATTGCCATCACCCGTGATGGACAATTTGTCTTTATCCGCCAATACCGGCATGGCATACAAGAAACGTCCTATGAGCTCTGTGCAGGGGTATGCGAAGAAGAGGACGGCTCTCCGATGGTTTCCGCACAACGGGAACTTTTGGAAGAAACCGGCTATGGAAACGGAGTATGGAAAGAGTTCATGCAAATCTCTCCCAATCCAAGTACCCACACCAACATTACCTACTGTTTCCTGACTACGGACGTGGAGAAAATCTCCGAGCAACAGTTGGAAGATACGGAAAACCTGACCGTACACCTGCTTTCCTTGCAGGAGGTCAAGGAATTGCTGCAGCAAGGAAGCATCCGCCAGGCGCTGATGGCTGCTCCCCTCTGGAAATACATGGCGGAGAGAATTATTTAATGTGATTACCCTTATTCAAACGGCTTACGGAATGTGCATCCGGATTTCCATTCGGAACAACCGTAAGCCGTTTTCCCCTTGATAACGGTACCTTTTCCGCAAAGCGGACAAGGCTGACCGACGAAATCGTCAGCTTGTACGGAAGCCTCCGTACTTGAAGCTGCCACAGCGCCCGAAGCCTGCTCCGTCTTTTTACCTGCGGCGGCAGACTTTCTCGGTGTTCTTTTCTTCGGCTCCTTTTTCGGCTTATCGGCAGCCTCTGTCTTGGCAGAAACCTTACTGCCCTTTTCGGGAGCAGGCGCTTGGATGGTGATGTGGCGGTTGCTGTTATCAGAAAGTACACTCATCACGACTTCCGATACCATCTGCTTCAATTCTTCCAAGAATTGTCCGGCATTATATGTCCGCCTTTCTATCTCACGTAGCTTTTTCTCCCAGATACCGGTCAGTTCCGCCGACTTCAACAGCTCCTCATGGATAATCTGTATCAGCTCCACACCGGTAGGGGTGGCTATCAGGTTCTTCTTTTCCTTGCGGATATAGTTTCGCTTGAACAGCGTCTCGATGATGGCTGCACGGGTAGATGGACGACCGATACCGTTTTCCTTCAGCGCATCACGCAGTTCGTCGTTATCCACCAGCTTGCCCGCCGTTTCCATAGCACGCAGCAGGGTGGCTTCCGTATAAGGCCGGGGCGGCTGCGTCCACTTCTCATACAAATCGGGGACGTGCGGTCCGCTTTCTCCTTTCACAAAAGCCGGAAGCACATTCTCCTCTTCTCCCTTCTCCTCTTTCTCCTCCTGCGATTGTGCCGAGGGGGTGCCGAAGATAATACGCCAACCCGGTTCCAGAATCTGCTTGCCGGTGGCCTTGAACTCTATGCTCTCTACCTCGCCCAATACGGTGGTAGTGGCAAACTTACAATCGGGATAGAATACAGCAATGAAACGGCGTGCTATCAAATCGAATACGCGACGCTCCATATCCGTCAGATTCTGCGGATGCTGGCCGGTAGGAATAATGGCGTGGTGGTCTGTTACCTTCGAGTTATCGAAAACCTTTTTGGACTTCAACAATGCAGTTCCTGTCAAAGGGGCTGTAAATGTCTCGTAATCACGCAGACCTTTCAAGATGCCGGGGCATTTGGGATAGATGTCATCACTCAAATAGGTAGTGTCTACACGTGGATAGGTAGCCACTTTCTTCTCATACAAAGACTGGATGATTTTCAGCGTCTCATCAGCGGAATAGGCAAACTTCTTGTTACATTCCACTTGCAAAGAAGTCAAGTCAAACAAGCGGAGTGGCGCCTCCCTCCCCTCTTTCTTGGTGACATCCGTCACGGTAAAAAGAGAATTCTTAATCTGGTCCAATAAAACAAGCCCACGTTCGCGGTCGGTAATGGGGTCGATACCCCGATTCTCTTCTTCTTTTTTAGGTTTCTTCCCGGCAGCTATAGCCTCTTTCTGCTTCTCGGCTTCCAATACCAGTTCCTCCTCACTTTTCCGGAGGATGGTGGAGAAAGTGGTATCTCGATAGACGGTCTTCAGCTCCCAGTATTGCTTGGGAACAAAATTCTGTATTTCCAACTGACGGTTTACAATCAGCGCCAGTGTCGGCGTTTGCACACGGCCGATAGAAAGTACCTGCCGGTTCTGCCCATACTTCATGGTGTAGAGGCGGGTGGCATTCATCCCGAGCAGCCAGTCGCCAATGGCACGCGACAAGCCTGCCTCGTACAAAGGCTGGAAATCCGACGCATCGCGCAGCTTGGCAAAGCCCTCACGGATGGCTTCCTCTGTCAATGAAGATATCCAAAGACGTTTCACCGGGCAACGTGCCCCGGCTTTCTGCATCACCCAGCGCTGTATCAATTCTCCTTCCTGCCCGGCATCACCACAGTTTATAATCATATCGGCATGTTGCATGAGGTTCTCTATCGTATGGAACTGGCGCTCGTATGTGGGATTACTAATCAGCTTAATACCGAAACGGGGAGGTATCATGGGGAGGCTTCCCAAGCTCCATGACTTCCAATTAGGGGTATATTCATGCGGCTCCTTCAGCGTACAAAGATGGCCGAATGTCCAGGTCACCTGGTATCCGTTTCCTTCGATGTATCCGTCCTTCTTTTCTTTCGCTCCCAATACATCGGCTATGTCACGCGCCACAGAGGGCTTTTCGGCAATACAAACTATCATTCGTTATTCTTTTAGCGGGACAAAGGTAATAAAAAGGGGGCAAGAACGAAACTATAAGCAAGAAACGATAACATAGACCAGGTGATTTTTCTCCCCCAAAGCTGACGTACGGACATAAAAAAAGGAGTACCGCTGTACTCCAACCTTTGTTAACCTTAAATCTAATACTATGAAAAACACATTGCAAAGATACGGACTTCTGATAAATCTGCAAATTATCCAACTAAAAAAGTATGTTCTATAACACAGATTAAGAAAAAGGGACGGATATGTAAACACATACCGTCCCTCTTTTAACATTTAACGTGTCGGATTATTCTTCATCCAACAAGATTTCCAATATCTGGCAAGCAGCCTTGGCAACCGGAGTACCGGGGCCAAAGATGGCAGCTACACCTGCCTTGTAAAGGAAGTCATAGTCTTGTGCGGGAATTACACCACCGGCAATCACTACGATATCCTCACGTCCCAACTTCTTGAGCTCTTCGATAATCTGCGGAACCAATGTCTTGTGTCCGGCAGCCAATGAAGAAACCCCCACTACATGAACGTCGTTCTCAACCGCTTCGCGGGCAGCCTCGGCCGGTGTCTGGAACAAGGGTCCCATATCCACGTCGAAGCCACAGTCGGCATATCCGGTTGCAACAACCTTGGCACCGCGGTCGTGACCGTCCTGGCCCATCTTGGCTACCATGATACGAGGCTGACGTCCCTCTTTCTTCGCAAACTTCTCTGCCAATTCACAAGCACGGTGGAAGTCGCTGTCATTCTTACTTTCTGATGAATACACGCCTGATATAGTTCTAATTACTGCTTTATAACGTCCTACAATCTTTTCGCAAGCATAAGAGATTTCCCCCAAAGTGGCACGGACACGGGCTGCCTCCACTGCCAGTTCCAGTAAGTTGCCCTTACCGGTCTTTACACATTCAGTAATAGCCTCCAATGCCTTGTCCACTTCTGCCTGGTTACGTCCTTCCTTCAGACGCTTCAGGTTCTCAATCTGTTCCTGACGAACAGCCGTATTGTCGATTTCAAGAATATCAATCGGAGCTTCTTTCTCCAGACGATACTTGTTCACACCGACAATGGTCTGCGAACCGCTATCGATACGGGCTTGTGTACGCGCAGCAGCCTCTTCGATACGCATCTTGGGGATACCGGTTTCGATGGCTTTTGCCATACCGCCCAGCTTCTCTACTTCCTGAATCAATTCCCAAGCCTTGTGAGCCAACTCATTAGTCAAACTTTCCACATAATAAGAGCCACCCCATGGGTCTACATTCTTGCAAATGTAAGTTTCTTCCTGAATATAAATCTGCGTATTACGTGCAATACGTGCAGAGAAATCCGTCGGCAAGGCAATAGCCTCGTCAAGAGCATTGGTATGCAGTGACTGGGTATGTCCCAATGCAGCAGCCATCGCCTCGATACAAGTACGGCCCACATTGTTGAACGGGTCTTGCTCTGTCAGCGACCAGCCGGAAGTCTGGGAGTGCGTACGCAAAGCCAGCGACTTCGGATTCTTAGGATTGAACTGCTTCACAATCTTTGCCCACAACATACGTGCGGCACGCATTTTGGCAATTTCCATAAAGTGGTTCGTTCCGATGGCCCAGAAGAAAGAGAGACGCGGTGCGAAAGCATCGATGTCAATACCCGCAGCCGTTCCGGCACGCAGATATTCCAAACCGTCTGCCAGGGTGTAAGCCAACTCGATGTCTGCCGTAGCACCCGCTTCCTGCATGTGGTAGCCGGAGATGGAGATAGAATTAAACTTAGGCATTTTCTGGGAAGTATATTCAAAGATATCAGAGATAATCTTCATAGAGAATGCAGGCGGGTAGATATAGGTATTACGCACCATGAATTCCTTCAAGATATCGTTCTGGATAGTACCAGCCATTTCTTCTAACTTGGCACCCTGCTCCAGACCTGCGTTGATGTAGAATGCCATAACAGGAAGTACGGCACCGTTCATGGTCATGGAGACGGACATCTTGTTCAAAGGAATTCCATCGAACAGCACCTTCATATTCTCCAAGGAACAGATAGACACACCTGCCTTACCTACGTCACCCACTACACGTTCGTGGTCGGGGTCGTAGCCACGGTGAGTGGCCAAGTCGAAAGCTACGGACAGACCTTTCTGTCCGGAAGCCAAATTACGACGGTAAAAGGCATTTGACTCTTCCGCTGTAGAAAAACCTGCATACTGACGGATAGTCCAGGGACGCAATGTATACATTACAGAGTACGGACCACGCAAATAAGGAGGAAGTCCGGCAGCATAACCCAAATGTTCCATTCCCTCAAGGTCTTCTTTTGTATAAACAGGCTTCACCTCAATGTGTTCCGGCGTTTTCCAATCAGCATGGATGCCGTTAGCCTTTTGCCACTCAGCACCATTGACGGGTTGAAAAGCGGCATATATATCTAAGTTTTTAAAATCTTTTCGCATCATGTTATTTACGATTTGACGATTTATGATTTACGATTGAAGTTGCTTACTTCAAAAGTTTGGCGTTGAATTCTTTTAATGTCTCTAATACATTGACACGGACATGGATAAAGTTCTCGATACCGGCAGCCTTCAGGTCGTCCATGCAAGCAGGAGCACCGGCTACGATAAACATGGCACGACCATTCAGAGCCTTGAAGGCGGGAACAGCATATTCTGCATATTCATCATCACTTGAACACAATACCACGATGTCGGCCTTGGCAGCCATTGCAGCCTCTATACCTTCTTCTACAGTGGAGAAACCGAGGTTGTCTACAACTTCATATCCGGCACAAGCCAAGAAATTGCAAGAGTACTGTGCACGTGCTTGGCGCATGGCCAAATTACCGATAGTCAGCATAAACGCTTTCGGACGTTTGCCGGAAGCCTCTGTTTCGAGACGCAACGCTTCAAATTCACTGGCAGCACGGTCAAAGTTCAGTGTCGGAACATCTTTTTCGCACGTATGTCCGCCGCCGCAACAGCAAGTAGCCTCAACCGGTTTCTTATCTCCCGCCTTTTCATTAAAGTTGGGGAACTGGTTGGTACCCAGCAACACTTCCTTACGCTTGGCGACTGCAGCATGACGTGCCTTGTTGCTCTCGTTTACGGCAGCCTGCACTTTTCCGGCTTTCACGGAAGCATAGAAACCACCGTCTTCTTCTACAGCGAGGAAGAGGTCCCAAGCCTGCTTGGCAATAGAGACGGTCAAGTTCTCAATATAGTAAGAACCTGCAGCCGGGTCAATAACTTTATCGAAGTGCGATTCTTCTTTCAACAGCAGTTGTTGGTTACGCGCCATACGCTCAGAGAATTCGTTAGGAGCATCATAAGTCTTGTCGAACGGAGTAACCGTCATTGAGTCAACGCCGGCAAGGGCGGCACTCATCGCCTCAGTCTGCGTACGCAACAAGTTTACGTGTGCATCAAACAAAGTCAAGTTGAATGAAGAAGTTTCCGCATGAATCTTCATCTTGGCTGCACAGCGGCATTCGTTATCCTTACCCTTGTTGTCGCAGTCGCGCAGACACTCGGGACTGTAAGAAGCCACAATATTAGCCCACAGCATACGTGCAGCGCGGAATTTGGCTATTTCAAGGAAGTAGTTGGAACTGATACCGAAATTGAACTTAATCTTCTTGGCTACCATTGCAGCCGGCAGACCGGCATCAACCAGCTGATTCATATATTCATTACCCCAAGCCAAAGCATAACCCAGTTCCTGAAAAATATAAGAACCCGCATTGTTTAATGTCAACGCGTTCACATTCAATACACGGTATTTCGGAAGGGAAGCGGTAGCCTCGAGCAGCGCCTTGGCTGTTGCCACCATATCACCTTTTTCTTTACCTTTGGCCAGCATTTTGTTGAAGTAGTCATAGTTGATGGAGCCCTGCAATTTCGTCAAGTCATAATCCTTCTTCTGGAAATAAGCGACAAGAAGTTCTGCAAGTTCCACCACATGCCCCTGGCAGGTAGAGAAATTCAACTCGACACATTCCGCGCAGATATCTTTCAACAAAGTTTCAATATACTCTGCGTTCAATTCCTTAGCCTTTACATGGAAAGAGAGTGAATCTACACCTTTATTCAAGATATCCAACGCCTTGGCATTGGCCTCTCTGGGGCATTCCACTTTGATTTCCTGACGAACAAGCCATTCATTGTTGTCTTTCTTGGTACCTCTGAGATAAGGAAACTCGCCGGGAAGAGCATCTGTTGTCTTCAAACCTTCCAAGTCCTCCATACGGTAGAAAGGTTTCACCTTAAATCCTTCGTTTGTCCTCCAAACGAGCTTCTTCTCGAAATCCGCCCCTTTCAGGTCTGCGGTAACTTTCTCCATCCACTGCTCAGTGGAAACGGGAGAAAAGTCGGAGAAGAGTTTTTCTTTACTGTCTGCCATAGTTTATTTAAAATTTAAATAGATGAATACTATTCATTTTTGTCATCAAGAGACTTGCAAATATAAGGAAATACTTAGAACAAAATCTTTTTTTAGAGAAAATTGCACTAACAGATGACTCCGTGCCCATACGGATTCAGCGTATTCACCGGAAGCATACTCTACTTTTGCAAAGTTGATATAGCAAAAAGTACCACAAAGCCTTTGCCACCTCCTTTTTATTAAGTATTTTTGCGCGAAATTTTAAAAAACGACATATTAATAAGGTACTATGAATTGGTTAGAAAGCTTGCTATGGGACCCTTCATCTGTCGCTCACATCGTTTGTTTGTATGCATTCGTAATATCTGTGGGCGTATTGCTGGGTAAGATTAAGATTTTCGGGGTATCGTTGGGGGTTACATTCGTCCTCTTTGCCGGTATCCTGATGGGCCATTTTGGCTTCACGGGCGAAACACACATTTTGCATTTTATCCGCGAATTCGGTTTGATTTTATTTGTATTCTGCATCGGTCTGCAAGTCGGGCCCTCCTTTTTTTCTTCCTTTAAGAAAGGGGGTATGCGGCTGAACATGCTTGCTGTCGGTATCGTGTTGCTGAATATCGCAGTAGCATTGAGCATCTACTTCATTGACGGAGGGATAGACCTGCCAATGATAGTAGGTATTCTCTATGGTGCCGTAACCAATACTCCGGGTCTGGGTGCCGCACAAGAAGCCTTGAACCAGATAAACTATACGGGAGACCCCATTGCATTGGGATATGCCTGCGCCTATCCGCTTGGTGTGGTAGGTATCATAGGTTCCATCATAGCCATCCGCTATATCTGCCGGGTGAACCTCAAGAAAGAGGAACAGGAACTCAACACGCAGGAAGCCGATGTTAAGCATCAGCCGCACATGCTTCACCTCGAAGTACGCAATGAATCAATTTCCGGAAAGACCCTGCTCCAGATAAAGGATTTCCTGGGACGTCCGTTTGTATGTTCGCGCATACGCCACGAGGGGCACGTCAGTATCCCCAATCATGAAACAATATTCCACGTAGGAGACCAGCTCTTCATCGTATGTTCCGAAGAAGATGCCGAAGCGGTGGCTGCCTTTATCGGAAAAGAAATACACGTAGACTGGGAAAAGCAGGACACTCCGATGGTTTCCCGCCGTATCCTCGTCACCAAGTCCGAAATCAATGGCAAGAAGTTGGGAAGCCTCCACTTCCGCAGCATGTACGGTGTAAATGTAACCCGTATCAACCGTTCGGGTATGGACTTGTTTGCCGATCCCAATCTGGTACTTCAGGTAGGTGACCGTGTAATGGTGGTCGGCCAGCAGGATGCCGTAGAACGTGTAGCCGGCGTATTGGGTAATCAGTTGAAACGTTTGGACACTCCGAATATCGTAACTATTTTTGTGGGAATCTTTTTGGGAATCCTGCTGGGTAGTCTGCCTATCGCATTCCCGGGTATGCCGACACCGGTTAAGTTAGGTCTTGCTGGTGGTCCGCTGGTAGTTGCCATCCTCATCGGACGTTTCGGTCACAAAATGCATCTTGTGACGTACACCACCATGAGTGCCAACTTGATGTTGCGTGAAATCGGTATCGTGCTCTTCCTTGCCAGTGTCGGTATAGAAGCTGGTGAGCATTTTGTACAAACAGTAGTAGAAGGTAGCGGATTACTGTATGTAGGCTATGGATTCCTGATAACTGTTATCCCCTTGTTGATAATCGGTATGATAGCCCGTTTCTACTGCAAAGTGAACTACTTCACCCTGATGGGTTTGATAGCAGGTAGCAACACAGACCCTCCCGCATTGGCATACGCCAATCAGACATCAGGCAATGATGCTCCGGCAGTAGGTTACTCCACGGTATATCCATTGACAATGTTCCTGCGTATTCTGGCGGGACAGATGATATTACTGACAATGATGTAGGAGGAATTAAGGAATTAAAATTAAAGGCTGCGTAGTTGGGTTAAACCAACATTGCGCAGCCTTTAATTTTAATTCCTTAAAGTTTCAGCTTCTTCTTGACGAACTCTTCTATAAAGTCCACCGTAGCTTCAATACCCAATACGGAAGAATCGATACACAAGTGGTATGTTTCGGCAGCTCCCCATTTTTTGTAGCTGTAGTAGTTATAGTATTCGGCACGCTTCTTGTCCGCTTTGTTCATCATCTCCTCCGCTTCACGCTCAGTAATGGAATACATTCGGCAAATACGCTTGATGCGCTCCTCATTGGAGCAGGAAATGAAGACATTGACACAGCGTGGATGTTCTCGCAGGATGTAATCGGCACAACGCCCCACAAACAAGCAGGACTTCTCCTCCGCCAATCTGCGTATCACGTCACTCTGCACTTTGAACAGAGCATCATTACTCAAGCAATTCGTGGCTGGGATAGCCCCGTCACTGACAAAAGGGAAACGCATGCCGAAGAGCCCTCCAATAATACCTTGTGAAGCTTTCTCATCAGCTTTCTCAAAAAACTCACAACACAGTCCACTCTCTTCAGAAGCCAACCTAATCAGTTCCTTATCATAAAAGTCAATACCCAGACGGGCAGCCAGTTTCTCGCCTATCTCCCGTCCGCCACTGCCCAGTTGACGGCCTATATTGATTATAAAATTATTGCCCATACGCTTGTTCATCTATTGGTTTGCAGATAGCAAATATAAATATTCTTACGGAATATCTGCAGAAAGTAGGAAGAAAAATTCAAAGCCTCTCCCCCGACCCATCCCTACAAGGGAGAGGTTCTGAATTTGCGGAATTGACAAACCAACATCACCAATGCTATCAAACTTGCAAGCAAATCGGATACCGGCATGCTGTACCACACTCCTGCCACTCCGAAAAACTGCGGCAGGACAAGCAGGCAAGGAAGCAGGATCAGCATCTGCCGGGTGAGGGAAAGGAATATCGCTTTGCCTGCCATGCCTATGCTCTGGAAAAAGTTGGAAGTCACCATCTGGAAACCAATAATCGGGAAGAACATTACCGTAATACGCAGTCCCGTGACCGAAAGCTCTGTCAGTTCCGCATCCGATGTAAAGATGCCCACCACCAGGTCCGGCACCAGCATACCGACCAGAAAGCCGAAAGTGGTCACTGCCGTGGCATAGATTATCGTCAGTCTCAGCACCTTGTTCACCCGTCCGTACAGCTTCGCCCCAAAGTTATATCCGGCAATAGGCTGCATTCCCTGATTCAGCCCCATCACAATCATCACTACAATGAAAACCAGACGGTTCACGATGCCGAAAGCCCCGATAGCCAAGTCGCCGCCATACTTCTTCAACCCCTGATTGATAATGATAACGATGAAGCAGGCTGCCAGGTTCATCAGGAAAGGAGACATGCCGATAGCAAGCGAATCGAATACAATCTTACGTTTCAGACGGAATATCCCCCGGTGGAAATGCAACAGCTCGTCCTTATTGCTGAAAAGCTTGAACTGCCACGTCAAAGAGATGACTTGCGCCACAATGGTAGCGACGGCAGCGCCACGTATGCCCCAGCCGAAACCATAGATAAACACCGGGTCGAGTATGGTATTGATAACCACCGTGGCTATGGTGGCATACATCGCCTTCTGCGGATGCCCTGAAGAGCGTAGCACTGCATTCAGCCCCAGATAGAGGTGCGTAACGGCATTTCCCAAAAGGATAATCTGCATATAATCCCTGGCGTAGCCCACCGTCTGGTCACTGCCTCCGAAGAAATAGAGAATCGGGTCGAGAAAGAGCATGACAATGATGGTAAAGGCCACTCCCAGCACCATGTTCAGCACAAAGACATTGCCCAGCACACGCTGTGCCGTGTCATAATCCCTCTGCCCCAGCTTGACGGAAATCAGTGTAGAGGCTCCCACACCCACCAGCGAGCCGAACGCCGCAGCCAGATTCATCAACGGGAAAGTCAACGCCAATCCCGAAATAGCCATCGTCCCAACGCCGTGACCGATGAAGATACTGTCTACCATATTATATAAAGAGGATGCCGTCATTGCGATGATTGCCGGAACGGCATATTGCATCAAGAGTTTACCTATACTTTCCGTCCCCAACGCCGAGGGAGTCTTTTGTCCTGCCATATTATATACCTATTTCTTTTTAGCGGGTGCAAAGGTACTCTTTTTTTAAAACAGAACAGCAGAAAAAACACCTTAAACCTGCACACTATGCGGATGATTTATGCTATCTTTGCGATTCAATGATAAATCATAAGATATGATTACCATAATCATACCGTATGATTGATATAATCATACCGTATGATTGGCACATTCATACCGTATGAACCATGCCTGACCTACCGGTTGAGCCGGACACATAATAACAACAAGCCCCCATGGCATTCTATAAGAAAGTAAAACAGAAAGGCGACGACAAATGGCACCCAAGAGCCGTCACCAAAGGACATCCCTATACAACGGATGAAATAGCCCGATTATTGTCGGAAATGTCTACGGTAACCCCGGGAGATACTTATGCAGTATTAATGAACCTTGGTGAAGTGCTGGGCAAGCTGATGAGCTCGGGACACTCCGTAAAGCTAAAGGGCATCGGGACGTTCTACTACACCTGCCGTTCGGAAGGCACCGGGGTAGACACCCCAGAAGAAGTGAGTCCGGCGCAAATCACTGCGGTGCAGATACGCTTCATCCCCGAATACTACCGCGGGCAATGCGGACAAGTGACGGAACGCACCCTCCTCTCCCCGCATATCGAATGGGTAGATACCGAAGGAGAGGATTAATGTCACTCCCCGTTCCCTATATTTCAAGGAAAAAGGTTCGCTATCTGAAAAATGTTTCGTACTTTTGTACCCAAATTGAGTGAAATATAGCGAAATGAACGTATTAGAACTAAGTGAACAAGAAATCATTCGTCGCAACAGCATGAATGAACTTCGCGCGATGGGCATTGAGCCTTATCCCGCAGCAGAGTATGTAACAAATGCTTTCTCTACCGATATTAAAGCTGAATTCAACGACGATGCAGAGCCTCGCCAAGTGTCCGTTGCCGGACGTATCATGAGCCGCCGTATCATGGGTAAAGCATCTTTCATCGAATTGCAGGACTCCAAAGGACGCATCCAGGTATATATCACCCGCGATGACATCTGCCCGGACGAGGACAAGGAGATGTACAACACCGTGTTCAAACGTTTGCTCGATTTAGGCGACTTCATCGGTATCGAAGGATTCGTATTCCGTACCCAGATGGGCGAAATCAGCATCCATGCCAAGAAGCTGACCGTACTTGCAAAGAGCATCAAGCCCCTGCCTATCGTGAAATATAAGGATGGTGTGGCTTACGACTCTTTCGAGGACCCCGAACTGCGCTACCGTCAGCGTTATGTAGACCTTATCGTAAACGACGGCGTGAAAGAAAAATTCCTGAAGCGTGCCACCGTCATCAAGACCATGCGTGCCGTGCTGGATGAAGCCGGCTACACGGAAGTGGAGACGCCGATTCTTCAATCCATCCCCGGTGGAGCAAGCGCCCGTCCGTTCATCACCCACCATAACTCTCTGGATATGGACCTCTACCTGCGTATCGCCACCGAGCTTTACTTGAAGCGACTGATTGTGGGCGGATTCGAAGGTGTATATGAAATAGGCAAGAACTTCCGTAACGAGGGTATGGACAAGAACCATAACCCGGAATTCACTTGTATGGAGCTGTACGTGCAGTACAAGGACTACAACTGGATGATGAGCTTTACGGAGAAATTGCTGGAACGCATCTGTATCGCCGTAAACGGCTGTACAGAAACCGAGATAGACGGCAAGACCATCAGCTTCAAAGCTCCCTACCGCCGTCTGCCCATCCTGGAAGCCATCAAGGAAAAGACCGGATACGACCTCGAAGGAAAGAGCGAGGACGAAATCCGCCAGGTGTGCAAGGAACTGAATATGGAGATTGACGACACCATGGGCAAGGGTAAGCTGATTGATGAAATCTTCGGCGAATTCTGCGAAGGTACTTTCATACAGCCCACTTTCATCACCGATTATCCCGTAGAGATGAGCCCGCTGACCAAGATGCACCGCAGCAAGCCGGGACTGACCGAACGCTTCGAGCTGATGGTGAACGGCAAGGAACTTGCCAACGCTTACAGCGAGCTGAACGACCCGATAGACCAGGAAGAACGCTTCAAAGACCAACTCCGCTTGAGCGAAAAGGGAGACGACGAAGCGATGTTCATCGACCAGGACTTCCTGAAAGCATTGCAATACGGTATGCCTCCCACATCGGGCATCGGTATCGGCATCGACCGTCTGACCATGTTAATGACGGGCGAATCCTTTATCCAAGAAGTGCTTTTCTTCCCGCAGATGCGTCCGGAAAAGGTTATCCCCAAAGATGCTCCTGCACGATACACAGAGCTGGGCATCCCCGAAGACTGGGTGGCTGTAATCCAGAAAGCCGGCTACAACCTGGTGAGTGACATGAAAGATGTGAATCCGCAAAAACTCCACATGGACATCTGCGGTATCAACAAGAAATATAAATTGGAACTGGCAAACCCGACCGTAAACGAAGTTGCTGACTGGGTCGGAAGAATTAAGAATTAAAAATTAAAGAATTAAATAGGCAAGATTAAAGATAAGAGGAGGAGGAAGGTACTCCTTTCCCCTCTTTTAATTTTTAATTTTTAATTATTAATTTCGATATGAAACTACCCGGTAAGATAGCCATCATGGGCGGAGGAAGTTGGGCAACTGCCATTGCAAAAATGGTTCTGGCCCAAGCGGAGTCTATAAATTGGTACATGCGACGCGATGACCGTATTGCCGACTTCAAACGGCTTGGTCATAACCCTGCCTACTTGACGGGCGTCAAGTTTGATACCAAGCGTATCAACTTCAACTCCAACATCAATGATGTCGTGAAAGAATCTGATACGCTCATCTTCGTTACACCTTCCCCTTATCTGAAGGTTCACTTGAAGAAACTGAAGACTAAGATTAAGGATAAATTCATCATCACTGCCATTAAAGGTATTGTGCCCGATGACAACTTGATTGTCTCGGAATATTTCACTAAGGAATATGGCGTCCCAGCTGAGAATATTGCTGTATTGGCAGGTCCCTGCCATGCGGAAGAAGTGGCTCTGGAACGCCTTTCTTATTTGACCATTGCTTGTCCCGACACCGACAAGGCTTGCACCATTGCCCGCAAACTGGCCAGTTCATTCATCAAGACCTCTGTCAGTAATGACGTTGCCGGCATTGAATACAGTTCGGTGCTGAAGAATGTATATGCCATTGCAGCCGGTATCTGCAGCGGTCTGAAATATGGCGACAACTTTCAGGCTGTGCTCATGTCCAATGCCATACAGGAAATGAACAGATTCCTGCAAACGGTACATCCGCTGAACAGAAACGTAAGTGATTCCGTTTATTTAGGTGACCTGCTGGTGACGGGATATTCCAATTTCAGCCGCAACCGCACATTCGGTACGATGATTGGCAAGGGATACTCCGTGAAAAGCGCGCAGATTGAGATGGAAATGATTGCTGAAGGATATTACGGTACAAAATGTATCAAGGAAATCAACAAGCATTATCATGTCAACATGCCTATTGTAGATGCAGTATACAACATTCTGTATGAGCGTATCTCGCCGACGATTGAAATCAAGCTGCTTACCGATTCATTCCGGTAAGCGCGAAAAAAGATAAAACGAAATACTGAATTTAAAACCTAGAATATTATGATTAGTTTGAACATTGAAAAGACTCTTGGATTCATCTCCAAAGAAAACGTTTTCGCCTATGAAGCCCAAGTAAAGGCTGCACAGGAAGCATTAGAGAATGGTACCGGTAAGGGCAACGACTTCTTAGGCTGGCTGCACCTCCCCTCTTCCATCACTAAAGAGCACCTGGCCGACCTAAAGACTACCGCACAGACGTTGCGTGACAACTGCGAGGTAGTAGTAGTTGCCGGTATTGGCGGAAGTTACCTCGGTGCACGTGCGGTGATAGAGGCTTTGTCAAACAGCTTCACTTGGTTGCAAGACAAGAAAACGGCTCCGGTCATTCTGTATGCAGGACACAATATCGGTGAAGATTATCTATATGAACTCACCGAATACTTGAAAGACAAGAAATTCGGTGTTATCAACATCTCCAAATCCGGTACTACCACTGAAACGGCCTTGGCGTTCCGTCTGTTGAAAAAGCAATGCGAAGACCAACGCGGCAAGGATATGGCAAAGAAGGTTATCGTTGCCATCACCGATGCCAAAAAGGGCGCTGCCCGCGTAACGGCCGACAACGAAGGCTACAAATCCTTCATCATCCCCGATAACGTGGGCGGACGTTTCTCCGTACTGACTCCGGTAGGCTTGCTGCCCATCGCAATAGCAGGTTTCGACATTGAGAAACTGGTTGCAGGTGCAGTTGCCATGGAAAAGGCTTGTGGAAAAGATGTTCCGTTTGCAGAAAATCCTGCTGCCATCTATGCAGCTACGCGTAACGAGCTCTACAAGAACGGTAAGAAAATTGAAATCCTCGTAAACTACAATCCCAAACTGCACTACGTAAGCGAATGGTGGAAGCAGCTTTATGGTGAATCCGAAGGTAAGGAAAACAAGGGTATCTTCCCTGCTGCCGTAGATTTCTCCACCGACCTGCACTCCATGGGACAATGGATTCAGGAAGGCGAACGTACCATCTACGAAACTGTCATCTCCGTGGAGAAGACACAGCACTCCCTGCAAGTACCTTCGGACGAAGCCAACCTCGACGGACTGAACTTCCTGGCAGGCAAGCACGTGGACGAAGTGAACAAGATGGCTGAATTGGGCACACAGCTTGCCCACGTTGACGGCGGCGTACCCAACATGCGCATCGTTATCCCTGCACTGAATGAAGAAAGCATCGGAGGTCTGCTCTACTTCTTTGAAATAGCTTGCGGTATCAGCGGTTATATTTTGGGAGTCAATCCGTTCAACCAACCGGGTGTGGAAGCATACAAGAAGAATATGTTTGCATTGCTGAACAAGCCCGGCTACGAAGAAGAGTCCAAAGCTATCCAGGCAAGACTTTGATAAATTAAGAATTGAGAGTTGAGAATTGAGAAATGGCTGCACAACAAGTGCGAAGAGAACCGTTCCCCGATTCTCAACTCTCTATTTATCTACCCCGCATTTTTAAATTCTCAATCCCCAATCTACCAAGTGTTCGAAAACTCTATCGCCCGTTATCTGGAAAAGCACGGGCACCCCTACATCCAACTGAAAGCCGTTCTTTTTGACATGGACGGTGTGTTATTCAACTCCATGCCCTACCATGCCGATGCCTGGCATAAAGTAATGGAACGTCATGGCCTGCACTTGAGCCGTGAAGAGGCATACATGCACGAGGGACGTACCGGAGCCTCCACCATCAACATCGTTTATCAACGCCAGTATGGCAAGGATGCCACTCCCGAGATGATAGAAAGCATCTATGCAGAGAAAAGCGCCGAATTCAGTACCCACCCGGAACCGGAACGTATGCCGGGTGCTTGGGAAGTGCTGCAAAAGGTAAAAGCGGCAGGACTTATTCCGGTACTTGTCACCGGTTCGGGCCAACACTCCCTGCTGAACCGCCTTGCCCACAACTTCCCTGGTATGTTTCAGCGCGACCACATGGTGACCGCCTTTGATGTGAAATACGGAAAGCCTCATCCTGAGCCTTATCTAATGGGACTGGAAAAAGCCGGAGTACAAGCCAACGAAGCTATAGTTGTAGAAAATGCACCTATCGGAGTACAAGCCGGAACAGCAGCCGGCATATTCACTGTGGCAGTCAATACCGGTCCGCTGGACAGGCAGGTATTACTGGATGCCGGAGCAGATTTATTGTTTCCGTCCATGCAGGCGCTTTGTGACGACTGGGAAAGGTTGCAAACCGCATTAGATGCCAGTAATAGCCTTCGCCACAAAGATTGACGGCGACCCAAACAATATAACAGTTGATTGGAGCTTATATAACCAAGTAATACCATTACTTGATATACAGAAGACATCTATTGTCTTTCTTCTTAAAGCGCTCCAATCTACCCATTTTCTCCTTCTCGGTTTCTTTAATAGGGAACGTTATTCTACAGGTATCTTTATCATAATCATACAATTCTCTGGCAGGAACTACATAAACAGATTCCGGACTGTCACCACACCATCCAAAGCCAAAAACATAAAACAAGTTTTTTATCGGACGGTTCAACAGATTGGAATTCATATACCCCTCGTACTTTTCAATGTCTTTTATATCGAGATAAAAACCTATCTTACTTCGCCATTTACATTCTACAGCTATAATATCTCCAACTTCATGAATGGTACTCGTTGTGGTAACACACTCCATCAACAAATCCGGAGATGATGAAGACAGAGGCCTATACCCCTCAATGTATTTATCACCTCTCCAATCTAAAAGCCGCCAAAATATTTTCTTATCACATAGATCCGAATAACCATCTTTACTAATATTGGAGTTCTTCACAACCCATTCCTCAAATCTATCTCCTAAATATTTACTTTTCTTCCTTTCTTTAAAATATTGAAAGGTATCCATAAACCGATATTGGAAAACACCTACAAAATCATCGATAAACTGATTTAATATTTTCATAGCCATAATAGTCTATTGTGTCTTTAAATAATATTCATTGCAAACAAAAATTCATAGGTGAAGAGCCGCAACACCCATTTTCAAAAATAGATTTTTTTTCATTTCCAAAAATAGAGTTTTTTTCCCAATTCTTTCCAGATTTCCTTCCCATCTTTGTAATACAGAAAACAAATAAAGTATTAATTATTAAAAATAGAGAAGTATGAAAAAATTAGTTATGATGTTGGTTTGTATGTTTGCAGTGCACACAATGGTAATGGCGGATAATGATAAGCCGATAGAGGTGAGCCAGTTGCCGGCGAAGGCGCAGACATTTATCAAGACTTATTTTAAAGACCATAAGGTGGCAATGGCTAAATTGGAGTCGGGAATGTTTTATAAAAGCTATGATGTGGTGTTCACGAATGGGGAGAAGGTAGAATTTGATAAATCGGGGGAATGGAAAGAGGTACGATGCAGACAAAGTGAAGTTCCTGTACAGATTGTACCGGAAGCGATACGTAACTATGTAAAGACCAATTATCCGGATGCAAGAATTCTTCAGATTGAGTACGATGACAATGAGTATGAGATAAAGTTGTCTAATCGTTGGGAAATTACATTTGACTCTAAAATGAGGGTGATTGACATTGACGATTGATGACAAGAAAGATTTAGAATATGTAGATTATAAAGTATCAAGAAACTGAAAACAGTTGCTTGGAGAGGGTTTCTCCAGGCAACTGTTTTTTTTTATGCACTTCCGTACGGTAGCAGGGCATATGGTGCTGCGCTCATTGTACAACAGTGGTTGTACTACTATTCCAATTGCCCGGAGTCAACGAAGCCCCGGCTGCACTTTTGCAGTTTTTTAATCAGTGTGTCCGGAGAAGGACACTCAACCTTCTCCGGAGCTGAAAATACTGATTTATAAGGAAATGGCGCTTCTCGGCGCTTCCTGCCGGAAGGCGACTCAGGCTATGACGCTTTCAGGATTTTGGCAGACCTCACCATGGTATAGGTAGTCCCCTTAGTACAATGGTGCATATCATTCAGCTTACTGAAAAATAGAGTTTTTTTCAGAGAGGTTTGTTCGGCAGAGAAATTCCAACCGCAGAACGGAAGAACAACGTTTTCAGTCCGTCATAAAATCCCGGAAGAGCAACCGTTCCATGCGTCTCTTCCGGGAACTTTTTTGATACCACCCGCAAATGCCGCTTCTCCATACGAGGAACTGCACTCCCTATAAAATCATCTGTCAGGGAAAAGTGGCTCAGCTTCCTATCAGGACGCGGCTGAGTGGCAAACGCAACATACAGTTGTTTTCCTGAAAAGTCAACCTTATCTACCTGCCGTTCTACCTGTTTCTGAAAACATCCTTTATCCCACTATAAACTGGGGTCTATGGCGATGTATGTATCAAATGTACCGGGATAATTCAGCAAAACATGCAGCGTGAACAACCCGGCATAAGAATGTCCGGCCAACAAGTGTTGTCCATTCACCGGCAAGTCTTGTTCCACTGCGGGGCGTAGCTCCTCCGTCAGAAAACGGCAAAATTGTCCTGCCCCACCCCCTTCCGGTTTATCGCCCGGACGGACAGTTCCGTCACGCCGGGCAGCGGAACAGGTTGGCGTAAAGTCTCTGGTTCTGTTTGTATTCAGGACAGCCACAACGATACAGGGCGGTAAGGAAGAAACTTTGGAGGTGGAAAACAAGCGAGTAAAACCTACCACCGAATGAAAAAAAGAATCACCGTCCAGCAAATAAAGAACCGGATAACTTTCCTCTTTTTCACCCGGGCGGGTTGCAGGTACATACACCCAATATTCTCTAGCCTCATTCAAGACATGCGAAAACAAAGTGTGGCGAGTCCCGATAGAAATAGCTTCTTGCGCTCTCAGCGGAAAACCGAGCCAAGTGACAACTACCAATATAAACAGAATATGCAGGCTTCTCATTTCAATTCTTTTTTCAGTCTGCAAAGTTCGCAGAAAATAAGTTGACTACCTATCCCTATTTTTAGGTATTCTCACGGTTGAAAGCTTTCCGCAAAAATCAAAGGCTGATTAAGAAAGTTTGATGGGCAACTGAATTTCCGTCATCCATTCATCCACCGTTTCTTTGTTCCAAATGCCGTCAATATGGCAAAACCGGGGACGGTCAATGACCTCGTATCCATTTGCCTCGGCATACGCAAAAAGCTCGGCGAAAGTTTCGGGCATATGCTCATAAGCACCGTAATGGTTGACACAGAGCGCAACCGGTACTTCCGGAAGTTCCTTGAATTTAATCAGTTCCGAATCTTCCTTGCGTTCAGCCACCGCTTCAACAAACTCGATATCAATATCAACCCCATATTCCTCATTATATTCCACCGTGAAACAATATTCCGGGGCAGGACATTCACAACCCAAACGGTACATTTCAGGCCCGATAATATTCGGACAAAGATTGAACAGTTCCTGATAAGAGTCTATTTTACGGCGATGGGTAGCAAAAATTCTTGAAGGGAGGGATTTCTTAAACACTTTTTCCATAACATTCTCTTGTTTATGGAGTAAATTTTCCAATTTGGCAAGTTCGGTCTGCCGCCATATCAAGTGTTCAATCTCGTTTTTGCAACGTTCTATTTTAACCTTCAACAATTCAGCATCCGGAAATTCCTTGCCATCGGCAAACAACTCGGATATCTCTTCGAGGCTGAACCCTAATTGCTTGAGGTAAACAATACGGCTCATACACCGGAGCTGGCTGATGTCGTAATAGCGATACCCCGTCCACTCATCCACTTCAACGGGTATCATCAATCCTATCTCTTCATAATGACGAAGCGTCTTAACGGTCACTTGGCAAAGTTTGGAAAACTCTCCGATTTTAAACTTCATTTTATTCTTCATAAACTCATGCGCATTTTGTTTATGAAGCAAAGATAGGTCCTGCCCTTAGGGACGAGTCAAGAGATTGCTTCAAAAAAAACACATATTTCACTATTCACAACGGCAATAGGTGTTTGCACCGCACGTACAACGAGGCAACAGCTGCTCACTCAGTTCATCGCGGTAAAATTCATACAGCCGCCGGTACATGGTTTCATAGAGTGAGGCAACTTGTTTCTCCTGCTCACTTTCATTTTGAAAACGATTTTTAAAGGGATCTTCAAAATCAAAATGCACCTGCTGCTTGGCATCCAGAGTGATAAACTTCAGTTCTTCTCCGGCTTCTTTACATAGGGTAATCACGTAGTCCCACGACCGGTGCGTATAGGTCCCGACACCAGACGGTTTCTTGCGAGACACGCTGAAACCATTCTGTTCCATCACATTGCACACGGCATCGGGAACGCAGTTCCCCTCCATAATTCCTGCCGTAGAGATATTCATTCCCCTGCCAAATGCATGCAGGAGTTCCTGCGCGATACGGCTGCGGCACGTATCTTCATTACTTATTAACAGTATATCCATTGTCCGTTACTTTTCCAGGTTTAAATACTCGCCATCTCCTTCTTTCTTCATCTTCGCTTTACGTGCCAGGTCGAACAAGGTGGGGTTAATGTGGCAATATCCACCAGGATTTTTGTCCAGATAGTCTTGATGATAATCTTCGGCGAGATAGAAGTTCTTCAAAGGCTCTATCTCTACAACCAACGGACGGGAGTAGTTGGCAGCCAGCCGGTCAACGGTTTCACGAATAACGGGCAGGTCGGCGGTATCCGTATAATAGATACCCGTGCGATACTGTGTACCTCTATCCCCCCCTTGCTTATTGAGGCTGGTAGGGTCAATCGTTTTGAAATAAAGGTCGATAAGGAAAGGCAAGTCCACCTCATCGGGATCATACTGTACTTTTACGGTTTCGGCAAAGTCCGTGGTACCGGTACATACCTGCTGATAGGTAGGATTGGCTATATTTCCATTGGCATATCCCACCTGGGTAGCCTCCACACCTTCTATTTGTTTCAGGAAATGTTCGGTACCCCAAAAACATCCTCCTGCCAGATAAATCTCTTTCATTGGTTTCATGTCTGTTCTCCTTTCTGACCGTCCTTCCGGCTTACCGGCATAGGACAGACAAGTCATTAACATTGCAAAAATAAATATTATTTGTTTCATACCTCTAACTCTATGGAAATTATAACAAGAAAGAGAACCGTATGGTTGACTTTTCTGGATGTATTGTATAAAAAGAAACTCCCTTTGCAAAGTATTCATGCAAAGGGAGTTCCTTTCTTTGTGACCCCGGTGCGATTCAAACGCACGACCTTCAGAACCGGAATCTGACGCTCTATTCACTAAGCTACGGAGCCAAATGTGGATGCAAAAGTATAAAAAAATTAGCAGATTCCTAACATTCAAACGCTTTTTATATCAAACCGAGGAATATTTTTATTATTACTTTGAGAAGACTAACCGCAATTACACAAACATTTTGTTCTTTTTTCCCACAAAACAGAAGCAAGTATCAATATTATTCCTATCTTTGCCGAGCAATTTAATAGAAGTTATACTGAATAAATTTATGAGCTACCTGATAACACCTGAAGGTTACAAACCTTTATTGGACCTAAAACAGACTGAATTAGGGATTAAACAAATTAAAGAGTTCTTCCAATTGAACCTCTCTTCCGAACTGCGCCTGCGACGTGTGACAGCTCCACTGTTCGTATTGAAAGGAATGGGTATCAATGACGACCTCAATGGAGTGGAACGTGCCGTAACTTTCCCTATCAAAGATTTGGGCGACGCCAAAGCTGAAGTGGTGCACTCCCTCGCCAAATGGAAACGCCTCACGCTTGCCGAATACCATATCGAACCGGGATATGGCATCTACACAGACATGAATGCCATCCGTGCCGATGAAGAACTGGGCAATCTGCATTCCCTTTATGTAGACCAGTGGGACTGGGAACGCGTCATTACTGCCGAAGACCGCAATGTGGAATTCCTCAAGGAGATAGTAACCCGTATCTATGCAGCTATGGTGCGCACAGAATATATGGTATATGAGATGTATCCGCAAATCAAGCCTTGCCTGCCCCAGAAACTTCACTTTATCCATGCCGAAGAATTGCGCCAACTGTATCCGGACTTGGAACCCAAATGCCGCGAACATGCCATTTGCAAGAAATACGGTGCAGTGTTCATCATCGGTATCGGATGCAAGCTGAGCGACGGCAAGAAGCACGACGGACGCGCCCCGGACTACGACGACTATACCAGCAAAGGGCTGAACGACCCCGGACTGAACGGTGACCTCCTGCTATGGGACCACATCCTGCAACGCAGCATCGAACTTTCCTCCATGGGTATCCGCGTAGACAAGGAAGCCCTGCTTCGCCAGCTCAAAGAGGAAGGCGAAGAGGAACGCCTGGAACTTTACTTCCACAAACGCTTGATGAATGATACACTGCCGCTTTCCATCGGTGGCGGTATAGGGCAGTCCCGCCTCTGTATGTTCTATCTGCGCAAGGCGCATATCGGTGAGATACAAGCCAGTATCTGGCCGGAAGATATGCGCAAAGAGTGCAAGGAACACAATATACACCTGATTTGATATACATTTATCCCGTCATATAATATAAAGTTCACCCCCTCAAAAGGTTGGACTTTATTTTTTATTTTGTACTTTAGCATCCGAAACTACTAACAGATCCAATTAGTATGAATGTTCAAATAGAAGAAAGCTGGAAAGCACATCTGCAACCTGAATTTGAGAAAGATTATTTCCGTACATTGACTGATTTTGTACGGGACGAATATGGGAAATATGCAATATATCCTCCGGGAAAGCTGATATTCAATGCATTCAACCTATGCCCTTTTGACAAAGTAAAAGTCGTGATAATCGGTCAAGACCCCTATCATGGTCCGGGACAAGCACACGGACTTTGTTTCTCCGTAAATGACGGTGTTCCTTTCCCTCCTTCCTTACTTAATATTTTCAAGGAAATAAAAAATGACATTGGCACTGATGCCCCCACTACCGGCAATCTGACACGCTGGGCAGAGCAAGGCATATTGCTGCTCAATGCTACCCTCACCGTACGTGCACACCAAGCCGGTTCTCACCAAAACCGAGGTTGGGAAACATTTACAGATGCGGCTATCCGCATTCTCGCCGAAGAAAAAGAGCATCTTGTATTTATTCTTTGGGGAGCCTACGCCCAACGTAAAGGGGCATTCATCGACCGTAGCCGACATCTGGTACTTACCTCGGCACATCCATCTCCCCTATCCGCTTATAACGGCTTCTTCGGGAACAAGCATTTCAGCAAAACAAACGAGTATTTGCGGGAACATGGAGAGACGGAAATAATTTGGTAAACATCAATACCACTGAATATTACTCTGAGTCTGGCTTCTCTGTTCCCATTTCAAGTCTTGCAGGATACTTGCATTGGCACGGATGGTAAAGTTATAGTATTTCCAGCGTCCGAAAGGTGATATGGCAGCCGTCATGCTGAAACAGTGCAGGTCACGTGTGATGTTGAAAGCGGTCTGCGTTATCTCCTTCGCATTGAAGTCATAACCGGAATTGAAGCTGACAGCCCATTTATTGGTAAGCTTGACGTTACCGTTTATATTAAGGGAATTCAGGCTGAATTTGTACGGATAGCGCATGTTCTTACGATTAATGGGCTTACTGGTGTCTTCCGTAATATTGAAACCGGTACTGAAGTTGATAGACCAAGGCATCTTGAATACCTGATAGCCGTCAGCATCGGCAGCAGCCTTTTCCTTCTTCTTCTTCGGAGTGCCGTCCTCGGTAGTTTCCCCCTCCATGTCACCGTCTTCCTCCGTCGAGGCATTCTGGTCTTGGCCCTGCTCCTCGTCATCCTTCTGACCGGTGAAGAAGTTCCTTATTTTCTTCCACGAATCATTGTTCACGGTCCAACTGAACGACGTACCATATCCCGACCAACGACCGAAACGGCCATACGACCATTCCGTACGGTTACCGGGCACCACCCTTCCGTTCTCATCAAACTCGTAAGCATAAGTGGCAAAGGTAGAGCTCATACTCAACGTATAACTCTTGCTCAACTTCAGACGGAGATTAAAGCTCAAGTCACTCCAAGGACGCACCTGGGCAGCCGTGTTGTAACTGATACCCATACTCAAATCGTCAATCAGGCTCACCTTGCGGATAGAGTCATTCTTATCCTTGAACTTCATTTCAAGGTTATTGGAGATATTGAAACTGATAAGCCCCTGCTTTCCTCCACTTGGCGGACTGAACACCTGACCGGCATAATAGGAATACTGCACGGTATCGCGAATGCCGTTCTGGTCTTTTATATAAGAGTCATAATAGCCAAAACGGGACGAAGTGAAATCGGGTGCAGCGCTGAAACTGATGGAGGGAGTGATGACGTGACGTATCTGTATCTCCTTCTTCTTCATAAACAATGGCTTGTACATACCATAAACTTTGGTATTGATACCCAGACTGGCACTGTAGTCGTATACACGGTGAAAACCGTAGGTCGTATCATTCACCTCCTTGCCTTGCTCATCGTCCCAGTCCTTCTTCACCTTGCGGGTGTACCAACGCTCCGTATAGTTTACGGTAGGCGTCACATTGAAGTACTTGAACAAAGTAAACGTGGCACTTACCGGAATCTCATGCTGCATACCGTTCTCCCAATCGCGTATCAGGTTCTTCTTGAACAACAGATTGTCCTTCGTCTTGATACTGTTCTTCACACGGCCAGTATAGCGAACGGAAATCTTCTCATACCACTTTTCATCTCCCACTGCATGTTTGCGCTTGAAAGGGAAAATGGTACTCAAGGAAATGGTCATGTCCGGTAAAGTCACCGCGATAGAGGAGTCGCGCATGGTCTGGGCAATATTACCTGAAGCGGAGATGCTCAGATGCTGGTCGGGAAAGTTACGCGAATAGCTGACACTGGAAGTCTTGGTATTCTGCGACATTGCCTGGGAGTTGTACATATTGCCGATATTGGTACGCTCATAACTACTGGTAGCAAAGTTCACACTGGCAGAAAAGGTAGAATTCGGACTCGCTTTCGGGTCCTGCCGGTGAGACCACACCACCTTGAAGTCTTTGGCAACCGAGTAGTCGGGCAAGCCTTTGTCACCGGTCTTGGTCACCTGATAGCTTGCCTGCAGCAAACCGGAATATTTGTAACGCTTCACATAGTTCGACTCCATATTCAGCGCCCAAGAACCTTTCGTGAAGATATCCGCCCGCAGCTTCAAGTCCATTTGGTCACTGATGGCGAAGTAATATCCACCGTCCGTCAGACCGAAGCCACGATTGGAGTCATCCATATAGGTAGGCATCAGAAAACCGGACTGGTAACTGCTAGAAAACGGGAAAAAGAAAAATGGAACGGCAAGCGGAAGCGGCACATCCTCTACTACCAGATAGGCAGGTCCCGTCACCACGTTCTTTTTCGGACGTACCTTGGCATAAGTCATCTGCATATAAAAATGGGGGTGGTCATGATGGTCACAAGTCGTGTAACGACCGCTCCTCATATAGAGTTCATCATTATTCCCTTTCTTGGCATTATTACCGGTCACGTATCCCTCGCCCTGCTGGCTGACAACATTGCTGATAAGACCTCTTTTACTCTTGAAGTTATAACGGATAGTATCGGTTTCGTAGGAGGTGTCCCCGTCTTTGAAGACCGGTCTTCCCTTGGCTGTTCCTACAGAATCGACCACGCCACGGGCAAAAACCGTACTGTTGTCCATATCCATAGAGATGACATCAGCCTCCAGGTCAGCACCCGGATAACTCACCTTTCCCTGGCCGTAAAGATGGGCAAAGCCACTCTGCGTAAATACAATGGAGTCATTGGCTTCGTAGGCTACGGGAGCATCCAATGCATCCTTCTTGGGAGGCGCAGCCGCTACCGTATCTTGTTGCAACGAATCGGCAGGAAGCCCCTTTCCCCCTTGCAGGGAGTCTCCCATCTGCAAACTATCCCCTACCTGCAACGTGTCTGTCCGCTGAATATTCGGAGGCGCGACCTTCGCTCTACGGCGCTGAGAAGCAGCCCCACCGGAGAGAAGAAGCAAGACGAATAGTAGTATGAATGATATGAATGTATTTGCTTTCAATGGCGTCATTAACTAATAGTTTACGCTTGGAGGGGCAAAAGTACATAATTTATACGGATAATCTCCCTTTTTAAAGAAATTTAGATTGCTACAAGAACTGTTCGCACCAATTATCAAAGCGCCGTACCCCTTCTTCACCATAACGTTCCAAACTTTTTCGGGCTTTTTCTACACTTTTCTCCTTTTCCAAATGAGTTTTTGAATAAAACTTATCGGCAAAACAGATAGCTTGTTCTTCCAAGCTGACCGGAACCATTTCACGATGCGGTACGGGCAAATCCTGCGCAATGATTCCCTCCAATGAAAGTCCGGCACCCGTATGGCGTTCACAAACCAAAGCATGGCGGGGATAGCCTTCGCCGCGTATCAGGTCGGCTCCCAAATAACCGTGACAGATATAAGGCTTGTCGCCAAAACAATGGATACCTGCCGCATCTGTAAGAAAAATGCCTATATCGTGCAGCATGGCAGCCTCGTACAGAAAATCCTTATCCAATGAAAGTTCCGGATGGCGGTCGGCAATCCATAACGACTTGTCGGCTACGGAACGGCTGTGCGTCAACAGTATATGCCGCAACTCATTCTCTTCCGGATAATATTTGTTAATGATATCTATCGGATTCATTTTAAGTTATGAGTTATAAATTATGGGTTATGAATGTCAATCGCCCTAAATTTATACATGCAGATTTCATTACGCATATCACAACTGCGTCTGTCTGTACGGAATATCTTTTCCAGATGATACGTCTGTTCCAGCTCTCCCAACATATTCTCCTCCTCCTTTACGGGAACCAACAAATAGCCCTCCCCGCTGGACGGACGTTCCTTTTCAATGTGCCGCATGCGGTCTTTCAGATAGAAGTTAACACCATAGAAACTCATTTTCGAGTAAGAATAGACCACACCTTCCGGAACATACGTATTGACCCTTTCAGCCAAATGTTTATCTGATTTCACAGCCAGCACCGTGGGCTGATAAACCGAATCCAATGATACGAAAAGACAAAGCATACATCCTGCTATACCATATAATAATGACCGGCTATCCGCACGCTTTACCACCATACATAATGTGCAGACAGCGGCTACTACGGGAAGCGCTACCAGGAGCCACTTGGGAACAGACAAAGCCACATCCTCCAACGCATGCATAAAGGCTACATTCTCAGCGGCATGGCGTCCACTTCCAAAAACGCTGTCGGGAACCAGGCCGAGACGAACTACGACAAAAACAAGCGTAAGCAACAAGCCCAAAGAAGCAAAGATGATTGCACAAATCCTGAAAACTCGTGCCCCCTTTTGTACCAAAGCCAACAGATACTCAGCTATCAGCACTGCCATAAACGGATAGATGGGAAGCAGATAAACGCTCCGCTTACTCTTGGGGATGCAGTAGAAGACAAAGATTATCAGAATGACCAGCCACGTGAACAATTGTACCGGAGACTGGTTGCGGAAAGCACTCCAGCCCTTCTTCAACCGCAACAGCAGGGTATCCCCTTCCGGCAGGCAACGCATGTTTTTCCACTTCAAGCCAAACAAGGAAACTACCAGAACCAACGTCCAGGGAATCCATCCCCAAATCAAAGTCAGGAAATTATACCATACAGGATTTTCGTGGGACTCGTAGGACATTTTGCCCATAAACCGCCCGGTATTCTCCTCCAGAACCAAATCGAGGAACGGTTGTCCACCTTGTCTGTAAGCTACGTATACCCAAGCTAAATAAGGAACAAAAGAAAGCAAGCCGATACCTACCAACGAGAAAAACGCTTTCCCGAAAGAACGTCCGCGCAACAACTGATACACACCGATACACGCGCAAGGGAATATGGAGCCTACCGGCCCTTTGGTCAACGTGGCACATCCCATCAACAACACCGCAAGCCAGGGCACTCCGCGGCATCCCTTCTCATCCCAGCGGAACAGCAGACAAAGGGAAATAACGATAAAGGCAACCTGAACCATATCGACCCGACAAGCGACAGCCGCCCGATGCACCTCGAAAGAAGACAAAAGAAGAATAGAGGCCAGAAACGCCGTTTGAACGTTTTTACGTTTTGCCACAAAGGCAAAGAACATCAACTGCATGGCTAAAAAAGCCAATGCAGACGGGAAACGGGCGGAAAACTCCGTCACCTCTCCAAAAAGGGAAGAGACGGCGGCTATTGACCAGTAGAAGAAAGGGGGTTTATAAGCAATATCAGTACCATAGTTCACCGGAAGTATCCAGTTTCCACTTTCCAGCATAGAAAGGGCAACAATCGCCTCCCGCGGTTCCCCCTTGGAATAAAAAATGGTTTCTCCCAGAAAGGGAACAACCACAAGCACACTCAGCAGCGCAATAAACCAGAACGCCTTCTTTCTGTCCGACATACCTTATTTGTTTTTTATGTTTTCTGGACGCAAAGATAGCGCAAACCGAAAGCAGATGCAAATTTATTTGCAATTTGCTGAGATGCAGCTTAATTTCGCAAAGCAAAATTACAAATAATTCTGAAACAATGCCTAACTTTGCCGCCCCAATGATAATGGCAACAGAGAGTAGATATTTAATGTTAAGATGAAGCGGCTGAAACAACTACCGGAATTTGTACGCTTCGTAATGGTGGGCATCTTTGCGACAGCTCTGCACTACGGATTGTATTTTGTATTACAATGGGTTATCAATGTAAACATAGCCTATACACTGGGATATGCTCTCAGCTTCATCGCCAATTTCTATCTGACTGCTTACTTTACCTTCGGCCGGAAGCCCTCATGGAGAAAAGCCTTCGGATTTGGAGGGGCACACTTATGCAGCTATCTGCTACACATGGGGTTGCTGAACCTCTCTCTCTGGATGGGCATCCCCAAACCTCTGGCCCCCATTCCGGTTTTCGCCATCGCCATTCCGGTCAACTTCTTACTCGTACGTTTCGTTTTCAAAAGAAAAGAGTGATAATTTGTTTTTCTCCCGATTTCTTACGAATATTGCAAAAAGATTTGTTCTATGATGGAAAACTCTCCCATACTCGCCGTTGTCGTACCTTGCTACAAAGAAGAGGCAGTGCTGCATGAAACCCATAAACGATTGAGCCAATTATTCGACCGGCTGATACAAGCCCGGCAAATTTCCCCGGAAAGCTATATATTATATGTAAACGACGGAAGCACCGACCAGACATGGGCTATCATCAAAGAACTGCACCAAAATACGGCCTATGCCTGCGGACTGAACCTGGCAGGAAACGTAGGACACCAGAATGCCCTGCTAGCAGGACTCAATGCAGTAAAAGAGCGTTGCGAGATAGCCATCTCCATTGATGCAGACTTGCAAGATGACATCCAAGTGATTCCGGACATGATAAACAGCTATAAAGCGGGCAATGACATCGTTTATGGCGTACGTAAAGAACGGAAGACCGACACTTTCTTCAAACGCAACACCGCTTTGGTCTTTTATCGGCTGATGAAGGCAATGGGGGTAAAATCCGTCTACAATCATGCCGACTACCGCCTGATGAGCCAGCGGGCTGTACAACACCTATGCCGCTTCCGCGAGCGCAACCTTTTTCTTCGGGGACTGGTTCCCCTCATCGGCTACCAGACGGACAGCGTGTACTACAATCGTGACAAGCGTTTTGCCGGAGAATCAAAGTATCCTTTCCGGAAGATGCTTAATTTTGCCATCGACGGTATCACTTCCTTTTCCGTCAAACCGGTCCGTATGATTTTTTGGATAGGCTGCATCTTTATTCTTGTGGCACTGTGTGTCACCGGATGGACACTTCACTCTTACACACAGCATAACGCCGTCCCCGGATGGTCATCACTGATGATTTCCGTCTGGCTGGTAGGAGGTGTGATACTTGTGTCGCTGGGGATTGTAGGCGAATACATCGGCAAAATATACATTGAGGTGAAGGACCGACCGCGCTACAATGAAGAAGAACTGCTGATGCCGTCCGGCAAAACAGAATAAAAGAAGCCCATCATCATTCTACACAAAAGTTTTAAAAAGGAAAAACACTTCTCACACTATCACACTATAATAAAGGTATAGGGAACAGTGTGTGTCTTTCTTGCCGACAAGTTGGCAAGATTTTGCCACCCTATTGGCAAGACTTTGCCATAGGCATGGCAAAAGTTTGCCAAAAGCATGACAATGGGTTGGCAAAATTACTCTCTGGCAGACAATGAGTTAACATAACTATCAAAATCGTATCGTCACATCAGTTTATATCAAAAAACACAAAATCGCTTGCGAAAGCGACATAAATGCCGTATCTTAGTACACGTGCAAGCAAACCATTTTGCTTACACATGATAAGAATCTGCTTATGGGAACATTAGGCTGCATCAATGACATGCTACAAAGGGATAAAGAGAACCGTGCTCTCCGCAAGTTGAGCAGAGGACGGATGCGGGAGCACTACAAATACCTTGTAAAAAGGAAAGGTCCTGAGAGAGCCGATGTAACCATTGAGGAAATAGAAGAAATCCGAAGAAATACTACTGAAAAGGAATTATCAGATAAAGAACATCTATTCAGGGCAAAGACGATTCTTGCAGCATGTGCTTTAGTCTTGCTTTTATTGGGAGTACTTTGTTATAAATTGTTCTTATAAGCAGGTCTGAAACCGATTGACAAGAAATCTACCCGGTTAAATTCATCAGCCATTGGCTGGCGATTGAAAGCAGATTCCCATGCTTCATAAAAAATTCGCATACTTTTTATATTCGAAGCAGAGAATCAACAACTTGGTTTCCAAAACCAATAAATTAGAAATGAAAAGATTATCTTTGCAAACACAATAAATACATTGAAAGACTTTCTGTTAGAACATGGAACATCTAAAAGCATACATTTTAGCACTTAAAAACATGAATACAGATTTTACAATTAGAATTGCCCAACAGTCTGATGCCCTTGAACTTATGAGTTTGTTTCAAGAGACAGTCCTCCATATAAACAAACGTGACTATTCAGAAGCAGAAGTGGCAGATTGGGCATCGTGCGGAAACGACCTCTCCCACATAAAAGACATGATTAAGACACATTATTTTATTGTGGCAACCAATCAACAGTCACAGATTGTCGGCTTTTCATCCATTACCCACCAAGGATATTTGCATTCTATGTTTATTCATAAAGATTTTCAAGGTAAAGGCATTGCTACCATACTTCTAAATGAGATAGAACGGTATGCAACCGCAAGAGGAATCATGCGAATTACATCAGAAGTAAGCCTGACAGCCCGTCCATTCTTTGAGAAAAGAGGCTATATAGTAGAAGTGGAACAGAAACGCAAAGCCAACCAACTTTATCTCACCAATTTTTGGATGGCGAAAAGGCTGGCTGAATGAAATCGTATAACGGACGTATTCCTGCTTGTGGTGTCTTTTGTGGTGGTTGTCCCATATACACAAGAGAAAAAAGTCCCTGCAAAGGAGCAGAACAGAATGGTTCTCGCTGTGAAAAATGTAAAACATTCCATTTATGTTGCTTGGAAAAAAGAATAACACATTGTTTCCAGTGTTCTGATTTCCCATGTACTAAATTCAAAAGATTTACCAAACGTTGGCTAAAATACGGACAAAACTTCATTGAAAACCAAAAGCTTTTAAAAAACGTAGGTGAAGTTAAATTTTTAAAGTATTATAATAAGAGAATCCACAACCAACTTACCAACAATGACAAAAAATCAGGAATAAAATAATAATTTTGTACCTTTCGAAAAACATGTGTTGTAAATGACAGATTTTAATTCATACATGGGCAATATAGACACTGACTTTTTTAGGGAACTGTGTTTAAGAAACGGAGAACTACGGTATTATAAAAGAAATGAATTTATCCTCCGAGAGGGAGAAGTCGGTTCTTTCTTCGGGTTTATTGTATCCGGTGTAATCAAATATACCTGCATCAACCAAACTGAAAACAAAACATATAATGTAGGTTTTTCTTTTGCCAATGAATTTATCTCTGATTATCCCAATTGTTTATACGACATAAAATCTGAATTGAATATACAAGCAATAACCCCATGTAGAATCTACATCTGTTCTTCCGAATTACTTCTACAAGAATTTGAAGAGAACAAAGAAAATCAACGAATAGCCCGTATTGCAGCCGAACAATTATTTTTTCAGTCGTATTCACGTTACTTGGATTTGTTCAGATTTACATCGGAAGAACGCTATCTCCAACTTCTTAAAAAATGTCCAGAAATCCTACAAATGGTACCCCTAAAAGAAATTGCGTCTTACTTGAAAATAACCCCTATTCACATGAGCCGCATCAGACACAAACAGAGTTTTGACAGCAAAGAATAAACATAGGTTTAGAAATTCAATCATTTAACAATATTCCAAGACAATATTGATTCTGTTAGGAAGTTCTCTTTTATCTTTGCCCTATCCTTTGGCTGATTCAGCGAAAGGCAGGAATGAAAGGAGTTAAACATAGAGTCCTATATATGAGAACAAGAAAAGTATTTAGAATGCCACTTGATAAAATTCTTTGTTTATCAGCCAATGCTATATTAACCATTATTGCACTATGGAGTATTGCATCAGTCTTTTTCGAAAACGCCACAATTGATTCTATAATAGCCCGTTTCAGCGTGGCTTCTGCCTGCATGGCCAACCTATTTTCAAAACATCGCCTTATCCGGATAATATTCCTCATTATGGCATTTGTACTGATAATTGTTGCAACCGCCCTCTATGTCCATAAAGCAAATAAGATGTAAAATACTCAGCAGTTATTCCGTCTCATTTTTCCTTTTCTTCCACAGCTGATAACTATTGATTATATTCTGCCACAGCACATACGATCCCGGACCGACGGAAGATAACGGATTAAGATAAGTATATGCCATCCAGATGGCAAGCACCGTATTCTTTTGCCCCAGCGCCTGCCCTCCACTGATGCGCTCACCATAATGACCGCCGATTCTCTTTCCCAAATAGAATTGTATACAGCAGGTTATCAGTCCCGCCAGGGCTATCAGCAGTTCAACAAATACCGGTGCATCACTATTGACCAATGAACGTACCGTCTGCCCTGAGACAATGGCAAGAGCTACCGCCCACAAATAGAAGGCTGCATCATGGAAACCCAACAGAAAATGATGCACCTTCGGCACAAACGCACGCAGAAACCATGCCAGCAAGAAAGGACAAAGCAGCAATGGAAAGACTTTACTCAGAATTTTCAGGAATGCAACAAAAAAAGTAATGTCAGCATGAGGCTCCACCAACGGGAAAACCAAAGGAACAGCCACAGCTGCCAGAAGATTGGACAACAACGTATAGGTCGTCAGGCTGGATGCGCTTCCACCCAGTTTACCGGTAATGACAGCCGCAGCGGTTGCAGTGGGACAAATGAGGCAGACCATTGCACCTTCAAACACTTCCCGGTAGACCTCCTCCATAGGGCAACACACCAACAATACCGCAACAATCAAGCAAGAAACCGTCTGGAACAGCAGTAACCATCCATGCCACGATTTGGGTTTCAGTTCATGCACCTCCACCTTGCAGAAAGTGAGCAGAAGTTGGGAAAAAATCAAAAGCGGAGTCAGGAAAGCCACTAACCCATTCACATAAGGTTTGGCAGGCTCCACAAAAGGAATGTCTGCAAAAAAGAAATATCCCAAAGTACCGGCAAGCATTGCCAAAGGCAACGTCCAGTTCTTTATAAAACGAACCAGCATACTTGATTTGCTATTTTAATTATCTGCCGCAAAGTTACGCATATTATCAATACATTGAGCCACTAATTACTCAAACACAGACATTAATTACACTAAAAATGAGAAGAAGAACAATAAAACTGAACATAATCCATTAGTTTTCTATAAATTTCCACTACATTTGCCAAGCGAAAAGGAAGCATTGTCTTTGCTACAATTATATGAAACTATACAGACGATACATATTATATATAAGTATATGCTTAGGGCTGCTTATCTCCCCCTTTTGCAGTGGCAGCGCTGAAGCGAAAGACTTTGTTGTCGTTATAGACCCCGGACACGGTGGACACGACCCGGGTGCAGTGGGAAAAATTTCCAAAGAGAAGAATATCAACCTGAATGTAGCACTCAAACTTGGCAAACAAATCAAGAAGAACTGCCCTGATGTAAAAGTTATCTATACGCGGGACCGGGACATATTCATCCCCCTGGACCGGCGCGCTGAAATTGCCAATAACGCCAAAGCTGATTTGTTCATCTCCATACATACCAATGCCCTGGCCAAAAACCGGACGGCCAAAGGAGCCTCCACCTGGACACTGGGTCTGGCAAAATCGGATGCCAATCTGGAAGTAGCCAAGCGCGAAAATGCCGTTATCCTCTACGAAAGCGACTACAAGACGCGGTATGCCGGCTTCAATCCCAACTCGGCAGAGTCCTACATCATCTTCGAATTCATGCAAGACAAATACATGTCACAGAGTGTGCACCTCGCCTCCCTCGTACAAAAGCATTTCCGCCAAACCTGCAAACGTACAGATCGGGGCGTGCACCAGGCAGGTTTTCTGGTATTGAAGGCCAGTGCCATGCCAAGCATACTGGTGGAACTCGGATTCATCTCCACACCGGAAGAGGAACGGTACCTGAACACTGAAGCAGGAACCACCTCACTTGCCAACGGTATCTTCCGCGCTTTCCTCACCTATAAGCGCGAGCAGGAAATCCGGTTGAACGGAAGCAGCAATACCATTCTTCCGGAGGATGTACCCGAGCCCGTTCAAGAAGAAGGCAACGCAGCTACAGCGACACCGGAAAAGAAAAATGCACCTCAAGCGGAGAGTAACCAAGCTGCCCAACGCCCGCAAAGGTCAGAAAATGCAGCCGTTTCCCAAACAGAACAGAGCGGCATCGTGTTTAAGATACAGATACTCACTTCTTCACGTCCTCTGGCCAAGAATGACAAAAGACTGAAAGGACTGAAAGACGTGGATTATTATAAAGAAGGCGGAATCTACAAATATACGTACGGCGCATCACCCGATTACAACAAGGTGCTGCGCAGCAAACGTAGCATTACGGACAAATTCAAGGACGCATTCATCATTGCGTTCAAGAATGGAGAAAAGATAAACGTCAACACAGCCATCAGCGAATTTAAAAAGAACAGAAATAAATAACAAAAGATACATCATGAAGTATATTACAAAAGAAGTTAGAATAGGAATAGCAGGCATAGCTGCACTTTGCATATTGGTATACGGCATCAACTACCTGAAAGGGATAAATATGTTCAAGCCCTCCAGCTATTTCTACGTGAAATTCCAGAATGTCAATGGGCTGACAAAATCCAGCCCGGTCTTTGCCGACGGCTTCCGCGTGGGTATTGTCCGCGACTTGTACTACGACTATACCCAACCGGGCAAAGTCGTTGCCGAAATAGATGTTGACCCAGAGCTGCGCATTCCCAAAGGAAGTACGGCAGAACTGGCAGCCGAAATGCTTGGCGGCGTAAAGATGAACCTGCTGCTTGCCAATAACCCACGGGAGAAATACCAGATTGGAGACACAATCCCCGGCGTGCTGAACAACGGAATGATGGAAAAAGTTGCCACCATGATGCCGCAAGTAGAGAAGATGCTGCCCAAGCTGGATTCCATCCTCGCATCCTTAAATGTCATACTAGCCGACCCCGCCATCCCTGCAACCTTGCATAACGTACAAGATTTAACAGCAAGTATGGCCGTCACAAGCCGCCAGTTGCAAACTCTAATGAAGGATGATATTCCACAACTGACCGGCAAGCTCAATACCATTGGAGACAACTTTGCACTCATTTCCAACAACTTAAAGGAGATAGATTATGCTGCCGCCATGCAAAAGGTAGACGCAACTTTGAACAATGTAAAAATGATTACAGACAAATTGAACCAGAAAGACAATACCGTCGGACTTTTGCTAAACGACCCTTCTCTATATAATAATCTGAACGCCACCACTGCCAACGCAGCAAGTTTATTGGAAGACTTGAAATCGCATCCGAAACGATACGTCCATTTCTCCCTATTCGGCAAGAAAGATAAGTAAAAGATGGACGTTATATAGATTTTGTCTAAATAATAAGTCTATAAAGGAATTAAAAGGAAAGCCCTCATTTGCTCTATACAAGGAGCGAAAAAGGGCTTTTTCCTGCTCTGGGCACAGAAAGAAAACAAGAGACGCAAAGCTACATAAACCACTATATGACAAAGTATTAGATAAATGCAACACACCTTATATAAGGAGTATACTCATAGTAACCGATAAGTAGCTGAAAGTAAAGAGCTTATTACTTTCCCTAAAAACGCAAGAAAAAAAGGATTTGTTTTTCTCGAATAAGATTGCCAATTTTGCAATCGTAGAAGTTATGCTTAATTAATAAATGTATTTATAGCCGTTATGAGTGAAATAGATCATGTCGGGCTGTGGAACCGCTGTCTTGAAATCATCAGAGACAATGTTCCGGAGCAGACATACAAAACATGGTTTCTTCCCATCATACCTTTAAAATATGAAGACAAAACGCTGGTCGTACAAGTGCCCAGCCAGTTCTTCTATGAGTTTTTGGAGGACAAATTTGTTGATTTGTTGCGCAAGACTCTCTATAAGGTCATTGGTGAGGGAACTAAATTGATGTATAACGTAATGGTGGACAAGAGCTCGCGGAAAACCGTCGACCTGGAGTCTACACAGCGTACCATCATACCGCAAAAACAAGTGATGGACAAAAGGATTCCGCAGATTCCCGTCCCCGAACTTGACCCGCACCTTAATCCAGAATACAACTTTGAAACCTTCATCGAAGGTTACAGCAACAAGCTGTCGCGCAGCGTTGCAGAAGCTGTCGCTCTCAATCCGGCTAAAACAATCTTCAATCCGCTGTTCCTATACGGAGCATCAGGTGTAGGCAAAACCCATCTTGCCAATGCTATCGGAACCAAAATCAAGGAACTATACCCGGAGAAAAGGGTATTGTATGTATCTGCACACCTATTCCAAGTGCAATACACCGATTCCGTACGTAACAATACGACTAACGACTTCATCAACTTCTACCAGACCATTGATATTCTAATCATTGATGATATTCAGGAATTTGCCGGCGTGACCAAAACGCAGAATACATTCTTCCATATCTTCAACCATCTGCATCAGAACGGCAAGCAGCTCATCCTCACTTCCGACCGTGCACCGGTATTGCTGCAGGGCATGGAAGAGCGTCTGATTACACGTTTTAAATGGGGAATGGTGGCTGAGCTGGAGAAACCTACCGTAGAACTCCGCAAGAACATTCTGCGCAACAAGATACACCGTGACGGCCTGCAGTTCCCCCAGGAAGTGATTGACTATATTGCAGAGAACGTGGGCGACAGTGTACGTGACCTGGAGGGCATCGTCATTTCCATTATGGCGCATTCCACCATATACAATAAAGAAATAGACCTGGAACTGACGCAACGTATCGTCCGCAAGGTAGTGAACAGCGAAAGCAAGGCAGTGACTGTCGATGAAATCATCAACACCGTATGCAAGCACTTCGGATTGGAAACTGCCACCATCCACACAAAATCCAGAAAGCGGGAAGTGGTGCAAGCACGACAAATAGCCATGTATTTAGCCAAAAACCATACAGACTTCTCTACTGCAAAAATCGGTGCGCTAATTGGACATAAAGACCATGCCACCGTATTGCATGCATGTAAAACCATCAAAGAACTGAAAGAGGTGGACAAATCATTCCGTGCGGAAATCGACGAGATTCAAGCCGCACTGAAAAAAGGATAAGAATAAAGGATAAGGGATTAAATGCAGCTAAGTATGCATTAGCTTAACCCCTTATCCCTTATCCCTAATCCTTAATTTTCAAAATCCCTGCTTTTTCATTATCTTCCAAAGATTCTCCGACATTGCCTCACTGTCTTTCTTCGTATAACGCACATCTGTAAAGACCTGCGCCAGCGTTTCCTTATTGTTCTCCAAGATGAACTGCTTGTTCTCAGGAAGCGATTCTTTATAGGCATACAACCGGTCAATGTCCTGAGGAGTATAATCATGATAAACCTCTTCGTGTACAATGGCCTCCAGCGGCAAACGGTCCACTTGTTCCGGCTGTTCGGCAGGCCATCCCACTGTGACTGTCGTGATGGGAAACACCAATTCCGGCAACTCCAACGCTTCGACAATCATCTGAGGGTTGTAAGTGGTAGTTCCCAGATAGCAAATGCCCAACCCCTTCTCCTCGGCAGCCACACAAAAAGTCTGTGCCACCAGCAAGGTATCGACAGCCCCCGTCACAAACCACTCAAAGTTGTTGTATCCCGGCTCAGCCTTACGTTGCTCACACCACTTGCTGAAGCGGCGCAAATCTATGCAGAAAGTAAGCACTACCGGCGCCGTCCGAACCATCGGCTGATTGAAATGTGCAGGCGCCAGTTTGGCTTTACGCTCTGCATCACGCGTCACAATCACACTATAAACCTGCATGTTCCCGACTGTAGAAGCCCGGAAAGAGGTTTCAAGCAAATCATTTAACAAATCAGCAGAAATATCCTTCTGCTGGTATTTTCGGATTGTTCTCCTTTGTTTCAAGCTTTCCATTCTTTCTTTTTTTGCAAAGATAATGTAATCCACGAACAATTCATTCAAGAGTTCACACTTTTTTTATCATCATATATCCGGAATAAAATACATCTTTTCAACAAGAAATGAACAATTATTATCTCTACGAGCAGATAAAAGTAACCTTATGTTCGACTAAACCGAGAACCTTTCAGCCCAACAAGTTGTTAATAAATTCCATTTTGGAAAACTTATTCGTTTACTCAAATCATTAAAACATTATAAACCAATAAATTAATAGCAATCAATAGAAAACTATACATCGGTTGATAAAAACATTCATTTTAATTTTGCCAAGTTGAAAAACATTCATAGCTTTGCAAATGCATTTGTTAACGATAAGTACGACTTCTACAACTTTACTTATTTGTAACTAATCCTAAGAGATACAACATTGTGGAAAAGAAAAATTATTCTTATGACGAAGCCTACGGAGAATCTTTAAAATACTTCCAAGGCGACGAGTTGGCTGCCAGAGTTTGGGTAAACAAATATGCAGTCAAAGATTCTTTCGGAAATATTTACGAAAAGTCTCCGGAAGACATGCATTGGCGAATAGCCAATGAGGTAGCCCGCATTGAGGCCAAGTACCCCAATCCATTAAGTTCAGAGGAACTTTTCGGCTTACTCGACCACTTCAAGTACATTGTTCCGCAAGGAAGCCCGATGACCGGAATCGGAAACAACTATCAGGTAGCCTCTCTGTCCAACTGCTTTGTTATCGGTGTGGACGGCGAAGCGGATTCTTATGGTGCCATCTTCAAGATAGACGAAGAACAAGTACAGCTGATGAAACGCCGTGGCGGCGTGGGACACGACTTATCCCATATCCGTCCGAAAGGTTCACCGGTAAAGAACTCAGCACTGACCTCCACCGGCTTGGTTCCCTTCATGGAACGCTATTCAAACTCTACACGCGAAGTAGCTCAAGATGGACGCCGCGGCGCACTGATGCTCAGCGTATCCATCAAACACCCCGACTCGGAAGCCTTCATCGATGCCAAGATGACTGAGGGCAAAGTGACCGGAGCCAACGTTTCCGTAAAACTGACCGACGACTTCATGCAGGCCGCCATCGAAGGCAAACCATATACACAGCAATATCCGATTGACGCCACAGAGCCGGCATTTCAAAAAGACATTGACGCATCCGCATTATGGAAAAAGATTGTGCACAATGCATGGAAATCGGCAGAACCCGGTGTATTGTTCTGGGATACCATATTAAAGGAATCCGTGCCCGACTGCTATGCAGACCTGGGCTACCGTACCGTATCCACCAATCCATGCGGCGAAATTCCACTGTGCCCGTACGACTCCTGCCGTCTGCTCGCCATCAACCTTTACTCATACGTGGTCAATCCGTTCAAGCCGGACGCCTACTTTGACTTTGAGCTATTCAAGAAGCATGTAGCTTTGGCCCAACGCATCATGGACGATATCATCGACCTTGAACTGGAGAAGATAGAGCGCATCATGAGCAAGATAGATGCCGACCCCGAAAGTGAAGACGTGAAACATACAGAACGCGTTTTGTGGCAGAAGATTTACAAGAAAAGCGCCCAAGGCCGCCGTACCGGTGTAGGCATCACGGCAGAAGGCGACATGCTTGCCGCCCTGGGATTGCGTTATGGCACTGAAGAGGCAACCGAATTCTCGGAGCAAGTACACAAGACGGTGGCACTCAACGCCTATCGCTCCTCCATAGAAATGGCCAAAGAGCGCGGCGCATTCGAGGTATACGATACAGAACGCGAAAAGAACAACCCGTTCATCAACCGCCTGCGTGAAGCTGACCCGGAAATGTACGAGGAGATGAAGAAGTACGGACGCCGCAACATTGCCTGTCTGACCATCGCCCCGACCGGCACCACCAGCCTGATGACTCAAACCACCTCCGGTATCGAGCCCGTATTCCTGCCCGTGTACAAGCGCCGCCGCAAAGTGAATCCCAACGATACGAACGTCCATGTGGACTTCATCGACGAAACCGGAGATGCCTTTGAAGAATATATCGTGTTCCACCCCAAGTTCGTGACTTGGATGGAAGCACAAGGATACAACCCCGCCAAACGCTACACGCAGGAAGAAGTGGATGCCCTGGTAGAGAAATCACCTTATTATAAAGCAACCTCCAACGACGTGGACTGGCTGATGAAAGTCAAGATGCAGGGACGTATCCAAAAATGGGTGGACCACTCTATCAGCGTAACCATCAACCTGCCGAACGACGTAGACGAAGACCTCGTGAACCGTCTGTATGTAGAAGCATGGAAATCCGGCTGCAAGGGCTGTACGGTTTACCGCGACGGTTCGCGTTCCGGCGTGCTCATCTCTACCAAGAGCGACAAGAAGTCCGAGCTTCCCCCGTGCAAACCGCCTACAGTCGTTGAAACACGTCCCAGAATATTGGATGCAGACGTTGTCCGCTTCCAGAACAACAAGGAGAAATGGGTGGCATTCGTCGGCTTGCTGGACAATCATCCCTACGAAATATTCACCGGTGTGCTGGATGATGATGAAGGCATCATCCTGCCGAAGAATGTGGTGTCAGGCCACATCATCAAGAATGTGGATGAGCACGGAAACAAGCGTTACGACTTCCAGTTCGAGAACAAGCGCGGATACAAAGTCACCATCGAGGGTCTGTCCGAGAAGTTCAACAAAGAGTATTGGAACTATGCCAAGCTGATTTCCGGTGTATTGCGCTACCGCATGCCTATCGAGCAGGTCATCAAGCTGGTAGGTTCACTGCAACTGGACAGCGAAAACATCAACACCTGGAAGAACGGTGTGGAACGCGCCCTGAAGAAATACATCCAGGACGGCACGGAAGCCAAAGGCAAGAAATGCCCCAACTGCGGTAACGAAACACTGGTTTACCAAGAAGGTTGCCTCATCTGCAAGACGTGCGGAGCTTCTCGCTGTGGATAATCCCACGGCAAGCACAAACGTTTGCATAGGAATTTAAATGACTTAGATAACGGTAGCTGCATGATTATGAGGAATAATTTCTATACTTGCATAATCATTGCAGCTATTGCTATTTCTAAATCTAATATAATATGACACTAATATTCAATATCGAGTATCGCACCAGCTGGGGTGAAGAAGTCAGAGTCCTGGGTTCCATCCCGGAACTTGGCAACAACCAGCCCAACAAAGCCACCCCCCTGCACACTGTAGACGGCATTCACTGGACCGCGGAAGTGGATATCCAGATTCCCGGTAATGGAAGCGTCGAATACAGTTACCACATCTATCGAGATGGCAGAACCATACGGACAGAGTGGAACAGCCTGCCACGCATCCTGCACGTTGCAGACAATCCGAAGAAAGTTTACCGCATAGAAGATTGTTGGAAGAATCTGCCCGAGCAGCAGTATTTTTATACATCCGCTTTCACAGAATCCCTGCTGGCGCATCGCGAACGCAGTGCCGCCCCGAAAAGCTACAAAAAGGGGTTGCTGATAAAGGCGTACGCCCCCTGCATAGACAGTGACCATTGCCTGGCACTCTGCGGAAACCAGAAGGCGCTGGGTGACTGGAACCCGGACAAAGCTGCCCTTATGAGCGACATCGACTTCCCCGAATGGCAGGTAGAAGTGGATGCCGGCAAAATCAGCTTCCCGCTAGAGTATAAATTCGTCCTTTACAACAAGAAAGAGCGCCGTGCCGTGGCCTGGGAGAACAATCCCAACCGCTATATGGCCGACCCGCAGATAGCCGCCAACGAAACGCTGGCTGTCGGCGACCGTTATGTATACTTCAATCTTCCTGCATGGAAAGGTTCCGGAGTAGCCGTACCCGTATTCTCCCTGCGCTCCGAGAAAAGCTTCGGTGTAGGCGATTTCGGCGACTTGAAGCGCATGATTGACTGGGCAGTTGCCACCAATCAGAAGGCGGTGCAGATTCTGCCCATCAACGACACTACCATGACGCATACCTGGACAGACTCCTACCCTTACAGTAGCATCTCCATCTATGCCTTCCATCCCATGTACGCCGACCTGAAGCAGTTGGGCAGCTTGAAGGACAAGAAGGTGATGGCCGAATTCAACAAACGCCAGAAGGAACTGAATGCCCTGCCCGCCGTGGACTACGAAGCTGTGAACAAGACAAAGTGGGAATACTTCCACCTCATCTTCAAGCAGGAAGGGGAAAAGGTGCTGGCATCGGATGCTTTCCGTAATTTCTACGAAGCCAACAAGGAATGGTTGCAGCCATATGCCGTCTTCAGCTACCTGCGTGATGCCTACAAGACCCCGAATTTCCGCGAGTGGCCCAAGTATGCCACCTACGATGCCAAGGAGATAGAGACATTGTGCCGGCCGGACTCTGCCGACTATCCGCATATTGCCATCTACTACTACATCCAGTTCAATCTGCACCTGCAACTGCTTGCCACCACCGAACATGCGCGCGCCAACGGCGTAGTGCTGAAAGGCGACATCCCCATCGGCATCAGCCGCAACAGTGTGGAAGCCTGGAAGGAACCCCACTACTTCAACCTGAACGGCCAAGCCGGTGCACCGCCCGATGACTTCTCCGTGAACGGACAGAACTGGGGCCTCCCCACCTACAACTGGGATGTCATGGAAAAAGACGGTTATGCCTGGTGGATGAAACGTTTCCACAAAATGGCAGAATACTTCGATGCCTACCGCATAGACCACATCCTCGGCTTCTTCCGCATTTGGGAGATACCGATGCACGCCGTACACGGGCTGTTGGGACAATTCGTCCCCGCCCTGCCCATGACGCGCGAGGAGATAGAAAGCTACGGGCTGGCATTCCGCGAAGACTTCTTCCTGAAGCCCTATATCCATGAGTACTTCCTCGGACAAATCTTCGGCCCGCATACAGACTATGTGAAACAGACCTTCATAGAGCCGACAGACACGTGGGAGGTTTACCGCATGCGTCCCGAGTTCGACACCCAGCGCAAGGTGGAAGCCTACTTTGCCGGAAAAACGGACGATGACAGCATCTGGATTCGTGACGGGCTTTACGCCCTTATCAGCGATGTGCTGTTCGTGCCCGACCGCAACAATCCGCACGAATACCATCCGCGCATCGGCGTGCAGCACGACTACATCTACCGCGCACTGAACGATTGGGAAAAGGCTGCCTTCAACCGGCTGTATGACCAGTACTACTATCACCGCCACAACGACTTCTGGGGACAGCAAGCCATGAAGAAACTGCCGCAACTGACACAGTCCACGCGCATGCTGGTATGCGGTGAGGACTTAGGCATGATTCCCGATTGCGTGGCATGGGTGATGAACGACCTGCGTATCCTTTCCCTGGAGATACAACGTATGCCGAAAGACCCGAAACAAGAATTCGGCCACACAGACTGGTATCCATACCGTTCGGTCTGCACCATCTCCACGCACGACATGTCTACCCTGCGCGGCTGGTGGGAAGAAGACTTCCAACAGACGCAGCGTTACTACAACACCATGCTCGGGCACTACGGTGCCGCACCGGCAACGGCCACGCCGGAGCTCTGCGAAGAAGTGGTTCGCAATCACCTCCATAGCAACTCCATCCTCTGCATCCTCTCCCTGCAAGACTGGATGTCCATGGACGGCAAATGGCGCAACCCGAACGTGCAGGAAGAACGCATCAATATTCCTGCCAACCCGCGGCACTACTGGCGCTGGCGCATGCACCTGACACTGGAACAACTGATGAAGGCAGAAAGCCTGAACGAGAAAATAAGGAGCATGATAGAAAGCACCGGAAGATAAGAAAGGATTCTTAGCAAAGTATTATTTTAGGCACGGATTACATGGACAATCACGGATAATATTGAAAGTAACCGTGATAACCCGTATAATTCCGTGCCTAAAATAATTCGATAAGTTCATTCCGACCCTCACATAATTGTATTCTATAAAAAACAATTTCGCGCTATTTTTATATTTTACAGAATACAATCCGCAACCAGAATCGTAATAACCGGATACTGATTTGCCCGTACCACAAAATATCAGTAAGTTTGCAGAAAACAATCTACAAGTAATGACCAGTTATATTTTCCTTGACACGCTTCGCTTCTTCGCCCATCACGGCGTGGGCGAACAAGAAACCGTGGTAGGCAATGAGTTTACCGTCAGCCTGCGCCTGCAAGTTGATATCCGGCGTGCGGCAGAAACGGACGACGTAGCCGACACCGTGAGCTATGCCGATGTACATACAGCTGTGAAGGCAGAGATGGACATTCCTTCCAAACTATTGGAACATGTATGCGGGCGAATTATAAACCGATTGTTCCACGACTTCCCACAGATAGAAGAAATAACCCTCAAGCTGGCAAAGCGCAATCCACCGATGGGCGCGGATATAGAGGCTGCAGGAGTGGAAATATGCCAACGCCGCGGAGAATGACAGATTGCCGAATCACCCCATTCACTATTGATACACAGACACTTCCCACTGCAAAGACACTGCATGCTTTTTGCAGTGGCGCTGCAAACGGTTTGCAGTAACACTGCACATATATTTGCAGTAGTACTGCAACAGCTTTGCAGTAACGCTGCAACAGATATGCAGTAGCACTGCAAAATGTATACAGAAGTTCTGCAGTGAGCATGCAGCAACTTTTCTGCCGTAGAATACAACCATTGATACCAATATTCCGTACCTTTGCCCCATCATCAACAAAAAGTCAATGAGAAACGCTATACAACGACTGGCATAACTCCCCATCGTCGCTCTCTTCCTGCTACCGGCCGCTTGCTATCAAATACAGCTCCGAGTTTCATTGGAGAAATGCCCTCTACCTGCCCACCCCTTACGACTTTACAAACCCATACAACTATGCAGACTTCAGAAGGAATGAACTATTGAAAATAAACCTCACAGAGTTCCGCTTCCCCTACCAATACCTCAACGACATAGAATGGGCAGATTCACCAACACCATTATTGTGCAACTCTATGACTTCAAACGGCAAGGGTGGGCTATCGCACCAGTGTGGGCTGTCCATGAACGAAGGGTAGCGATAGATTAAGAATGCCCAGTAGAACCGAGTTTCATCCTTATTTTTGCCGTTTCCGCTTCTTTGCCGATTCCACCGCTTCGGCCACCACCGGCTTATTTGCAAACCGCTTGGTGTAGTTGCTGTAATCGGGAACAGTGCGTTCATACGTCGGGTCGACAAACAACGGGCTGGAAATGATATGGTCTGCCGTACTGCGGTTGCAGCAGAACACGATGTTCTCCACACCGGCAAGGCGGGTCAACGCCTTCACATCCGTATCGTGCGGCTGAAGGGTCATCGGGTCGGTGAAAAAGAAAAGATAGTCAATCTCTCCGTCCACAATGCGCGAGCCCATCTGCTGGTCACCGCCCAAAGGACCGGATTTAAGGATAGTGAAATCCCACTCCACATCAGGATGTTTCTCCCGGAGGGCTTCGAGGATAAGGGTACCCGTGGTGCCCGTACAATAGAATTTATGCCCCATCAGCAATTCCGAGTTCCACAGTACCCACTCGATGAGGTCTTTCTTCATGGCGTCGTGTGCCACTAATCCGATTTTTCTAACTAGTTTTTCCATAATTCAAAACCTTTAATAGATTGAACAATTATAAAAGGCAACAGTTCCTACAATTGGGAAAAGAATTTCTTTCCATGCAGATAAAACTGCGCCAATATACTGTTTTTTGTCCGTTCCGGTATTACGGCAAGCGTAGTTTTTTTCAGATTCTCTTTGCGGGACGCTGCTAATGAAGTGCGGAGGGAGTGGTAGGCACGGCGCGCACGGAATACGGCCAAAGCATTGGGTAACTGGCCTTTCAGCATGAAACTGAACGCAGCCACATAATCGAGCACCGCACGTACACGCATCACGGACGCCAAGTCCTCCTGCGGCAGATTCTTATAAAGCATGACAAGGTTATTACGAAAATTGAGGAAGGTCTTGCGCGGATTCTCCTTCTTCAAAGTGGCCCCTCCCACATGAAATACCACACTCTGCGGTATACATGCCAACTGTCTGCCACGGGCACGAAGCCGCCAACATAAATCTATCTCCTCCATGTGGGCAAAAAAACGTCCGTCCAGCCCACCCGCTTCCCGGTAGTCTGCCAGACGGATGAACAGAGCCGCCCCCGTAGCCCAGAAAATGGGTATCACCGTGTCGTATTGCCCCTTGTCCTCTTCTACCACGCCCATAATACGGCCGCGGCAGAAGGGATAGCCATAGCGGTCGATGAAACCTCCCGCAGCTCCGGCATACTCAAACTGCCCCTTGTTACGCCAACTGCGTATCTTCGGCTGGCAAGCGGCCGTCTCCGGATAGGCATCCATATACTCTGCCAACGGGACAAGCCAGTGCTCGGTGACCTCTACATCGGAATTGAGCAGCACTACATATTCTGCCTCCACTTGCTTCAATGCTAGATTGTATCCGTCGGCAAAACCGTGGTTCTCTTCCAGCAGAATCAAGTGCACAGAAGGAAACTCGCGACGGAGCATTGCCACAGAAGCATCCGTAGAGCCATTGTCCGCCACATACACCACAGCACCATCCACCTCCGAAAAACGCACAACAGAGGGAAGGAAGGAACGGAGCATATCACATCCGTTCCAATTCAATATGACAACAGCAATCTTATCCATGTTGCACAGCTTCTTTTCGTTTATTTTTCCAGCGTTTATGAGACCAGAACCAATAAGCCGGTTCGCGCCGGATGGTCTGCTCCAGACGACGGGCGAAGCACTCGGTTATCTCGCCATCCGCCGTCTGCTTGGGAGTTTCGGTAACCAAATCGAAGAGCACTTTGCAATATCCCCTGGATGTCCGTTCCAATTCACAATAAAAGACGGGGAAGTCCATCAGCTTGGCAATGCGCTCGGCGCCATCCATGAACACGGTGTCCTGATTCAAGAAAGTGGTCCAATAATGGGCCTCGCTGCGGTTGGGCGACTGGTCTGTAATCAGGCCGATGGCTATCCGCCTGCCTTCACGGCGAAGCTTTATCACTTCGCGTGCCGTGGAATGTTTCGCCACATTGTATCCTCCGAACCGGGCGCGGATATGCTTAAACATCTCGTCCAGATACTTATTGCTTAGCGGTTTGTACACCTGCACCGGGATGTCGCCCGGATGCATGATGGCCCCCATGCCTATAATCCACTCAAAATTGGCATAATGGGGAATCAACAGTACAATGCCTCCATGCTTCTCTATCATGGCAAGGTATTCTTCCTTATTATCATACTTCATCCGGCGGCAGAGCTCCTCGAAAGACATGCGCAGCATCTTCACCTCTTCCAGCATATAGTCGCAGATATAATGGTAGAACTTGCGCTCTATCTCCATCAATTCGGTTTCCGACTTCTCCGGAAAGGAATTGCGAAGGTTGCGGCGAACGACTTTCTTCCGATAATGCACGACGTGGCGCATCAGGAAGTACAGCCCGTCAGACAATGCATAAAGCGCCCGGAAAGGCAGAAGTGCCACAAGCCACATGCCCGCATAAGTCAACCAATAGACAATTTTTGATTTCACTTCGTCAGTTATGAGTTATAAGTTATGAGTTATTTGTTGCAAAGGCGGCATTCCTCATTCCATTACTCCCAAGAGTGCGGTGCCGTCGGCATTGAAATCGCCCAGGCGCACAGACACGAGCTGGTTGTCCAAGGCAGCATCATGAGGGACTTCCACACGGATATAATTGGGAGTGAAGCCGTGCATCGGCAGTCCGGGTTTGGGACGTTCCAGCAACACCGGCATCGTCTGCCCGATATGGCGCGCATAAAAAGCACGGGTCTTTTCGTCCGAAAGCTCCAGCAATTGCTGGCTCCTGCGGTGCTTTTCTTCGGGTGCCACCACGTGGTCTATCTTCAAGGCCTGCGTGCCGGGACGCTCCGAATAGCTGAAGACATGGAGCTGCGTCACGTCCAGGCTCTTGATAAACTCATAAGCCTGCCCGAAATACTCCTCCGTCTCTCCACGGGTACCCACAATCACGTCTACCCCTATAAAGGAATCGGGCATCACTTCCTTTATCTTCTTTATCTTCGAGGCAAACAAGGCGGTATCGTAACGGCGTCGCATCAGCTTCAGCACCTCGTCACTGCCCGACTGCAGCGGTATATGGAAATGAGGCATGAAACGCCGGGAACGGGACACGTATTCTATGATTTCATCTGTCAGCAGATTCGGCTCGATGGAGGATATGCGGTAACGCTCAATGCCTTCCACCTCGTCCAGCGCCTTCACCAAGTCGAAGAAAGTCTCACCGGTAGACTTGCCGAAGTCTCCGATATTGACGCCGGTCAATACAATTTCCTTTCCACCTTCGGCAGCCGCCTGGCTGGCCTGCTCCACCATAGAAGCAATGCTGCCGTTACGGCTACGTCCGCGGGCAAAGGGAATGGTGCAATAGGAACAATAATAATCGCAGCCATCCTGCACTTTCAGGAAGAAGCGTGTCCGGTCGCCACGCGAACAAGACGGGGCAAACGAACGTATATCCTTCAAAGCGGAAGTGTAGGCCTCGCCGGTCTCGTGCTTCTGTAGATTGCCCAGGTAGTGGAGCAGGTCCTTCTTCTGCTCGGCTCCCAGCACGACGTCCACACCTTCTATCTTTGCCACCGTCTCCGGTTTCAGCTGGGCATAGCAACCGGTCACCACGACAAATGCACCCGGATGTTGCTTCACCAGTTTGTGGATGGCCTGGCGGCACTTCTTGTCTGCCACTTCCGTCACCGAGCAGGTATTCACTACACAAATATCCGCTTTCTCACCCTTGCGCGCCGTACGTACGCCCGCTTCCCGCAAAATTTTACCGATAGTAGAGGTCTCCGAGAAGTTCAGTTTGCACCCCAACGTATAGTAAACCGCCGTCTTATCTTGAAATATATTGGTATCTATCATGAGCTTATAAACACATTTACGGTGCAAAGGTAGAAATAAAAAGTGGAAATGGGAAATACGGAGCGATAGAATTGATAGACAAGAGGTTTAGGGAATTTGGGGTTGAAGAGCGAAGCCAACGAAAACCGGAATAAAGCCAAGTTGAACCGGAGCTGCGTAACCTAATAGTAACCTGTGTATTTTCACCGAGAAGGTTATGAGATAGATATGGGTGATGGACGTAAGGTGTTAAGGATAAGCAGTTTTGGAGAGAAGCGAAGGTTTTAAGGAAGGGGATTTGGAAAAAGCGACCGAAAAAATATGAAAAGCGATTTGTCTGCTTTGCTCCGCTCCGGTTTGCATATCAATGAATGATTCTTCATAACGTAATTTTGAACCTAAAAAAAAGTAGAGTTATGAAGAGTACATTTTCGACAATCTTTTACCTGAAAAGATTAGCAGTGAAGAAAGACGGTACAGTGCCTATCATGGGACGTATCACAGTGGACGGCACACAGACGCAGTTCAGTTGTAAACTGAATATCCACCCGGATTTGTGGGATACGAAAGCGGGACGGGCAACAGGACGCAGCACAGTGGCGCTGGAAACAAACCGCATGCTCGACAAGATGCGGGTGAAAATCAATCAGCATTATCAGGAGATAATGGACCGTGACAATTTTGTCACAGCGGAGAAAGTGAAGAATGCCTTTCTCGGACTGGAACATCGTTTCCGTACGTTAATGACGGTGTACGAGCAGTATCTAAAAGATTATAAGAAGCTGTGTGATGAAGATATGAAGTCTATCAAGACGTATCAGAAATATCAGACGGTGTATAAGCACCTGAAAGATTTCCTTTACCAACGGTATAATCTGAAAGATATTGCGTTGAAAGAACTGACGCTGGCTTTTATCAAGGATTTTGATATGTATCTGCGCACGGATAGGCATTGTTGCAATAATACGGTATGGATTTATACCGCTCCCCTGCGCACAATGATAAATGTGGCTCTTGATAATGAATGGCTCACCCGTGACCCTTTCCGCAAATATGAGATTGAAAAGGAGGAAACGACACGTACTTTTCTTAATAAAGAGGAAATAGCACGCCTTTTAGATACTCCGATGAAAAATGCAAAGCAGGAATTAATCAGGGATTTGTTTTTATTTTGTACATTTACGGGCTTGGCTTTCGCGGATTTGTATAATCTTTCGGAAGAGAACCTGCGGACGTATTTCGACGATCACCTTTGGATAAACATTCCACGCCAAAAGACAAACGTAGTTTCCAATATCCGGTTGCTGGATATTCCGCGCAGACTGATTAACAAATATCGTGACCTTGCGACGGATGGCAGGGTGTTCCCCGTTCCGGGTTATCAGGTGTGTTTGTATAATATCAAACACCCGATAGCGAAGCGGTGCGGAATAACCAAACACCTGACATGGCATGTGAGCCGCCACACAATGGCAACAGAGGTGTGCATGACGAACGGCGTACCCATTGAAACGGTAAGTTCGATTTTGGGACACAAGAGCATTAAGACGACACAAGTCTATGCGAAAATCACAAAAGAAAAATTGAACCGTGACATGGAAAACCTTGCTGACCGCTTGGGAGACATCAAGGAATTTGCCGTTATGAAAGCCGTATGAGATACGGCAGGGCTGAAAGGATAAACAGAGAATTGAGTAGAATGAAGTGTGAAATATATTAAGTGTACAAGTATGGAACGGGACATCATAAAATTTGAAAACGGAAGAATGTTCGCAACCGGAAGTAATGTGTTAATGACCTCAACGGAACTCGGCGAGTTGTTCGAGGTCAGTCCTGCACAAGTGGATCGGGCGGTTCAGAGATTGATAAAGAGGGGTATTTTTGATAAGTATGCAATTTATAAGACTATCCCGGTGGAAGGACACGAAGATAAAATCGGCTGGACGAGAGAGGTGTACGGCATAGAGGTGATTATTCCACTTGCCTACGAATGGGACAACGCTTTTACCCGTATGTTCAGGAAATGGCTGGCGGAAAAAGCGACGAGCATGATAAAAGAAACTCCGACGATATTTATACAGTGCGGAAAAGGATTTGTCTGCTGATATTCCAGATAATAAAATAATAAATAGATAAAATATTGCTTTAGAATAGAAGCTACACAACATGGGAAAAGGTGACATAAAAACAAGAAGAGGAAAAATTTTCAATAAGTCTTTTGGAAAATATAGACCTCGAAAATCATTAAAAAAACGTAGGAGAGCTATACAAAAGAAGAATTATCCTATTTGCTATTTATGCGGAAAAAGGATGGTAAGAGAAGAGTATTATTTATCTCATAAAGACTTGTTTAAAGAAAAACCTTGTTTTCTTCATGAGGAGCATATAATTCAAAATGCCCTCTATGGCAGACTTAAATCGGATTCTATATTGTGCAAAAAGTGTGGTAATAGACTTGGAGATGACATAGATAGCCAATTTGTAGCATTATTTGCCCCTTTTATCGGACAATTGAAAAAGAAACTTATTACAAAAGATCATGGTGAAAAAAACGCTGTAACATTGAAAGGGCATCTTTATAAAGATGAAAAATTTGAAAACAAAATAGATGTTCAAATTAGAGAAGGTAAAGTATCTCCTGTTGAGCCATTCCATAAAATAGATAAAGTGGAAAAGATCGTAAAAATATTTGCAAATGAGAAAAGAGCCATGCAATACGAGCCAATTGTTCGAAAAAAAATGAAAGAAGAGGGACTAAATCCCAGTTCGTTTGATTTTGAAACAATTACAGACATTCACAATGAAGGTATCTTAGCATATTTATTCACAGAAGGGGTCGTGAATTTTAATGATAAATTCAAAAAAGGATTTGTGAAAATAGCGGTCGATTTCGCTGCACATTGTGGCGTAAAAAGAAAAGACATGCCACAAGTCCTTGAAATAAATAATACTATGCAAATAGGCAAACTTAAATATGATAATTGTTGTCTTCCATTTGTTTGTATAGGAACACTTGATACCATTTTGGAAATTAATAGACCCCAAATTGAAAAATTATACCCGACTCATACTCTTATTCTATTTAATCAAAAAATAGGCGAGAGAAATTTGTTGTATTGCTATATTGATTTATTTAGTACCTTTCAATACTATGTATTGCTGAATACTGACTACAAAGGGAAAAGTGTTCATAAAGTGTTTTATCAAACAATTCTTAAGCAGGAGATTCCAGAAATTAATGTTCGGGATTTCCGCCCGAAAGAATTGGGCATTATTATCAACCAGTATGGCATTGATATGTCAAAATGCAAAAGCAACAATTTGACTGAAATGTATGATTTTATAGAAAAAGAAGTTCACAAATATAAGACCAGTCCAATATTAAATTTCCCAACGGAACTAAAAAATATATTCGATAGAGTATCACTACCAATCGCACTACAAGTTGGAGAAAAAGAAATTTCCGGAAAAGAAGAGGTTGTAGCAGAAATAAATTATCAAATACCTGATTCTGAAAAAAAAGCCATCATTTATGAAATGTATAATTACAATAAAAATGAAGAACATTTCAATTATCAACTATATAGAAATATATTTTATGAAAATGATGGTAAAGGAGGTGTTGAACCTATGTCTTCTCCAATAGAGTGCAATAGTTCTACAATTACCGATAAAGTGAGAAAAGCATATTGTCATATGAAGTTTGAACAATTAAATCGGTTTATCTCCCAAAAAGATATTGAATAAAAATATAAATCGTTTGTTTTTGTTTACTATAAAAAAGGCTATACTTACTTGAAGTACAGCCTTTTTTATTATCTGATGGCTTTACGATAGTTCTCTTCCAATAGTTGTTGAAGGTCGTATTCGCGGTATAAGACCTTGCCACCAAAAATGATGAAGGGGAGCGTGCGTGCGGTGCGGTATTCCTGCAAGGTGCGGCGGCTGACTTTCAGCATTTGAGAGACTTCCTTGTCGGTGAGGTAGCGTTCGCCGTTCATGGGCGGACGGTAGTTTTCGGTAAGGCGGCTTGCCGCTTTTGCGCTTTTTCTTAATGCGTGCAGTACGGCGGCTATCTGCTCGTCGTCTGCGGTGAGGACTCTGTTCTCTGACATAACTTTGCGGATTTAGTGGTTTAAACAAATACGTGTATCATCAAATCTTATCCCGTTCGGTGCGGTAGTGGTCGATGACGGGCAAGAGCCGGGCGACTTCTTCGGGCTTGTAGTAGAACTTGCGATTGAAACGCGAGTGCCCGATGATACGGTTGTCACGCAAGGTTTGCAGGGTGCGCGGGCTGATGCGGAGCATACGGCAGACGTCTTCACCGTCGAGCCATTTAGCCAGATGGCGGTCGTCACACTTGCGTGTGAGTACATTCACTTTTCCGGTTAGCGTTGCGATGTCTGAAAGCAACGCTTCAAAGGTTTTCTTTTCGATAATGATTATTTCCATAATACTGTAATTTGATAATTTGGGTTTGATGCCGCTGTCTGCCCCTTCCTGGCATATATGGGCAAATCGCGGCAGGAATGATGCGAAAATAGGACTTCTTGCGGTCGGTCGGACTTGTCCGGCTGGTTGTGGCAGCTTGTGGCGCAATGGAATGAAGCCGTTTGTGCCAAATGCGAAAAATGTTGCGTGGGACACGCGTGTCTTGTGAAACGGGGTGAAAAGAAGCGACTTACTTTGCTGCATAATCAGGAAAAGAAAATGCCTGATAAAGATTTTGAATTGAAAAACCACAATGAAAACGATTGGTGATACTTGGGTTAATTAATTGCTTTACGTTGATTGGACGTATGGTACTGCCGGGAGGCAGGAAATATGAATACAAACATGAATATGAACGCAAATGCGAATATGAATGTGATTGCGAATGTGATTGTTTGTTTACCATATCAACCTGACTTCATACTGTTGGGAAATAGGATGAAGTTCTTATCTGAATGTGTGTTTTGTTTCTGATGATGCCCTGCGGACAGCGGTCCGGGGGCATCATTTTTTTTATACCCGACGGTGATACGGATTGGCGAGTGCGGCAGAGAACTGTATTGTAAAAATGGCGGTATTGATACAAAAGGATAAGAAAGGCGGTACTGATACAAAATCATAAGAATGGTGAGAATGATCCCCCAAAGGGAATTTTAAGGCCCTACACATAAAAATCTTACGTGGGACACGCGTGTCTTGTGAAAGGACGTCACGGGAATGGACGAATTTCGCTGCATAATCAAAAAACGGAAGGTTATGGAGATTATTACAATGGAAAGTTCCGCTTATAAGGAACTGATGGAAAAGATAGAAAAGATAGCCGGGTATGTGCGCGAGAATGAACGCGAACAGGCAAAAAAGAAAGATACGGCAGACATGTGGCTGGATAACCGGGAAGTCATGTCACTTCTGGGTATCAGCCGCCGGACACTGCAACGGCTACGGGGAAGCGGACGGATCGGCTATGCCATCTTCCGGGGGGCGTGCCGTTACCCGTTTTCGGAAGTGGAACGGCTGATAAAAGAAAGCGTGTTCAACTGTAATCCCCAAACGCTGGAAGAGTTCAAGCGGAATTATCTGCTACGTACAGGCGGCAAGCCTTCCAATGTCCCACCTAATAAAAAATAGCCTATGGAATTTCTGGATATGAAAACCTTTGAGGGGTGGATGCGGCGTATCGTCGAACGGCTGGACCGACAGGAAGAACTGATCGCCACGCTTAAAGGTAAGCAGAAAGAACCGGAAGAGGATGTAAAATTACTGGACGGGGAACGCCTGCTCGACAATCAGGACTTGTGCCTGCTACTGCAAGTGAGCAAACGGTCGCTGCAACGCTACCGGAGCATCGGGGTACTGCCCTACGTGATGCTGAGGCACAAGACCTACTACAAAGAATCAGAGGTGCTGCGCTTTATTGCAACGCATTGCAGGATTTTCCATAAGGATGAAGTGGAACGGTACAAGGCACGTATCTCAAAATTGCCGTAGGAATAAGGTTTTCATTACGGTAACAGCGGGAAATGAGAACCGGATATGATTGAAGAATATACCATAGAAGAAAGGAAGCCGGGACACTCCCAAAAGACCGGAGAAAAGACGGTAGCGGGTGAACCGACTTCCTAATTAATATCCATTTAAAATCAATTTTAATTATGGCTGAAAAAAAGAAAGATGAAGATGTTTTGCTCGTCAGGGATGAGAAGACGGGCGAGATCAGCGTGGTAGCCGGACTGAACA
>ERZ827478.159-NODE-159-length-77204-cov-82.276685_pt1 | contig 77204 bp, 75 predicted proteins | sample MGYA00519705_ERZ827478 | MGnify/ENA primary metagenome ERZ827478 (study PRJEB31778, sample SAMEA3449318) | human gut metagenome | biome: human gut; feature: human-associated habitat; material: faeces | place: United Kingdom | collected 2010/2012 ...
TATTTGGCACCTATTGTATAATGCGGATTTCGGTATTTATGCAGTGTTGCCTTAAGTAAATCCATCAAGTGAGGTGCAAATTTATGAAGTACATTTCTATTGGCGCAGTCATGACCGAAGGAACCGAGCATATTCTGGACGTTTGCAGGGGCAGCCGGAGTTACCATCTGACCGGAGAACTTGCCTCCGTCTGGCTGAACGGCAGATTTGGCTTTGCTGCTGTAAAGAAGCCGACCGAGGAGCAGGCACTGCTACTGCTGCTGAGAATGGGTTTGGCTATTCAAACGGACGGCTCCGGCTTTGAGGAGTACCGCGCCCTGACCCAATGCACATTGGTTCCCGCCGACCGGAAACACCCCTACTGGGGGCTGACCGGGATGGAGCGTGCGGTGCTTCAGTGGCTGCGGGAGGCAGGTCTTGTTCTGAGTATGGCAGAATTGACCTATCTTATCGATCAGAAAGTACCCCTGCAAGCAGATCTGCTGGGCAATGCCAATACGCAGAATCTGGTGGAACAGATCTACACCAGAGATACCATTGACGATGGCATTCTGGAGGGTCAGATGGAGCGTTCCAATGCAAGAGAGCCGGTAACAAAAGCCGTACTTCGTCTGCTGCGCAAGAAGCGGCTGGTACTTCTGTAAGGAGGGGGATCCTCATGAAAGATACATTCCTGACGTTCCCGGAACCACTTCGGAAGCGGATCCTGCTCCAGTGCGCAGGAGCTGGCCTTGGTATTACCATGCTCCTGATTCTTCTCGTCTATGTCCGTGATTGGTATTTCCTGTTTCCCTGTGCGGCGCTTGTCATTGTTTCTCTCAGTGGTGCGGCTTCCCTCTATGATCGCTGCCGGCAGAAACGGTATGTCACCATTGAGGCTGCCTGCACAGAGATCAACCGGATGCCTTTCCGCAGGCGGATCAAATCCCTGTATCTGCGCAGCGAACAGTACACCATCAAACTGGTCGGTGTCCGAAAAATCCGTGGCCTTGCGGTTGGCGATACCATGACCCTGTACGTTTCGGACAATGCCGCCATATATGAAATGGACGGCAGCATGGTCCTTTGCAGCTATTTGGCCTTATCCAAAGTTCAGCAGCAAAAGGATTGACTAACGCTGGGAGCCATGGTATAATGCCATCAACATAGTATCAGAGTTTTGCGCAGGCAAAACGTAGTTTCCGAGTTCTCAATCAGTGTCATTTGCTTCTTCGGCAAATGGCACTTTTTATTTACCCTCGGTTTCTGCCTGCGCAAAGCGGGTTGAAATATATATTTTTGCTTTGCAGGAACACCCTGCAGGAAGGAGTCAACAATGTTAATGTTCTTTGCATCCGATGTGGTAGTCTCCAAAGGCTACCAAAACGCACCCGCCCTTAAGTTCTCTGAAAAGGGCGACTTCGTGCGTTTCCGTGTAGGCCAGAAGGTCTACGACCCCCGTGCCGAGGAGAACCACCGCTGGATCAACATTACCGTCAAGAGCTTCGATCCGGCCCTCATTGACCGCATCCGCAAAATGGGTCTGAAGGAAGGTTCCTTTATCAGCCTGAGCGGCCGGTATGACGAGGATGTCTGGGAGGACGAGGAGACCAAGGAGAAGCGCAGTATGCCCTGTGTGATTCTGGATAATCTGGAATACAGCGGCGGCGGTAGGCGCTCCGGCGACGGCCAGAAGGCAGCATCCAATTCCCAAAATGACAGTACTCCCGCACCCGCCCCTGCGGCAGATCCTCAGGAGGGCTTCCAGATGCCCGGCAATTTTACGGGATATGAAGGCTTTGGCGGCGGCAACAACTTCTTCAATCTGTAAGGAGTCGTATCACAATTGAACATGGCGCAAAAAACGCACATGCGTATCTTCCCGAGATCACACATGTGCGTTTTTTTGTCCCCAAAAGGAGTATCAGCATGAATGACAAAAACCGTCAGCGACACATTGCCTATGAGGTACTGGTAATTCTGGGACAGCTTGCTTTGCTGACCTACATTACCCGCCTGTGGCCCATTCTCCTTCTGATCATTCTTGGGATCTTCGTCGCCGCTCTGCGGCTGCTGTTTCTTTCGTCCCAGAAGGTAGAACCCGTCAGGCCACTGCTCACGCTTCCGCCTCCCCATCAGCCTCCAACCGAAAAGGATCTGCAATCCGCTGCATACACCATTGTCCAATGCAGGATCACGCAGATCCTCAGTGCCAAATTCCCGGAAGCCAGATGGGTCTGGGAGAATCCACGCGCCATGGAAGATATTCTGGCAGGCAATCCTACCTATGTGCTTTTGAACAGGGCAGGCGGCTATCGCCGGGGGCGTGTCGTTATGCAGCAGTTTCAGGTGGTCGACATCGTATTTGACGAGAAACAGCCGACCCCTACGCCCTCCACACCGGTTCCTGCCCCTGATCCGGATCCAGCAAGAAATCCAGCACCGCCCGCACTCGTACCCGAGGATGACGAGGAGCCAATGCCTGAAAACTTTGGCCCGCTTGCATTTAACTGGGTCGAATCCCATGTCATTGATCTGAATGAACAGTGCAATGAGGCGGTCGCTGAAGGTCTTAGCGAATACCTCATCCCGGCGCAGGAGCTCCCCGTAACAGAAAGCTGGGACGCAATCTGTGAAGCGTTGATTCACAGTGATTTTCGCGGCGCACATTGTTGTGACGAGGGCATCATCATCGAAATTGAGCAATAACATTGCAGAAAGGAAATCACCAAATGAGCGTTTCTATGAACAATCTCTTTAACTTCTCCAGAGCTTTACCGGAGCCTTTCGACAAGTTGGTAAGCAAAAAGGTGAAAGTCACCTCCAAGTATGGAAGCGCAACGGAAGCTACGCTTTCCTGCACCATGGTCAAGGCTGTCCACGCAGTTTGTAACTGTATGGTGGGTACCGGAGAAGGCGCTGTCGGCACCATCGACCACCGCACTGTGGCTGAGTATAAATCCTCCGCCGGTCCGGATATGTATCATCTGGTTGTGTTTGACAGCGGGTCCGGCAATATCATGGCCAGTATCTATGATAACAACACGGAGACCATCGAAAACTACAAGCTCCACCAGAGCTCACAGGACGGCGCCGCCGTCATGATGGCTATGATGCCCCTGCTTCTGAAGGACGACGAGTTCGATGAAAACTTCCAGACCTATTTCGACCAGCGCAGCGCCGGTTATCCCGATATGAAAAAGGCCACAGACGCCATGGCGATCCTGTGTGACAATGCCTACCGCCGAATCAAGGATGACACCTGTCCGGCACATATCAAGGTCACATTGGACAAATCCGGAAATGTGCTTCGCGTATCTCAGGGGCATTTACTATCAGGCGTCTATACCCCCACTTCCGTTCTGGCAGGTGAATTTACCATCCTTGCCAAAACGGGAAAGGCCACTGTTTCTGCAGCAAAGGCTGCCATCGACCACCGGGATTTTGTCGGTAAATATCAGTTGACGGGAGGCCGAAAGCTCTCCATTCTGGAGGAATCCCTTGTGCCCAAGCTGGAGGATTGGTACATCATCCCGGATCAGGTGGCCAATATCTGCAAGCACGCCCAGATTACCACCGGCAAGCCCATGCAGATGCGTAATTTTCTGCTGCGCGGCCCTGCCGGTACCGGTAAAACGCAGAGCGCTATGGCAATCGCGGCCGGATTGCATCTGCCCTACATGAAGTATACCTGCTCCGCTTCCACCGAAGTGTTCGATTTCGTTGGCATGGTGTTCCCCAATACGGACAGTGTGTCCGCGGGTGACGCAGAGCTGGATAAGCAGCTGGAAATGCTTCAGGCAATGGGCGGCATCAACTTCGCCAACGTAGCCAAACTTATGAATCTGCCCGATCTGGACGACATGGATTTTGACCCTGCCGGTACTTTCCAGAGCCTGACAGGCGTTAAAAACGAAGATGCCACTTCCCGGGACTGCATGGCTGTCGTCATGGATATGGTCACAGAGAAGATCAAGGCACTGACGAAGCCTGCCGAAAAGGAATCCACCTCCGGTCAGACCTACACCTATGTGGAAACCGACTTCATTAAGGCTCTGAAAAACGGCTACGTAGTCGAGATTCAGGAGCCTACCGTCATTACCCAGCCGGGTGTGCTGGTTGGCCTGAACTCTCTTCTGGAGCAGACCGGTTCTATCACTCTGCCCACCGGCGAAGTCATCCAGCGGCATCCCGACACAGTGGTCGTAGTCACTACGAATATCACCTACGAGGGCTGCCGCGGGCTGAACCAGTCTGTCGTTGACAGAATGAGTCTGGTGGAAGACATTGAGCTGCCCGACCCTGATGTCATGGCCCAGCGTGCCATGGCAGTCACCGGCGCCACCGATGAATACCAGGTTTCCCAGATGGTTCAGGTCGTCAATGACATGTCCGAGTATATGCGTAAGAACGGCATCACCGACGGCTCCTGCGGAATGAGAAGCCTCATCGACTGGATCAACAGCACCGAGATCACCGGCGACCCATATCGCTCTGCGCTCTGCACAATTATCAGCAAGGCCACTTCTGACCCAGAGGATCGGGAAACTTTGAAAACTGCGATTCTGGAACCGATCTTTGCCCCCAAGCGTCGGAAGACCGCTTGAGGAAGGAGACTTTCCAATGGCAAGAGTAAGTCACAAACGTGTCAAGCAGCTTCTGAACGAACATCGGAGCAAAATCACAGACAAGCAGTTCTTTACCTCCCGAATCCTTGCCGGTCACTACGAGGATGTAGCAGCAGCGCAGACACGACGGTATCGATATGACCGGCGCGTCCATGTCAATATCTACTGGAATCCCGACGATCCAAACGCTGCCTGTACCAATAACGCATCTATCCTGATCAATGCCGGACACCCGTGTGTCACCAAGATCAAGGGACGAATGGATCGCTATGAGATGGTGTCAGGGCTGTTCGCGCACGAGTTAGGTCATGTACTGTATACCGATTTTCTGGCAAAGCAAACCTACATGAATTACTTGTCTAAATTCAAGTGGTATCCGGCACCCCCAGATTTGAAAACCTCCCGGGATGCCGCCAACGAACGCGACTTCTGGGAATATGTGAAACTGGATCCTAGGAATCTGGAATTTGCGATGCAGATTGCATGCTACATTGCCAATGTGTTGGAGGACGGATACATCGAAGGCCGGATTCTCGCCGATTTTCCCGGCGTACTCGGCTATAACCTGTCTGTCATGCGCGATCACCAGTATCAGGACATGCGCACTGTAACGCAGATGATGGAAATGGAGGATGCCGGCTCCGGTCACATCTTCCATACCATTCTGCAAATCATGCTCTCCTATGCCCTGTACGGCGAGATCAAATATGGTGAGACGCCCCTGAGCGACGAGCGTATCCAAACGATCTTCCGGCTGATACCGCAGTTGGACACAGCCGTGACCACCGCTTCCGCAAAGGAGCGCTGGAAAATCGTCAGCCTTATCCTGATCCGCTGCTGGCATCACATTGAAGACTATATCGAGCTTTGCAAAAAGCATCAGGACGAGGCAGCCACCTCCGGAACCGGAAGCTCGGCGGGCGAAGTTCTTTCCGGGCTGCTTCAGGTTATTGCCGGATCCAGTGCAGAAGGCACCGGATCTGAAAAGCCTGTTTCCGGTTCTGAGGTGAGGAAAGGCGTCGCAGCGAATGCTGTAGCCCGTACCCGCACGCAGGCTCTGGCCCGCAAAAATGGGTCTGGGGATGACGATGAAAAACAGGATGCGTCTGAGGCTCCAGGAGAAAAGGAAAATGAGTCCGGTGACGACAGTTCGGAGGAGAATAAATCTGAAGAGAACCCGGCTTCCAATCAAACCGACTCTGACGATTCCTCCGGATCTGATGACGTCAGCGCCCCACTGGGCGACTCCGGTGGAGATTCCCAAAAACAGGAGACTACTGCAGAGGAAGGTGGCCGGATTCCATTCCACCAGACGGATTCTGCGTCTGCTCCTGTTGGTGGCTCCACCGAGTATGATTCCGACTACAAGCGGGAAATGAATGAGAACGCTGCCACGGACATCGAACGGATGCTGGGGCAGATGGCAGAAAAGGCAGCCTGTAAGCAGCTCGAAACCGAGCGTCTGAAGGAGCTGAACGAAGCTGCCCAGAGCATTTCTTACGGCGACATCCACAGTGGTGTGAACATTCAGGTCCATCGAATCGCACAGGTCGACGACGAGCTGGAGGATCAGTTCTACCAGATCTGCGGGCCGCTGCTGGACATCTCCAAGAAACTCCAGCGCAGTCTGATTCAAAAATTAAATGACCAACAGCGCGGCGGGAAGCAAACCGGTCTGGTGATGGGGCGCCGTCTGGATGCACACGCTTTGTGCAGAAATGACGGAAAGGTTTTCTATACGAACAATCTTCCAAACGAGATCCCAAGACTTTCCGTCGGTCTGCTGCTGGATGAATCGGGTTCCATGTCCTGCGGTGATCGCAGCACCTATGCGCGGGCGGCAGCCATTATCCTCTATGATTTCTGCCAATCCCTGAACATCCCCATCATGATCTACGGGCATTCCACCGGTTGGGGTGCCGATGTTGATCTGTACTCCTATGCGGAGTTCGACAGCATCGACCGGGATGATAAGTTCCGGCTCATGGACATCTCTGCCAGAAACAGCAATCGAGACGGCGCCGCTCTGCGGTTTGTCGCCGAGCAGCTATCCAAGCGTCCTGAAGAAATTCGGGTCCTCATGCTGCTATCGGATGGACAGCCCGCAGCCAGAGGCTACAGCGGTACCGCAGCTGAAGAAGATCTGCGCGGCATCAAGCAGGAATACAAGCGCAAGGGCATTCTGTTCATTGCCGCTGCAATCGGCGAGGACAAGTCCAACATTGAGCGCATCTATGGCGATTCCTTCCTTGACATCACCGATCTGAACCAGCTCCCGGTGAAGCTGACCGCAGTCATCAAACGCTTTCTAAGGTGATTTCATGTGTTATAAGACGCAGAAATCATAGCAAACCACTTTACTCTCAGGTGGGCAGCCGGCACATGCCACACTGCCCACCTGTCGATATGACAGAAAGGAACTATTTTTTATGTTTATGAACCGAGTCGGCGCACAATTTCAATGCGAAGGCGTAACCTACACCATTGGCGGCAAGGTCTGCGCAAACGATGCCAGCGATTATGAGGGACTGTATGGTACCATCACAGAGATCCGGGACGGCGATGACCGGGAAACGGAAAACGATACCCCGGACATCTACTGTTCATTTATGCCCCCTGTACTGGCTGATGACATCAAGGCCCTAGAAGGCCGGTTCTCGCAGCTATATCGCAGAGAGATGCATCTGGAGGACATTGGACTGGATATTGTCATCATGGCTCCCGATATGCTCAAGGTGCTGGAACCGATACCCCCATGGCAAAAACTGACAATCTACACTGTCCGGGAGGAATGGGCATTCGGTGGGGACTATGGTGAGGATTTCTCTCTCACCACAGCCCCCGGCATGGCGAAATACATTCTTACTGAACTGGTTACGGAACAACTGGAAAGTGGATATGCTTCCGAATGGGCTGATCGCCCTGATTGGGGCGTAGAATGTACACCCCGAAGCTATGAATGCGGGCTTCACGATTCGTACTGCGAGAATCACTATAAAGTCTGCATTGAGGAGCAGGAACTTCCCATTGACGATGATGCGGTACGCAGTCTCCTTGATAACCGGCTCCGGAGGTATTTTGCTGAGCAGATTGAAGGCTGGGACGGACTTGAAGGTCTTACCGAGCAGCAGATCGCCGACACGATCGCTGCGCCCAATGTCCCTCGGCACATCCGCAGGCAGCTGGAGCAAGACGGTTTTCTGATGGATTCCTTCTGGAAATCGGTATCGAAGGCCTCGTTCGACCTCGTAAGGCAGTATAAGGAGAAACTGGTATGAGCTATCAACTATCCACTGAGAATGGAGCAGCAGCTATGGACGTCACTAAATTGCAGGCAGCCATACAAAAGCAGGATGAATACCTGTCCAGCCGGGGGCATCTCAGCGATGTCCCGGCCGGAGACGAAAACTTCAATGACCTCACCCGTGAGATCATCCGTGCCTTCAAAGAATGTCATGGTTCCGCGTTCCTCGGAAAACTGGTATTCTCCTGGGAAGATCAGAAAAAGCTGGAGCGCGGTGAGATCGGCATTTATACCGAGTACACGGGTCAGTCGCTTCCAGCCTATGGCTGCAATTTTGTGACCGCTCAGCCGGATACGCAGTTGGAAGCTATGGTGATTGGGTGGACCATTGATGAATGGCCGCCCAAATTTACGCTCTTTACCAAGATCCTGCAGCGTATTCAAGATCTGAACGGATACACGCTGAATTGGAGATAGCATATTTGCCCCATCTGTTACTGCCAGTAAAGTTGTAAAAACGCTTACAGATGACGTGAATTTACAATGTTTTCACTGGACGAAAGGAACAGAATGTGGTATACTATTGTTGCCAACAAGAGGAGGAAACATCATGGAAACAGAAAAACCGGATGGATTCCCTGGTCTTCCGGAGGAATTTGTCCGACAGAATGCCAAGTACATGCGTCTGTTACAGGGCTTTCGCCTGTTGGACGATGACTTTATGAGCAAAGTCTTCGAGGATAAGGAATGTGCGCAGTTACTGCTGCATATCATTCTGGAACGCAGCGATCTCGTTGTACAAGAGGTTCATGGTCAATACAGCATCAAGAATCTTCAGGGGCGCTCCGTCCGTCTGGATATTCTGGCGGTTGACCAGGAGGGGAAACACTACAATATTGAGATCCAGCGGCAGGACGAGGGCGCGGACGCACGCCGTGCCAGATACAACAGCAGCCTCTTAGACGCAAACCTGACACACCCCGGTGACCGCTACGAAGAGCTGCGAGAAACCTACGTTATCTTCATTACAGAACGGGATGTTCTGAAGGCAGGACTTCCCATCTACCACATTGACCGGATGATTCAGGAAACCGGCAAACCATTCGGCGACGGCTCCCACATCATATACGTCAATGCGCAGTGCAAAAACGATACGCCTCTGGGCAAGCTGATGCATGATTTCTCCTGTACACAGGCAGATGACATGCACTATCCAGTTCTTGCCGAGCGCGTAAGGTATTTCAAGGAAAATGTAAAGGGGGCAACCACCATGTGCAGAGAAGTTGAAAAATTAGTAATGGCTGAACGGGATGAAGGCCGCGCAGAAGGCCGTGCGGAAGGAAACATCGAATCGAGCGCAAGAGCAGTTCGTAATGTTATGGCCAAGATGTCCCTCTCTGTGGAGGAGGCAATGCAGTTCTTGGAATTACCCGATTCGGAAAAAGATGCCGTCCGGAAACTTATTGAGCAGTAATTTCATTTACTGCTGGTCGTGCAGGCTCGCATTGTAGGTGCGGACTAGCCAATACCGCCCACAAGGAGTTACCACCATGTGTAGAGAAGTTGAAAAAATTGCGATGGCTGAACGGAACGAAGGTCGTTTAGAAGAAAAATCAATTCTGTCCGCGCAATCATGGAGAGCTTGTCTATCTCTGTCGATGAAGCAATGAAACTCCTGAAAACGCCGGAATCCGATAAGGACATTATTCGGAAACTCATTGCACAGTGATTCCGTTTGTCGTCGGTCATGCAGGCTCGCATCAGGAACGCAAACCAGATGACGTCTCACGTAATGATGGATTGCGTTTATCCACGCGAATGTTGACCAATTCAATCTGATAAGTCCACTACATCTCGGGATGCTGCCTCTGGCGGCATCCCTTTTCCTTTTACACCTGCTGACCAAAATAAACTGCTTTTTCCTTTCGCAAAGGATATCATGACGATACAGTAGTCAGGAGAGGCCCTGCATCTGCGGTGCCTGCCGCCGGAAATAAAACTTCCGGAATCCGGTAATTGACTAATGCCGGCAGCTATGATATAATGCCATCAACATAGTATCAGAGTTTTGCAGCGGCAAAACACAGTTTCCGGGTTCTTCTCAAGTGTCATTTGCATTTTTGTGCAAATGGCACTTTTTCTATTTTCTGACAACTCTATACCGTAAACACTTGCCAGTAGTCTCCTTTCTTCCGGGGATTACTGGCTTTTGTTATATCCGGCGGTTTCCGCCAAACAACCGAAAGGAGCAAGCAGCATGTTATCCTGTCACGACAACTTTGAAGCAAACTTTGACAACTATCCGTCCATGCTCAGTTATCACCAAGCACTGAGTATGGCATCCAGTTGGCGCCGATGTAAGGTCAAAGACCTTCACGTGGAGCCACTGGATCCGACCTCTCCCCTGTATGGTCATCCCGCAGCATTTGCCGCAGGTACCAGCGAGGACGCAATTAAGGACACCGCCGCCAATCTCGGCCTTGCGCTGAATGTGGATGGAAACATCTATCCCGTCCGCGGCACGGCCTACAAAACGCTGACCGAACGCGCAAAGATCAATGGCACAGCACTCCCCAAACTCAGTCGCAAAGACCTTGCCAATGTACTCAACGCCTGCCTGTCCGTACACAATTCAGATGCGCTTCTGCTGATCCGGAACGAAAAGGTTTCCGCAGTTCACTCCGGTGACGAAACGGACTATTCCGTGCTTCCCATGGACGAACTTCTGGTTACGCTGGAGAAGAAGCTGGGGGAACGGTTCCCCGGCTTCGTGTTTGAAAGCGGGTATACCGACCATGCCTATACCTGCGGCAGCTGGATTCTCCCCAACCAAAAGGAAGGCATTCTGGGCGCCTATGCCAAGGCTCTTGCCGCACACGGTCAGGCAGCGATGGCAAACAGGCTGGTTCCCGGTATCCGGTTCATGACATCCGACACCGGCGTTGCCTCCGCAAAAGTATCTGCTTTGCTGATAGGCGCACAGCAGCCGATCCATATCGGCGACTGCATTGGTGTGGATCACCGGAATCAGCGCAAGATCGCGGATTTCGATGCTGAGATGGACAAGCTGTTTGCTAAGTTCTGCGATTCCGTTGCCAAGCTGCAGAGCCTGCTGGAAATTCCGCTGGAGTACCCTGTCAATGCCATGACCCGGGTCTGCAAAAAGCTCTCCCTTCCGAAAAAGGAAGCGCTGGAAGCGATCGCCATGTATGAAATGGCTTACGGCGGAGGACCCGCGACTGCCCATGATGTCTTCATGGCCATGCAGGAAATTCCCTACATGATGAAGACATGCCACACCCGGGAAGCAAAGCTGCTCAAGGCCGAAGAAAACATGGCACGCGCTCTGAGTATCCGGTGGAGCGACTATGATGTGGCAAAGGAGCTGAAGTGGTAATGGCTGCTCCGATATTACTTTGCGACACCACCGGAATGAGCAATGACCGCTGGCTGGAATGCCGTATGCATGGCCCCAAGGGCGATATCCCCTACACCATCGGCGGAAGCGATGTGGCAGCCATATTCGGCGTGTCGCCGTGGACGACCCCGCTGGAGCTGTGGATGATCAAAAAGGGGCGCATGAAGCCCAAGCCGAAAGACAATGCAGACCAACTGGAGATGGGGCATCTGCTCGAACCGATAGCGGCATACTGGTATGCAAAGAAAAGCGGCAACTACGTCTACGACGACAAGGGGCTGTATCAGCACGCAGACCACCCCTATGCTCTGGCCAATTTTGATCGGCGGTATGAGCGGGCCAGCGATGGTCAGCCCGGCATTCTGGAATGCAAAAGCTGCACCTATCACAAAGCGGAAGACTGGGTGGACGATGCGATCCCCCTGTACTACGAATTCCAGCTCCGTTTCTACCTTGCTGTGGCAGACGTCCAGCACGGGGCGTTCTCATGCTTTTGGGGGAATAATCCTGCCAATGATCTGGCAATGCCTGAAATCAAGCGCGACCTTGTCAAAGAGGATATGATTTTCGAGCGGCTGGATGAATGGATCTGGAGCCTTGAACACGATGTCCCGCCTACCATGAGCGGTGTCAAACCCACACTGGCAATGGAATCTCTCGCAAGGATCTATGGTGCCAGCAAACCCGGTCTTCCTACCATTGAATTGCCATACAAGTTTGAGCGGCAGCTTCGCCAGATTGCCAATCTGCAGGCCAAAGTCAAGGAATGCGAAGACGAAAAGAAACTCTACGAAAAGGAGATTGAAGCACATTCCGTGCGAATTGCCGAAGTCATGAAAGAGCATGAGCATGGTATTCTGACAACTACCAGGGATAAGCTCCTCATTGACTTCGTAACGAGGACCACCAAGCGGCCCAGCTCCGATGCTTTGAAAAAGAAGTATCCCGGCGTTTATGCCGACGTGCTGAACGTATCTACCAGCCGTAAGGTGAAAGTTTCGGTACAGCCGATTTAATCAGGGAGGAGCAATATGCGAAAATTCTCTCGACCGATTGACCTTCGATCCCGCCGCGAAATGACAGATTACCTGCGTAACCATTTCCGATATTCCACGATGAACTCATGGAATCATGCAACATCGTATGCCTGCAATCTCAAGATTTACGGACTTGGTCTGGATCCCGAGATTGAATCCAAGCTTTACGATATGCTCGATACCCGGGAGTTTTTGCTTATGCGGCAGGAAGCGCTGTATCTGTTTAATGCAGTCCACAACTTCCGCTGGCAGGCAGGGTTCAACGGCAGAAGCGGCGGCTATCTGATCCTCTACCAAGGGGATCTGAAGCCCTCCGGATATCTGTCTTACTGCACCTGCTGCGGCCAGCGGAACTGCCGCAGTGTTGCCGACACAGGCAATGTTTGTGGTGTCTGCGGGAAAGCAGCCCGTGTAGATTTCCGTGTTCCACCGAAACAGCCCGTCACATTCCCCGGTCGGGGTACGGACATGGATGACGACTACGAAGAATGGTCGCTGTCTGAACTCCGGGACCGTGTAAAGCTTGTACAGGAGCTGGACAGTCTGGCTGACGATCTTGTCAGTCAGGCCGTTCATATGGCAAAAGCGTTTGATGTTGTGGAGGAGGCGTACTATGTACCCCAGACCCGGCATGTGCTTGTCGCCAAGTGAGAACGCTCTTGAGAAAGGAGAAAACAAGTGTTATGTCAATTTGATAAGCTCCTCTACCCCCGGATAGCCGATGCTTCCACCGTTGACTATATGATTGCCGTTTACCGTCCGCTGGAAATCCTGCACGATGGCAGCGGCCATGCAATGAGCCAGTTCAAAGCTGTCGGCTATTGCCTCCCCATCACGGAAAAAGCTCGATTCCGTCTGAATGGCCACTGGGTCAGGCATCCGAAGCACGGACTCCAGTTTGAGGTGGAGAGCTACGAGGAGGTAATTTCGCATACCAAGGAAGGCATCATCGGCTACCTTGCCTCTGGTCAGATCAAAGGTGTTGGCCGAAAAATCGCAGAGAAAATCTACGATTCCTTCGGGCAAGACACGCTGGAGATTCTGGATCAGGAGCCGGAAAAACTCATGACCATTCGAGGTATCAGCGAAAAGCGCCTCAGAATGATCTGTGATTCCTATCTGGCCACCCGCGGCGCCCGGGACGTAATTGCCTTTCTGACGCCCCACGGCGTTACCGCCAACCGAGCCATTAAGATCTACCGCGAGTATGGAAAGGATACTCTGGATATCATCCGGAAGCATCCGTACCGGCTGGTGGAAATGGCAGGTATCGCATTCAAAACAGCGGACAAGCTGGCAATCAGTTTGGGGCTTCCCACCGTTTCCCCGGAACGTGTCGACGAAGCGCTGATGTACGCCATCGCCGAAGGCGAGACGGAGGGACATATGTGTCTGGAAAAACACGATTTCCTCCGCAGGGCGCTGCGCCTTCTGGAAACACCGGAGATCACTGAGGAGATGGCGGCCGCAAGAGCCTTCCAACTGGTACAAGCGGATCGGCTTGTCTGCTATGACCACTACATCTACCGCACTGCGACTGCCACCGTGGAAAACAATATTGCCTTTCATATCGCACAGCAGATGAAAACGGCCGCAGAGCCTTACGAGAATCTGGATCACGCCATTCTGTGCGAGGAACGGAAGCTCAGGATCACATTGGCGCCGGAACAGCGGGAAGCGGTAAAAATGGCGCTATCCACCAAGTTCTGCGTCATAACCGGCGGCCCGGGGACAGGCAAAACCGCAGTTCAGCGGGCGATCCTTGATCTGTATCAGGAAAAGTATCCGGAAGCGCAGATCATATGCTGCGCCCCCACCGGGCAGGCAGCGCAAAGGATGAAGGAATCCTCCGGGCTGTCGGCATCGACGATTCACAAGGCTCTGTGCATCAAGGCCAATCCTGACGGCACCCTGACCGAAGGCATCATGCTGAATGCGGATCTGATCCTTGTAGATGAAGTCTCCATGATGGATGCCTTTCTCGCAGAGCGGCTGTTTACTGCCATCCCGCCTCATGCCAGACTGATTCTGGTGGGTGACGCGGACCAGCTTCCCTCTGTCGGCCCCGGCGCTGTCTTAAAGGACATCATCAACAGCGGCGTCGTACCCGTGGTTCGTCTGGATCATGTGTTCCGCCAGAGCGCCGGAAGCCGGATCGCTACCAATGCCCGGCTGATCAAGCACGGTAATCTGAGTATGGAGTACGGCCCGGATTTCATGTTCTTTGATTCCAAGGATTTAGCTGTATCCGCCGATATCATTGAAAACCTGTATATGCAGGAAGTTCAGAAATTTGGTGTGGACGGCACGGCATTCCTGACCCCCTTCCGGCGTAGGACCGAAACATCCGTGGATGCCATGAACGCACGGCTGCAGGCACTGGTAAACCCACCGGCTCCGGGAAAAGCTGAAGCCGTTTCCGGGCAGCTGCGATTCCGGCTTGGCGATAAGGTCATGCAGATCAAGAACTACGAGCAGGTCAACAACGGCGATGTGGGCTACATCACCAACATTACCGGCCCCGAAAACGAGGCTACCGTGGAGATTGACTTTGGAGATGGCAGAATCATGAAGTATGAAAGTGATCAGCTTAGAATGCTGGATCTCGGATACGCCTCTACCGTCCATAAGTCTCAGGGCGCCCAGTACAAATCTGTCATTCTGAACCTACAATGCGCCCACGCGATCATGCTGATGCGTGCCATCGTCTACACAGCAATTACCCGCGCAAGGCTTCGGCTCACCATCGTTGGTGAACGAAAAGCGTTGTGCCGGGCAATCCGCAATACCAAAGCCGACCAGCGGGGTACCCGTCTGGCGCAAAGAATTCAAGACTTCATTGAGTAGAAAGGAAATGACCATTATGGCAACTACGTTGGATATGTACTACCAAAACAAGCAGCAGCTCAACGCAATAATTGCGGAGCATAAGCTGACCATGGATCAGCTATTGGGGTATCAGGAACTGCTTTACCGGATATCCATTCTGGAAAGCTGCATGAATTTTGTCAAGACCGCTCCTGTTACCGCTGATGTGAGCGCAATGAGCTATCACTACAAGATCGTTGACGCGCTCTTTACCTGTCTGCTTCAGGAGCGGCAGTTTGGCATTCCCGCGGACGAAAAGCTGAAGAAACAGCGTGCGACTGCTTTAGGTAATCTCCAGACAGTGATCACCAGCTTCCGCAAGCAGTTCCAGAGCTTTGCGCCAACCACACCGGAGGCTTACCGGGATGCTATCAGCAAGATGGTCAACACGGTATTGCCCGCATGGCTCCAGTACCGCTTCACCTATATTCCGTTCTGATCAGGAGGTAATCACATGAATCAGAATATCAATTTCAACTCTCAGTTTCCTGTTTTGAACACCATCAATCAGGTGGATGGCTTTGATCCTTCCAAACTGACGGTAGACTATGTAGACCTCACGACGCAGGAAAAGCGGAAGCGGCTGCCCGTCATGGCGCAGCTTGCGTGGTTCCGTCTGCGCCACCCCGAAGGGAAAATCGCATTGCATGTTGAGCCAGTGAAGGATTACTTCGTTGCAACTGCGAGAGTATATGTCAGCTACAAGGATCCAGCAGATTGCTACCTGTCTGAAGCCACCGCTTCCCGCAAATATGATCCGCTGAAGCCTACCGTTTCTCCCCGGGAATGGGCGCAGACTGCGGCAATCGGTATTGCCCTTCGCAACGCCGGTTTCGGTTTACAGTTCAGTGCTGCCGGAGATGGTTTCGACGGCAATGTCCCTGACGAGCTTGGTGCAGAAAATGGCATAACACCTCCTGCGCCAATGCCCACAGGCACGCCGCCCGCTCCCCAGCCTGAAACAGAATCACCCGCAGTAGTTACTGCACCTCCTGTTTCAGATCCAGAGCTTGTCATTGTGGAACTGACACCGGAGCAGGAATTTGAACAGGCATGTGCCGTTGTGAGTCCCATCAAGAAGCACGGTGGCAAAACGCTGGGCGAAGTTCTCAGCACGGAACCCCGGGCCATTAACTGGCTGGCCTCAAAATTCAGCGGCGATGAAACCATTCGTGCCGCTGCAGAGTATATTTGCAATTATGCAATGGAACAAACACCCGCATAAACCGCTTGCGAGAAAGGGGGATGTACCACACATCCCCCCGGAAAGGAGGCTGCATGGTTGAAATCCATATTTACGATATTATCCCTCTGATCGGCATTCCGGAACCGCCGAGCGGCAGACACAGCTACAATATAAGCTGCCCCTGCTGTGACACAAATCCACGTGGAAAGCACCTGAACATCAATCTTACGAAAGATGTATTCTGCTGTCCCCGGTGCCATTTCTCAGGCGGTGTCTTTGATCTGTATGCGTACTATGCTCAGGTTGACCGCAAAAACGTGCGGGAAATTCTGATAAAGGAGCTTGGTCTGAAGGATAGCGACTCATTTCACCATGAAGACAGCAAACGCAAGCGGGAGCGGAGGACAGTCACACGCCCCATTCTGCAGGATATTGAATTGCCCCTCACGGACATTGATGCCCGGCATGAAACCTACACGGCGCTGCTCTCCAAGCTGTCACTGGCGTCTGACCATCTGGAAAACCTCCTATCAAGAGGCATGACCGAGGAAATGATCTGTCGGAATGGCTATAAGACCATGCCCGTTGCAGGCTTCTCCGCCATTGCAAAGCAGCTCCATGAGGAAGGCCATTATCTGGCCGGTGTCCCCGGCTTTTATCATGATATGGCTGGAAACTGGACCATCAGCAAGGAAAGGCGAGGTATCCTCGTACCGGCAAGAACCCCCGAAGGAAAAATTCAGGGCCTGCAGATCCGATTGGATTCCATTAAAAAAGGAAAGTTTCGGTGGATCACCAGCATCGGCAAGCAGGATGGCTGTAAAGCGGAATGCTGGACCCATATCGCTGGCGAGCCTACCCCGACAGTCCTTCTGACCGAGGGACCTATGAAGGCGGATGTCATCCATCACATTACCGGTCTGACGGTAATTGCGGTACCCGGCGTCAATTCCCTGAATCATCTGAAGGAAACACTGGAGTACGTGCAGTCCAAGGGAACCACCAAGATCATGACGGCATTCGACATGGACTATCTGAAGAATCCCCATGTGAAGGATGGCTATTTCAATCTGGCCACTATGCTGGCTCAGGTTGGGATTGAGTACGGGACCTACCTTTGGGATCCCCAATACAAAGGCCTTGACGATTATGTATGGCACTGTCGTCAGGAAGGTCTGGTCTGACATCTCGCAAAGGGCTCTATTTTTACGCACTATGCGGAAAACAGATGGTTTTCCAATCGACCTGTTTGTATTTTTTTATGGTGCAGTTTCAAGAAATTGAATGCCATACTAACGAGATACCATTCTACCGTAACATTGGCATTTCCTCCGGTCAGGAATCAGCGGAAGTTCACATCCTGGTTAATCGTGGCGAATGCGCCTTACACCGCTGGATGAAGTATTTGGAAACATCTAGCCTGCTTGACACTGTCTTCCACTGGCTTTTTGTCAGTCTTCTTTTGATGATTGTACTGTTCTTTGACCGGGCAGTCTTTACAGTCCGCACATTCGTAGACAATTTGTATAATCTACTTGCGTCTTGTTGCACATCTTAATAATGCGCAAGAGCCCGGTTCAGCAAGAACCGGGCTTTGTACTTTTTCGCGGAGCCCGCCTTTTAGTGAGACAACCCCTACTGCTTATGTATGATAGTGTATCTTTGACTTCTCGATAACGAAATCAGGCATTTGATTGTTTTCTGCAAACCCCAATGCCCGTTTCCACATAAGGGTCAGTGATTTCTTGAATAATGATAACAAAATTCTCTCCCCCTTTTTTATCTTTACAATGTTAGCAGAAACATCGACTTCTGATGAACTGCCACATATAGAATATCATATTAAAGGCGCATGGTCAACTGACTTGCTATTTCTTGTCGTCGCTGCACAATATTTTGCTTTTAATAAAGAACAATGTGATATAGACCATCTTCGCAAGTAAGAGGCTGCTCTGTATGATTCTGGAGAATCACACAGAGCAGCTCGCTCTTTGGGGCGCAGAGCAAGGGAAAAGTGACCAATTATACCGAAAAAGCAGCACACGAAATTAGAGGGGCAGGTTTTTTCTCTCTAATTTTGAGATAGCTCTTTTTTGTGCGCATCTTCAAGAATTATAAGCACAAGTGTTGCAAATACGCATTTGCAGCGGTGTAATCAAGTATATAAAATATTTTTAAGGAGGAAATCATTATGTTAATCGCAGTCGACCACGGCAATCACGCCATCAAGACCGTCCACCACAATTTTGTATCCGGTCTGGCACGGCACTCCGTCCGCCCGCCTATGGCGGATGAAGTTCTGGAGTACAAGGGAGAATACTGGACCCTTTCCGGCCAGCGTCTTCCATATCGCCGGGATAAGACCCGGGATGAAAGTTTCTTCATTCTCACCCTGTTTGCTATCGCAAAAGAGCTTTCCTATGCCGGTCCTCTGCCCGCAGCGGAGAAAATTGAGCTGGCGGTAGGTCTGCCCCCGGAACACTACAGCATTCTGAAGGACAAGTTCAGAGCCTACTTCAAGCGCAGTGAGTCCGTCCAATTCTCTTACAATGACAAGCCTATGACCATTCTGATTCGGGATGTCTTTGTATATCCGCAGGCATTTGCTGCCATCGCACCTCAGAAAAGCCAGCTCAAGCATCATCTGCGCTTGTTTCTGATCGACATTGGCGGCTACACCACCGATGTTCTGCTCCTGCGCAGCGGTAAGCCCGACATGCAATTCTGCCGCAGTCTGGAAACCGGCGTCATTACCATGAACAATGACATCATCCGCAGGGTCGGCGCCCTGCATGATATGCAGATTGAGGATGAACATATCAGCGCCGTGCTGTGCGGCAAGGAAACCATTCTCCCCGCGGATGTAAAGGATACCATCCGCAAGTCCGCGGAACAGCACGCGAAGGATATTCTGGATCAGCTGCGTGAACTGAAGGTAGATCTGCGTTCTAACCCGGCAGTCTTCATTGGTGGTGGCTCTGTCCTGTTCCGGGATTATCTGGAGCGTTCCCCTCTGGTAGCCTCAGCCAGTTTCGTAGAAAATGTGAACGCCAATGCTATCGGCTATCGGACAATGGCAGAAGGGCAGCTTTCTCTTCTGAGAACTTAGCCATAAACGGGGGTGAACCGCGTTGATTCAAGATGGAAAGTACCGTTACACCCTTCAATTTGGTATGAACACTGCCGAAGGACGACAGGCAGGCCAGTTCCTTGAGCAGCTGGGCAACAAGAAAAGCCCGATCATTGTAGCTGCTCTGAACAAATATCTGGAGGATAACCCGGGGCTGCTGGATGGTCGGGTACGCATTCAGGTTCATGTTTCCGATCTAAATACCCGGATGCTGGAAGAAAAAATCCGGCAGCTGATCGAAGAACGGCTCAGCTCCGGTGTTCCGCTTCCTGCACCACCAGCTGCCAATCCCCATGAGAATGTGGAACAGGTCAGCGCAGACATCTTGGAAATGCTGAACGATCTGGACAGCTTTGGATAATCAAAAAATCCCGGAGTTGGGTGATACCAATTCCGGGATTCTTCAATTTTAGGAAATTATCCGGATGTCATTGGAGAAGGATAATTCCTTACGTGATCAAAGACGTCTTGCTATGCTGCTCCGATATGCATTGGGTGTCATCCCATAATATTTCTTAAATACAGAATCAAAATGTTTTACAGAGAGATACCCGACCTCACTTGCAATGTCACCCACTTTAGCCGCAGTGTGCGTGCTGAGGAGAAGCGTGGCTCGTTCCATCCGAAGGCGGAGTAAATACTTGGAATATGGTTCTCCGCGTTCGGACTTGAAGACGCTGCTGAGATAAGCGGGGTTAACCTCCAAAGCGCTTGCGACTTCGTTCAAAGAAATAGGCTTGGAATAGTTCATTTGGATATAGTCCCTTGCCCGCTGTACCAGAACACTGGATTCGACATCTTCCAAAGGAAAAGCAGCATCCGGAGAAACATGGGCCTTCACTTGGGGAATTGCTTGCCGGGTCTCTCCGGCAGAACGTTTCTTTGCCAGTTTATCGAGAATGGCGTGCAGTTCTGCGTCCTGAAGCGGTTTAAGCAAATAGTCTGAAACACCACTGCGGACTGCTGCACGTGCGTAGTCGAATTCATCATAACCGGTCAAGAAAATAATATCCGTATCTGCGATGTTGTTATGTACGTATGTCGCAAGTTCCACTCCGGTCATGCGAGGCATCTTAATATCTGTGATAATCAGGTCGAAGTGCTGTTCATTCAGCAGTGCCATTGCTTCCACACCATCTTTCGCACATGCGGCGGTGATCCACTGGTCATGTATTGAAGATAGATTGAACAGCAGGTATTCCCGCATAAGGGGCTCATCTTCGACGATCAAAGCGGTTAACATGGTTTCACACTCCTTGGAATGCTTAAGGTAACAGTGGTTCCGCTTCCTTCTTCGGAAGAAAGGGTAATGCCATAGGGACTACCAAACTGAAAACGAATACGTTTCTGTATATTGATTAGTCCAATGCCACTTGTCTGAAATTCTGTATTCTTTTCCGACTCACAATTATCCAATCTGCTCTGCAACTGCTGCAAAGTGACCTTTGACATGCCTGCACCGTTGTCTTTCACCGAAATAATAAGCGCGTTACCGCGATATTGCAGATCTACAAGGATATGTGTCTCTCCTTCAGTTTTTTCACAGCCATGAATCAGCGCATTTTCAATAATCGGCTGGATGGTCAGTGCGGGAAGCGTGCAGGACAAATCAATATCAGACACATTGATTTCGTAAGTCAGATTGTCATGGCGTAATTTCTGTAATTGGAGATAACTTTCCGCGATTTTCAGTTCGGCTTCCAGTGTGATTTTACGACCGGAGCTAATTACACCCCGGAGCAGGGTGGCCAATTGCTCAATCCCACGCGTTGCTTCCTTGTATCTGCCGCATTTTATTAGCAGATTGATTGTGTTCAGGGTGTTGAATAAAAAATGAGGTTGTATTTGGCGATGTAAAGACTCAAACTGTGCCTCTTTCTGCAGATATTTCGCTTCATATACCTGTTTTGTCAACTGTTTCTCCTGATTCATCATCTCCTGAATCTGCTCCAGCATGTGATTGAAGGCTGAATTCAGAGAGGCAATTTCATCTGTACAGTCTGTGCTCGCACGCACAGTTAGATTACCGGCTTCTACTTCCTCCATCAGATTGACCGTTTGATAAAGTGGCCGTAGTTGTCTGCGGACAAAGAAGATAGAGATGGCAACACCCAAAGCTGCCATTCCAACAGCCATGAGCATATTAAAAATCAGTGTTGCATTGGCGCCTTTGACGACCTGATTCCTGGCGTTGATTGCGATGACGCGCCAGTTCGTGGAGGGAATGATCTCGACATTTACAATATACGTTGCTCCATCCAGTCTCCGTGTAGAGTAACCAGACGAAGCCGCCGCGTTGCGGATATCATCGTTTGTGATTGCTGCAGGCAACGCGGAGTTCTGGTACACGGGATTCCAGTTGGAATCCATGATAAAAAGGGCACCGCCCTCGCTTACATTGATGCGGTCACATACCGCCTTTATGCCGTTGTAGTTAGCATCGACTCGGATAACGCCGACAGTTTTCTGGTTGTTTTGAAGGCTGCAGAGGCGTTTTGCAATGGAGATAACGAGATTTACAGAGGAACCCGCTTCTTCAAAATGAGCTGGCAGAAAAATATAGTCATCGGTACTCTGCGCGGTTTGATACCATTCTTCGGCTTTATAATCCGCATTCAAACCGCTGTGGCTGCTTTTGGAACTGGAGTATATTGAATCGGAAAAAATATACACTCTTAAAATATCTTCTCTGGGAGTAATCATAACCTGGCGAAGATAATCTTCTATTGAACGCCGTTTATCCAGCGCTTCCTGACTGCTGGAAGATCTGGTATCGAGGTAATTCATGACACTGGAGTTGTAGTAGGGGCTGAGGCACAGTCGGGCCAATTCATCAATATATGTATCAACATTCAAGGCCACCTGTTCAACAACCTGCTGTATGTCTTTTGCCGATTGATCGGTATAGTCGGCAACGAAACGAAGGTGGCTGAAAAGTGAAACCAGTATAATGGAAGAAAAAATGAACATGGAAATGATGAGAAGCAGGCGGCGCTGGATGTTATTAGCGGCAAAAAAAGCTTTGAGTTTAGAAAGCATACACGCTGTCCTCCGAATCGCTTTTGTGCGTTTATTATAGAACACCGAAGTGAAAAATGCAAGGATATGTGCGTGTTGCCTATAAAATATGGACTGCAATCTAAAAAAAGAGGGATTTACCAAGTGAAAAACAGAAACTATAATGTAGTCAGGATGAATCCCACGAAGACATCCGGAAAATAGAATGGAGGAGACAAAATGAAACGTTTATTTGCTTTCGTACTGGCTATTTGCATGCTTACCACAGCGTTTGCTGGCTGCGGCCAGCAGGCCAACACCCCCACAGAACCCAAGGCTGATCAGGCAAGCACAAACGAGGTTGAAAAGAAAGATGAAAAACCTGCCAAGGATGTAGACTTGACATTCTTTACCGGCAAGGTAGAAACTGTTGACCTGCTGGATGAGATCATTGCTGACTTCAACGCACAGAGCGGTGGTATCACTGTGGAACAGGAATATCAGAACGATGCGAGCAATATCATCAAAATCAAGTTTGCATCCGGCGAAGCCCCTGATATTATGACCACTTATGAGCAGGAATATGTGGATCAGGGTAAGTATCTGGATCTGTCCGATATGGATGAGATCTGGAACAGACTGATTCCCTCCATGAAGGAAAGCTGCACGGATATCAGCAGCGGAAAGCAGTACCGTATCTGCACGAATATGACCATGGCAGGTTTCTTCTACAACAAGGAAATTTTCGCAGAACTTGGCATTGAACCCGCGACCACTTGGGAAGGTTTTGTTGCGAATCTGGAAAAGATTAAAACCGAGATGCCCGATGTTGATCCCTGGTTTATCTTCGGCAGCGAAGCGTGGCATCTGGGCCATCTGATTGAGTTCATTCCCCATGGTTACATCAAGGCAAAGTACGGCGCTACCGCTGCAAAGACTGCCATGCTGAACAATGACAAGAGCATTTTGAATTTTGGCGATCCCAACGGTGCCATGGCTACTTTCGCAGCCGGTTTGCTGGAACTGCAGGAAAAAGGCCTGATTAACGAAGACGTTCTGACTGCAACGAACGATAACTGCGTCGATGCATTTGTATCCGGTAAGGCTGCAATGTTCAGCAATGGCATGTGGGCTCTGTCCAGTGTACTGGCAAAGGATCCTGAAATGGCAGACAAGATCGGCTTTGCCCCTTATCCTGCTATGATGGAAGACGGCACTCCCATGGTTCTGGTTGCGGAAGACTCCGGTTACAGTATTAGTGCTGATACAGAGCATGTCGAGGAAGCAAAGGCCTTCCTGACTTACTTGTTCAGTGCAGATAATCAGAAGAAGTATGCCGAAAGTCTGGGTTCTCCCTCCGCTTTCACGGATGTTGATGCAAAGTGGGCGCCTGACTCCATTGTTGAAGGCGTTAACAGTGCTGTTAGCTCCGCAGCGAACATTGGCTTCACCAACGAGAAACCTGCCGGCTTCTCCGGTGATGATGCTGGCAGAATGGTTCAGGACTTGCTCGCCGGCAAGTATACTGCTGAGGAGTTTGCAAAAGCATATGAAGCTGCATGGGACGCAGGATTTTAATTTTGATACTCTGACATAACCTTATTGTGAATTAATCTAACAGGACTCGGATCGGAGGAATTAAGTTCCGATGTTCCGGGTCCTGGCTTTTTCGGAGGAACATGTATGCGTAGAAAACGAATCGATTGGGCCCAGTTCCTCTCGCTTCCTGCATTGATTCTGTTCTCGATCTTTTTTGTGTACCCATTGCTTAAGGGCATTGGGATGAGCTTGACAGATTGGGACGGTATGGGTCAGGCAGAGTTTGTTGGACTCAAAAATTTTGCGAATTTTTTCTCAGATGACCGGGCAATGCAAGATATCAAAACCACATTGATTTTTGCGATAGGCAGTGCAGCGCTATTGAATCTGGTAGGGTTGTGCTATGCTTTGCTGATGAATTCTGACTTTCGGGGAAAAAGCATTGCGCGTGTCATTATCTACCTGCCTGCTATCATCAGCCCTTTGATTATGGGATACATCTGGTATTTCCTGCTGCAGCCGGGGCGGGGCTACCTCGCCTATGCATCTGCTCAGCTGGGACTCTCGGGCTTGATAGGGAATTGGATGGGCAAATACTCGGTGACACTGCTGGTGCTGATTCTTGTAAACGTCTGGCAATTTTCCGGTATGACAATGATTATTTATTTGGCGGGGCTCCAGTCAATTCCTTCAGAATATGTTGAAGCAGCTACAATTGACGGAGCGGGAAGATGGCAGCGGTTTTCCAGAATCACGCTTCCTTTGCTGATGCCCGCCATCAGAATCAATGTGGTCACAAACATTATTGGCTCACTGTCAGTTTTCGATATCATCATGGCACTGACACAGGGCGGACCGGGATACTCCACAGAAAGTTTAAGTATCTACATTATGCGTATGTGTTATGGCAGTCGAACCGGTTATTCTACAGCTGTTGCGATGATCCTGTTTTTTATCATCCTGATTCCTGTTCTGATCTCCATGCGCCTGACGCGGGAAAAAGACTAAGGAGGCAAATGCATGAAAGGTTTAGAAAAAGTATTAAAATATGCTGCGATTTGCCTGATTTGTCTGATGTGCCTGATTCCTTTCTATGTTTTGCTGGTTCTGGCGCTCAATTCTCCACAGCGTGTTTTTTATGAGGGTAATATTTTTATTCCGGATTTTTATTGGCAGAACTTTCTGGATGCCTGGAGAAAATCAAAGATAGGTACAGCTATGCTGAATTCTGCGATCATTACAGCCGGAACGCTGATTTTGACAATTATTACCGGTGGCCTGGCAGGGTATGCCATTGCAAGGCACAATACAAGGTATAACAAATTCGTATTCGGTCTGCTTTTGTCCTGTATGATGATTCCTGGTATTATCAATACTGTTCCGCTGTACACACTTATGAGAAAAATTCATGCGGTAAATACCCTTTGGGGAATGATTCTGGTTTGCTCCACACTGGCAATGCCGTCTGCGGTGTTCATTTACGCGACATTTATAAAAGCGCTGCCAAGAGAATTGGACGAAGCAGCTGCGTTAGATGGCTGCACAGGATTCAGCGCTTTCTGGAGAGTTATTTTCCCAATCATAAAACCCGCAACGGCATCCTTCGTGATTCTGAATGGTTTTGGAATCTGGAATAACTATGCGCAGGCTACGTTCTTCTTGCAGTCGAGGGCAAAGCAGAACATCCCGCAGGCATTGTCCGTCTTTTTCCAGCAGTTTGGCGGTGGTAAATGGCATCTGATGGCTGCAACGGCGACCATCGCCATTATCCCCGTAGTGATCATCTTCCTGATTTTCCAGAAGCAGTTTATCCAGGGACTTTCAGACGGCGCGGTGAAAGGATAAGGTGAATTGAATGGATTTATATCCTGTAAAAGCGCAGTTTCTGTCCGGTGAAGAAGTTGAGCTTCGCCTTGATACGGATGGACACATCTGTGAATACGCGGAGGTGTCTATATACCATTTGAATGATTTAGTCTACAGGCAAAAAGTTGCTGATTTTACCGGTAATATACTCATTTCTGTTGGAAAATATGATACCACTTTTGCTGGTTACGGTGCTTCGGTAACGGTATGCACAGGTAACACACGTATTCTTCTGGAAACAGCTTTTGATGTTGTCGAAAACCCCAAACGGTCTCTCCGCTACGGCTTTTTGAGCGATTTCACGCAGGACGACGCAGATAACGGTGCTGTTGAATGGCTGAATAAATGTCATATCAATATGGTGCAGTACTATGACTGGTCTTACCGGCATGATCACCTGGTTACAGATCAGGAATTCTACACAGACATGATGGGTAAGCCAATCTCTCGCAAAACCGTGAAGGACAAGATTGAAAAATGCGCGGAACATGGCATGCATTCTATCGCATACGGCGCAATTTACGCTGCCAGCAAACCCTTTTTCGAGAAGCACACAAATTGGGCGCTGTATAATTCCTGCCAGAAACCCTTTGTGTTCATTGATGTGTTTTATATCATGAATATTGCAAAGGATTCGCCGTGGCGGCATCATTTGATTGCGGAGTATAGAAAAGCAATCACAAAGATGGGGTTTGCAGGAATCCATATGGACACCTATGGCTTCCCCAAAACGGCCTATTCTCATTTGGAGGAAAAGCCGGAACTGATTCGATTGGATCAGGAAATCCCATCCTTGATCAACCAGACCAGAGAAGAACTTGCAGGTGCAAATCAAGACCCATATCTGATCTTCAATAATGTTGGCAACTGGCCTGTATATTTCACCGCTGCTGCTAAGCAGGACGCAGTTTACATTGAGGTCTGGAATCCCTATGAGCGGTATTCTCATATTGCGCAGCTGATTGACGAGGCAAGACAGCTTTCCGGCGACCAGAGGCCGATCATTCTTGCGGCTTATCTGGAACCATTCCGGAAGGATTCCAGAGAACGGGCAATGAATGCGGCTCGAATTTTAACGGCTGCCATTGTTTCAAACGGTGCTTATCATCTGCTGCAGGGCGAAAATCAAGCTGTTCTGACTCAGGGGTATTATAGCGACTATACCCGTCTGAGTGAGAAAGACGCGGCGATTCTCAGACGCTGCAATGATTTCATGATCCGGTATCTGGATTTGTTCTATGACGAGGAGCTAAGAAATGTTTCCATGACGCATATGGGCTGGGACAATTATGAATACCAGTGCCAGAGTCATCCTGTCAGTACATATGGTGAAGCAAACAAGCTCTGGCTTACAATCCGGGAAAAAGAATTAAGAAAATGTTTGTATTTTGTGAATCTGTGCGGATGCGAAAATGATTACTGGAACAAGGGAAAGGATACTCCCATTCCGCAGGAGAACATAAGAATTGTAGTGCAGGTGGACAGTCCGGTTAAAGGCGTATATGCAGCGTCACCAGATAGGGAAGCAATGCAGGCTCAGGCAATCCAATATACTGATTTTGAAAGTGATAAGGGGGCATTTATTGAATTTGTCCTTCCGAGAATAGGATACTGGACTGTCGTATGGATTGATCTGCAGGGAGAAAACATCTGAAAGAAATATTGGGCAGGATGCAGAACAGCGTCCTGCCTGACACCAACAGAAATGAGGAGCAAATGATATGAATTCACCTTGGTGGAAGGAACGGGTATTTTATCAGATATATCCCAGAAGTTTTCAAGATTCAAATGGCGACGGCATTGGCGACATTCAGGGCATCATTTCCAGATTGGACTACCTGAAATGGCTTGGAATTGGAGCAATCTGGCTTTGTCCTGTATATGACTCTCCCAATGCGGATATGGGTTACGATATCCGTAATTATGAGAGCATTATGGCCGAGTTCGGTACGATGGAGGATTTTGAACAACTTGTCGAAGAACTCCATAAACAGGATATCAAATTGGTCATGGACCTCGTTGTGAATCATTCTTCAGATGAACATGCGTGGTTTATAGAATCACGAAAAAGTAAGGATAATCCCTATCGGGACTATTATATTTGGAGAGACGGCAAGGACGGGAAAGAACCCAACAATTGGTCATCTTTCTTTACGCCATCCGCGTGGAGTTATGATAAGACAACAGACCAATGGTATTTGCACTTGTTCAGCGAAAAGCAGCCGGATCTGAACTGGGAAAATGAAAACATGCGTGCGGAAGTCTATGCAATGATCAATCGTTGGCTTGATAAGGGTGTGGACGGCTTCCGCATGGATGTAATCAGCTTACTTGCCAAAGCACCAGGGCTGCCGGATGGCGAGGGTGAGGGATACGTGTTCTCAGAACAGTATTTTGCATTTCAGCCCAAGTTGCATGAATATCTGAGAGAAATGCGTCAAAATTGCTTTGCGGGACGTGACTGTATGTGCGTGGGGGAAACTACGTTTGTTACTACGCACAATGCCAACTCTGTGGTTGGCGATGGACAGGAGTTGGATCTGCTATTTCAGTTCGATATCATGGACATCGATGGTAAGAATGGAAAATGGAATGTTATTCCCTTTGATTTGCTGAAGCTAAAGCAGATTATTTCCAGTTGGCAAAAAGCGATTGACTGGAATACGCTGTTCTGGGGAAACCATGACCAGCCGAGGGCAGTATCTCGATTCGGCTCAACTGAGACAGAAGAACTGCGCGTACAAAGCGCAAAAATGCTTGCAACCGCCATGTATCTGATGCGTGGAACACCGTTTATTTATCAAGGCGAAGAAATCGGAATGACGAACTATCCATTTGTATCGCCGGATGAACTGCGGGATGTGGAAAGTATCAATCTGCTTCATGAGGCGGAAAAGGAAGGCAATCGCGCATGGGCATGGAACGGCATTCTTCATAAGGGACGGGACAATGCCAGAACACCCGTCCAGTGGGATAGTACAGACAATGCCGGTTTCACAACGGGAACACCTTGGATTCAGGTAAACCCCAACTACAAACAAATCAATGTAGAGAATGCAACAGAAGATCCGGATTCCATTCTACACCATTATAGGAAGCTGATTGCGCTGCGAAATGGTAATAACATTCTCAAATACGGTGATTTTGAAATGCTCCAACCATCTCATGAGAAGCTGTTTATATATCAGCGTGAGTATGGGGCTGACAGCGTAATTGTTTGCTGTAATTTTGCTAACGAGCAAATTGCGTTGCCTCAGGATATATCCGGTACGATAATCTTAGGGTCCTTACACACGAAAGATATGCTTGGCCCATATGGTTTTGCTGTTTTTAGTTCGCAAGAAACTGAATTGTGAGTGTTTGAACGTCAATTACCTGGGATTGCGCTAATACCTAAGGGAACACCATAACAAGGAAATTACGTTTGCATCCGAAGTTAACAAATGAAAGGGCTCGCCAATTATGGCGAGCCCTTAGAAGTTGCAAACGGGCTATCCCCAAGACCGTCCAAACAGCTCCTGTCCATTACTGGTCAATCTCAACACTGCAGATTCACTAAGCAGGCGCGATGTCTTTTCGCTATATGAATCCTGCTTATCCAAGGCAATGATGACTTGCTTTCCGCAGGTGAAGTAAAGTTCGATAATTTTCTCAATCGCATCATCTGAAATCTGCTTCAGTACGACTGAATCGTGTACCAGAACAGGCAACCTTGTAAGTCTCAACACAGCAAGGTCATATACAACAAGGCCCTTGTACGCAATACCAGTACCTGTATCGTCCGGCGTAAAGAAATTGTATCCGGTGTCAGTGAAGTCCAACACAGGGGCGTTGTAGGATCCTTCGTAAATAGCATCATTGAGTCGGCTCATTTCTTCATTAAGCCGATAGGAAATTAATGCCAATTGCTGTTGCTTAATTGTCTTCAGCCGCTCTGCATCAGCATCTCGTGCTTCCTTTAGCTGCTGAAGCTTTTCATAAGCATCATTTTCTTTTTGCATCCGGTCTTTCTCGCGAAGCAGTTCAGTGTGACGCGTCAGAACAATCTTGGAGAGATTTGGGTTTTGAATCAGCTCCTGAAGTTGTGTTTCGTATTCATGAATAGTTTTGTCGTACTCAGCCAATTCTTTTTCGAGTTTAGATCTTTCTGCTCTCAGTTCAGCCTTGAAGACGGAGGAAATCGTTCGATGGAATCCCTCAATGTCCTCCAATCTCGCAATGGCTGTATCTGGGAAAAAGTGTTGTAAGTCTGCGAAGGTATCGGTCGTAGAGGAAAAGGCATATGTGCCATTTTCATCAAGCAAATCCCATTGGGCTTTCACTTTGCTTCTTGCTCGGCGAGCTCTGGATAGTAATTTCTTGACATAAACCGCCTGTTCAGACGCTGTAGCATCTACATCGAGTAAACCGCGTTCCAATCCAGAAGAAAGCTCCTCAATTTGCGCAGTAATACTGCGAATCTCCTTTTCGTTTTTGTCGTATACACGCTTGGTGATTTTCGCAATAAACCGCAAAGTTTGCGCCTTTTTATATGCAGTCAATTCAGCATCAGAGCGCTGGGCTACGGCCTCTGTTTCCTTGAGTGGTGCGTACAAATCGAAAAGTTTAAGAAGCGCCATGCATGCCTTTTCTGCCTTCTCGGCGGCCTTATAGTGCAACGGATGCCGCTCATCACAATTGTTTTTCCCGTACACTCGAATATATCGACCGACTGCATCTCGGAAAGACAGTTCCGGCAAAGATATTGCGTACTTGGAATCCAGCCATTTGCAGTAATCGCTTAGTCCGATTTCCTCAACCTTCTCGTAAGAATCATTGCATTTCCAAACGGTATTGGCGTTAATGCTGTTCCTGCAAAATTTGAAAGTTTTTTCACCAAAAACAAAAGAAAAATAGATATCGTGGGGACCAACATTTTCGATGATGTCCGTTGCGCCTGCATATGTGCTCCCGCCAAAAACATAGTCCACTATCAGCAGGAAGGTGGATTTTCCAATAGAGTTGTCGCCTGTATTGGTACCCAACACCACACTAAGCCCAGGATTGAAAACAATTTGCTTTTGGTAGAATTGATCACAGCAAATCTCGTGTAACATAACAGAGCACCTCGCGTTCTGCATCATATCTAATTCTCTTGAGAGCAAACAGGCAGTCCAAAGTATCCATGAAATCCTCAATACTGCTGAAATACTTCATGGTAGCTTCATATAGCGCAAATACCCCCGCGTTGGCATCCTGCAATACCGAGAGTACCGATGGGAACTTACTAATTGTGCTTTCACCATAGGATGTGATTTTACTTGGTAATCTCACGGAACACCTCGCAGTTCTGAACAAAGAAGGAAACTATAGCTTCACATGCCTCTCTGGATGTAGAGCACGTTTTTGCCATTACCCAATTTACAAGTTGGTCAAATATGTCACTCTTGTTATCTGAAAGGCCTTCCATTTTAATAAAGCAACTTTTAATCTGAAGGCTGAGTGCATCCAACCGAAAACCGTTAATTCCCTCCAGTTCTTTAAAGCAGTCGCGGATGTAAGGATAGTAACTGGTGACATATGTGCCGATGCGGTTTTTCAAGAGTACTTCAGTGGCGGAAAATTTCTTGGTCAACCTGACAGGTTCATAGTTCAATGTAGCCATTTCATCTTCATGCAGGGCGCAAATCCGCTTCACTACATCTGCAATTTGCAGCTCCAATCCCATTGTCAGTGTAGCCTCGCTAAGATCAGCCAGTTTAAGAAACCGTTGCTTCTTTTCCAAGAGCTTCAGATAGTCCTCCGCAGTTGTATGATAATCCTGCTGATCGTGGCAGTCCTTGCACAGAGCAATCTTGTTCTCAAAAGACTCCGAATCGCTGCCCAAACGAGGCAGGGTCTTTAAACGCTCATACTGTTCCTCGGTCGGACTGTTAGGAAAAATGTGAGCAATCTCATAAAGCTTGTTTGTCTTTCTTTGCCCTCTGTGACGGAGAATCTTTCCACACAGCAGGCATACAAAGGAAACCTCCTTCAAGTATAGCTGTTGATCAGCTGCGGTAGGTGCCCTGCGTTCTTTCAAATAGGGATCGGCCGCAATTACTTTTGCAATAGCATCATTTTTTGCCACAATAATCACGCTCCCCCTAATTGATCAAAAAAGGCCGCATGGGAATACGCCCATACGGCCGCCTTGGTGGCACAAAGACCCACCGTAGAAATATTATAGTGCATAACGTTGAAAATTTCAAGATATTGTCACACCTACGCACAAAAATGTTAAAAATGCTTCTGTTATAGATGGATTAGGAATTTTGCGGCTTTCGGTATTTCTCTGCACCAAGGACGTAACCGCCATCTTACCGCTCTAACCATAATCGGAATGTGGTCAAGTTCATTCCTAAAAGCAAACTTTGGGCGAAGAAAAGCTGCCTGAATAGGTGGTTTTTTATGAAAGATTGCCCGAGTAGTAGAACTTCGACCCACGGCATTCTGCTCCCAAATGCAGTACTCTACCAGCTGGCTATACCCCGATTTTACTGAATTTCTCAGACGTGACCAAACATATAATCAAGAAAATGCTGCCACATTTTCAGGAAACTTCCAAGCGGAAAATAGAGCAGGAAATTCTAAAACCACGGAGAGAATATAACATTTCAATGTATCAACTGATTTTGTCCCCCAGTACCAAAATTATACTGCTAACCTGACCGCTAGACAGAAATTTATAATCTGTCGACAGAGTTCGTGAGCTTTTTCTCCCGGATTTTCTATAAATTGTGTGTAAATACGACACACAAGAATCGCCTGATTCCGATTTGAAAGACGATTCGCCGGAAAATCAAGTCAGGTGATCGCATGAAAAATGGTTCCCCACCTATTTTACGCTGATTGGTGAGGCCCCCTACTAACCTTCGGCACTTAGCCTCCCATGAATATGCTCCCGCTAACTCGTTTTGTCCCGCCATGCGCAGAATAGAATGGGTTGGGATTCTTACAGCCATTTTTGCCACGCAGCAAGGGCTTTTGACCTTACTGCGTGTTTTTTTACGCCCTGACATCAGGTGCCGTGGGCCGCCTTTCCCCAGTTCGATTTGACCATCACTTTGAACTGGAGGTATTAACTATGGCTCACAAATTTGAGCAATCTGATTCCGGGAATGACTTACTACGCGCCCGTTTTACATTGTGGCTCAACACCGCACTAATCCGTGCCAGAGGGCGATATCTGGAAACTCACACAGAAAAGTTGGACATCGTTCCTCTGGATGAGGTTTTGACGAATACGACTCCGGATACGACAGACCATTTTGTCCGTATCGAACGCAGTAAAACGGACTTCGACTTTGAGGAAGAAAAACTTGCGAAAGCCTTTTCAGAATTGTCCTTGATGCGGCGTGAGGTATTGCGTCTGCTCTTTGTGGAGGAAAAGACGCCGTGCGAAATTGCCAGACAGCTTTGTATTTCTCCGAACTGCGTTTATCAGTTCAAGCATCAAGCTCTGGCTAAACTGAAACGTGAGCTTGCGAAGGGAGATGGTCTGCATGGATAACCAGCAGTTTGCCGCTGTCCTGCAAGGCGCCGTAGCAGGCAGACATGAGGATCTGGAACAGATCCTTGAGCTGTACGAACCTTTGATCCGGAAGCATTCCCTTCATAATGGCACATTCAACGAAGATCTTCACCAATATCTGCTGATACATATTGCACTCAACATCAGCAAATTCCCCCTATAAACCATGGCCCCGGAAAATTACTCTCCGGGGTTCCCCCGTCTCTGCATGAAATTCCCTGAGAATTTCCGGAAGTTTATAAGAAATGCAAGTTTCCAACGGCTCCTTTATAGTTATGGGCATCCCTATGCCATGCACCTTGAAAACTGCACACGTACCAGTTCGGTACATCCCTTTGTTTGGGGAGCGGCTATCCATCTGACGGCCTGACAGAACCATGAGCACTTATGCATGGGCGGCACCCATGCAACGCGATGATCCACAAAGGTACAATGATACTTCCGTAAAACGCGGCCCGGCCATAGTGAAGGCGGGGAGATGAAACTTCTATGAGCCTGTTCGCCACAGGCGCCGACTGGATGAAATAAATTGTAGGAGGTGAAAGGGTGGGCTATAGTCGTCAGAATGTAGCCGAAACGAAGAAATATGCAAAAAAATTCGTTCGCTACAAAGAAGGCGCAGAAAGATATAGCCTAGGGTTAACCAAGTTTCAGGCGCTTGCAAAGGAAGCAAAATCCGTCTACAAGATAGATGGCGTCGCTTTGGTAAATTGCGAGCTGTTTGAAAGATACCTGGAAACATTCAGAGAATTCTAAATACGGCAAGTAAAATAACTAGATTTCTGGCACAAGGGGTTGACTTTTTGTCTTACAACAAGTATAATGTAAATGCTCGGAGGTAGTTGTACAATGAGAACGGGACGTCCAAAGGAAGAAAATGCGAAGCGTAAAACGATTACAATTCGGCTGACAGAGGACTTGTATCGGAAGATCGTTGAATATGCTGCCGAGCACAAACTGTCAAAGACAGATGTTGCCCTGCAAAGCTTGGAGAGATTTCTGTCCAAGAAAGATTGAGTGCTGTGGAATCCTTCTTTATTTTGTAAAGGAGGAAGCAACATGGCAAAAGCACGAAAAGACGACCGTGGAAGAGCTCTCCGGAAAGGAGAAGTTCAGAGAGCTTCGGACAAGCGTTATATGTACACCTATACCGATCCCTTGGGTCGGCGCAAGTTCATATACGCAAATGATTTGGCTGAGCTTCGTGAAAAGGAAAGGAAGCTGATAAAGGATCAGTTGGATGGTCTTGATCTGTATGTAGCCGGTAAGGCCACGGTCAATGATACTTTTGACCGTTATCTTTCGACCAAATTCAAGCTGAGAGAAACAACTCGCAGCAACTACACTTATATGTATGACAGATATGTCAGAGAAACCTTTGGTCGAAAGAAAATTGCAGACATCAAGTATTCCGAGGTCCTCCAGTTTTATCTTTACCTTCTGAACGAAGAAGGTCTGGCACTTAGTACATTGGATAATGTCAACACCCTGCTGCATCCGACATTTCAGCTGGCAGTTCGGGATGAGGTCATTCGCAAGAATCCCTCTGACGGCGTTATGAAGGAGATTGCCAGGGAAACAGATAAAACCCGTGGTTTTCGCAGAGCACTGACGATTGAGCAGCAGCGTGCCTTTATGGAATACATCGCAAACCATCCGGTTTATTACCATTGGTGGCCCGTATTTACGATTCTTTTCGGTACGGGATGCCGGATTGGCGAAGCGCTGGGGCTACGCTGGGAAGACCTCGACTTTGAAAATAGAGTCATTAGCATCAACCACAGCATGGTATATTACCCGGTAGGCGACTCTCGTACTTCTGTCCAGAAAATCTCAAAGCCAAAGACCGAAGCCGGTATTCGGGCCATTCCGATGCTGGACACAGTGTATGATGCTTTCATGCTTGAGCGAGAAGAACAAGAAGAAAACGGCTTCAACCAGACGGTTATTGATGGAATGACCGGATTCGTATTTGTCAACAGAAATGGCGGCGTGCCTAATCCGCAGGCCATTAACCGCACGATCAAGCGAATCGCTCATAGCTACAATTCCGAGGAAGTCGTAAAGGCCAAAAGAGAACGGAGAGAGCCGATTATTCTTCCTGATTTCTCTTGCCATCATCTGAGGCACACATTTTGTACCAGGCTTTGCGAACACGAAACCAATCTGAAAGTGATTCAGGCAATCATGGGTCATCGAAACATCCAAACGACGATGGACATATACGCCGAGGCAACAGCTCACAAGAAACGAGAAACATTTGAAAACCTGTCAAAACTGGATATCTTCTGAGAAGGGTTCTCCGCGCCGAAAGGTCTGACAACAGATATCCTGCGGTGACAACAAGTTGACAACAATTTTGCTTTTTTCCTGATGCAATACGAATGGATATGAATAGCGGGAAGTAAAGCAAATGAAGGAATATGAAGCACTATGAAGCCGGGTGAAGTGCTGGCAATGCATTTCCCCACAATGAAACCTTTGGACTCCGACAAGAAGGGTTCCATGGAAGTTTCGGCTCCTGCGGAGGCTGCTCATGCGGCTCCGGTTGTGGAGGAAAAAATCGATTTTTCCAATGTTCAGATCGAGCCTTTGTTTGAGGATCAGGTAGATTTTGACACCTTCTCCAAGAGTGATTTCCGTGCCGTAAAGGTCAAGGAATGCGAAGCTGTGAAGAAGTCCAAAAAGCTCTTAAAGTTTGTTTTGGACGACGGAACCGGCACAGATCGGGTCATTCTGAGCGGCATTCACGCCTATTACGAGCCGAAGGAGCTGGTTGGAAAGACCTGCATCGCCATTACGAACCTGCCGCCCCGCCCGATGATGGGCATTGATTCCTGCGGTATGCTCATCTCTGCCGTGCATCACGAAAACGGCGAAGAAAAGTTGCATTTGCTGATGGTGGATCCTCACATTCCGGCAGGCGCAAAGCTCTATTGATTGTCCCTAAATTGTCGGTGCTTACGCCACAACTTACGCCAATTTACTCCGAGCTTATGCCAAAAATGCGTCCCCAATTCTGCGATTGCAGACAAGTTCCGATAGCATACGATAAGTTCATATGAATTAAGCCCGCTGATTTCGGTCAGCGGGCTTTTTCTATTTCTGCCCCTATTATACTGAACTTCAATTAATACTGAACTCCAATTAAAATCTTTAGAAAAGATTTTAATTGCCCGAAGGGCAAGGAGTTCATATGAGACTTGTTTTGTGATTTCTTTCCTTATAAATCACAAAACTGGCAGCGCCATTAGGCGATGCCTTCCTGATTAAAATCAAAGATTTTAATCAGGAAATAGTATGAAATATCCGCTTGCTGCGGATAAGGCGATGAAACGATTCAGGGACAATGGTACTTCCCTATGGGGTTGGCGGAGTACCCGGCAGAGGTGAGATTCCTATGAGTTCGGTCAGCAGGCGAACGCCTGTTGATTTCCTTTTACGCATAGAAAATGCACCTGCCGAAGCAGGTGCAGGAATGAAATTACATCATGGGATTTTCCAGCAGGTCTTCCACATTGCAGCCGAGAACACGGGACAACTTGTAGAGGATGTTTGCCTGCGCCTTGTCAATGCCATTGACCCGCTGTTCGTACATCTGAATGTTGCGCAGATTCACGCCGGACTGCTCTGCAAGCTCTGCCTGAGATAAGCCCCGGTTTTCACGGATGCGCTTCAGGTTGGAATCGCCTTCCGCTGCTTTGTAGAGTTGCTCCATGGTATCGATGAAACTTGTAATGTCCATCTCGTGGTAAACGGAATACATCCCAATGATCTTTGAAAGTGGAATGCGCTCAAAGATGTCCTTGAAACGACGGCCGGTAAACCATTGGTACTCTGCAACTGCCCAACCGGCCCAATATTCAGGGGAGCAGTCCTCTGCATTGGTTGGTGCTGGCAGCTCCTTTGGACCGTATGCCTTTGTGATGACCGCACGGGCCAGCTCAACACCGGACATCCCTGCGACATAGGCGGGGTTGCCTCGTTCAAATTGTTCGGCGTAGCCGGTATTGATGAAGAGTGCTGTGATCCAATCCGGTTTTAATTTGCAGTCGTTGATTGCATAGTCGAAGAAAGAGGAAAGACGATCCTTGGCATTATTCAAATAAGATTCGCTGTATGCGTGGGTCATCGTTGCTCATCTCCTCCCTCAAGATATCCAGCACGAAGATGTCGTCCCGGTAAGACTTGCTTTTCTTTATCTCTTTACGGTAAGTATGGTGGTTTTAAGGCAACACCGCACAATTTCGTCTGCGAGTCTCAGCCGTCTTGCCGAATTGTGCGGTGCTGCCTTAGTATTAGTAGTAGGGTTTTCTGTCAGGAAAGTCACATCTATGAAAAAAGAATTTGTTGAGCGTATTGAAATTTATCAGACTGAACATGTATGCAAAAAAGGTTCAGAAGCTCAGAATCGTATGGAAGTGTACTGGCTCCTTCGATCCACCACAGACAGGCGGCAAAGGGAAAACGGCATAGCCGCGTGACACGGCTATGCCGATATTCTTTCGGGACCACAAAATTCCTGAGTTGCACCCGCTTTGTGGATGGCGCTGTTTTTATCCGTTCTGTTCCAGAAAATCCCGGCGGTACTGGGAGGGTGTGACGCCCTCTGACTTTTTGAATACCTTGGTGAACACCCGGTAGTCGGCGTAGCCGGACTGCTCCGATACCTCCGCGATGAGCAATGATGTGGTCAGCAGCAGCTTTTTCGCCTGCTCCATGCGGATGTTGGTGAAATACGTCAGGAAATTGACGCCGATCTCGCTTTTGAACAGCTGGCTGATGTACTGCGGGTTCAGGTGAAATTCCTCCGCCAACACGCCAAGGCTCACTTCCTCGGCCAAATGCTCCTGCAAATGGCGGGTAATGCCGTGGATGGGGCGTTCCTCCTGACAGGTCGTCTCCCCCGCGGACTGATGCCGGAACATGGCGATCTTCAGATTGTCAATGCAGGTGCCGAACTCCTCATAGTTCACCGGCTTCAGAATGTAGTCCGTGATCTGGAGCCGTAGGGCTTCCCGCAATAGGAAAAATCGTCGTAGCCGGACACGATGACGAAGGCCGTGTTCGGGTGCTCGAGCCGGGACAGCTGAATAACCTTCAGGCCGTTCATAATGGGGATGTTGATATCCATGATGGCGATGTCCGGCTGGAGTGTGTCAATTTTCGTCAGGGCGTCCATGCCGTCGGCGGCTTCTCCCACCACCTCGCAGTCGTGGGCTTCCCAGTCAAACAGGCGCTTGAAGCCCTCCCGGATCATGATTTCGTCATCCACCAGAAGCACTCGCAGCTTCTTCATTCCCCTTCCTCCTTCAGCGGCAGCACGATGTGCGCCGTCACGCCGCCGTCCTCGTTTTCCGTATAGCTCAGGCCGCATTCCCGGCCGCAGAGCAGCTTGATGCGCTTCTGCACGTTCAGAATGTCGATGCTGTTGCCGGTGAGCTTGGGCGGCTGCTTATCGTAGGATGCCAGCATGGCGTCGATGGCGGCCTTTTTGCCGTCAGCAAAGCCGCTGCCCGTATCCCGGACGCAAACTTCCATGCGGCCGTCCGCCGTTTTCTGCGCCGAGATCACCACCGTGCCCCGGTAGCCCCTGTTTTTGAGACCGTGGAGCAGGCTGTTTTCCACAATGGGCTGCAAAATGAAGTTCGGCACCTGTGCACCCCCCAGCTCCGGGTCGATGTCATATTCGCAGCAAAGTTCCGGATAACGGCAGCACATCAGCTCCACATAGGCTTCCAGCAGCTCCATCTCGTCGTCCAGCGTGACCATGGGTCTGTCCACCTTGACGCTGAGCCGGAAGAAATCCACCAGCCGCATGAGCAGGCTTGCCACCGTTTTATCCCCGTTCAGATGTGCCTGAATGCGGATGGTATCCAGCGTGTTGTAAAGAAAATGGGGGTTGACCTGACTTTTCAGGTACAGCATGGACAGCTTCTGCTCCACCAGCTCCGCCCGGAGCGCTTCGGGATTTTCCAGCGTGAGGTAAAAGGAAAGGGTCATCAGGGTGATGCCCATCCCACTGATAAGCCAGGTGTGGTGCAGCCCCTGCAATACGCACACGGTAAACTCAATGACCAGCGCCGCGCCGATGGCAGAACGCTTTTTTCCGGGGATGGCTTTCCAGTTTCCCGCCAGAAGTCCGACGCACAGCAGCAGGTAAAAGGCCACGGCGGCATAGGGAACCAGTATGTAAGCCCCCGCGGAATAGTTGCCTTCCGCCGTGACGGTGTAGGAAATGGGCAGCAGGAAATTCCCCAGCTCCGCGAGCACCAGAAACACCTTCGCCGGCCAGTCCAACCGCCGGGGCTTGCCCGTTTCCTCCTGCACCAGAATGGCGATGTACTGATAAAACAGGTAGATCACCGCCGCCATGCTGCCCAGAAACAGCCGGTGCAGCGCCCCGTTCAGGAGCGCACGGTGTCCAGATGGTTGACGGTGTAGACGGTGCAGCCGTCCAGCGCCAGATGCACCAGCACCGCCACCAGCAGCACCGAAAAGGTTTTGTGGAGCGCCGTATGCTCCTTTTCCGCCGTGAAATACATATAGGCGACAAAGGCCACCAGAAACAGCGCGATCTTCATCCGAAGCATGCGCGTTCCTCCCTTCTCAGTGGGGAAGCTCTGATTAAATCGGTGAGAGCTGTGAGCGAGAGACTTTTCGTCCAATCGAGGTATCGAAAACGGAGGAATACTTTGTGTACCCGCAAGGGGTATGCCGCATCCGTAAGCCAGCTCGCGCTGGCAACGGCTGCGCTATATTTCCCGTTTTCGATACCGAAGAGTGGGCGGAAAAGATCCGCTCATAGCCGAAGGCGATTTATTCAGAGTTTCCCTTATTACAGCTCGGCGAACCGGGCGCTGCCTTTCTCTTTCAGCCACAGATACAGCAGGGCGCACAGGATCAGATTCAGCCCCGCAAGGCAGCCCATGTATCCGAAGAAGCCCAGCTTCCACCCCGGCAGCGCCACGTAGCCCACAAACAGCAGTATCGTATAGCCGAAGCTGCCGAACAGGGCGATCATCACGGGGGCGCTCTGCTTGATGGGCGAAATTTCATTCGTCCATGTCAGGATGGGATTTTTCACTCCCAGAAACAGGCCGAACAGCGCCATCAGCACCACGTAGGACATTACCAACAGCGTCATCATCAGAAGCTGCACAGGCAGGAACGGATAGACTGCCGCCGCGCACACTATGCACAGCGCCATGGGAACTGCCGTGAGAATGATCTGCATGGAAAGCTTCGCTTTCAGCACCTGCCACGGCGTGACCGGCAGGGACTGCATGAGCCACAGGCTCTTCCCCTCCAGCGACACCGAGGGGGCGGTCATATCATTCATGGAAGCGACCCCGCACAGGCAGATGGACAGCATCACCGGCACGCTCCCCTCCAGGCCGTCAAGCAGGGTCTCCACCGTGGAGAGAAATTCGCCGCCCTTCCATAGGATCAGCAGCGCGCAGACCGGCATCAGGAACGTACCCAGGCCGCAGTTGAGCATATAGTTGGGACTTGCGCCGAAATGGGCGAATTCCCGGCCAAGCAGCGCCGCGGGAATGCTCTTTTGCCGCACAGTGGTTTCCCGGTACACCGTCCGGGCGGTCTTTCCCGTAGCAGTTGCGGTTTCCAGGAAGCTGCGGGAGATCAGCGCCCACATGAGGGCGAACAGCGCCGCGACAAACACGGTCACAATGATACACGCTTTGGCATCTCCCGTGCCAACGCTGCCAAACAGATAAATGGGGTAGGCGCCATCCTTGACGGCAGCGCCGTAGACCGCCAGATTGGCAAGCAGCTCCTGAATCAGCGCCATTGCCCGGAAATAGAAGAAATAGTACGCACCGAAAAACGCCAGAGAAATAACGACGGTCACGAAGCTCTTATGCTTCAGCAGGCTGATCTTCGCGACCGCCCATCCCAGCGCGCAGGACAGGGTCATGACAAAAACGGAGATCAGCGCGGTCAGCAGCACGCCGCCCAGCACATTGGCGAGTGTGACACCGGCCACTGCCCAGTAGACGATCACCGCCGGAAGAATTACAATTCCGGAGTACAGCAGTCCCATCAGGTAAACGCCCAGCAGCCGGGAGGTCAGCAGCACGGAGACCGGAATGGGCATGGACAGCAGCAGATCATTGTCCTTCGCCAGATACAGGCTGGCATAGGTATTGAACACGCTGCCGAACACGCCGAGGAACACCGCCAGAAGCCCCATCAGGGCAAAATACAGCCAGCCCATGCCCGCTTGCGCCATGGGCGCGCACATTTTGACCGAAAGCAGCGTAAAAATGCCGCCCAGAACGACCACGATCAGCAGAGCAAACATGACCATATAGGCTATAGTCGCCGCCTTGGAACGGGCTTTGTTCTTTTTCGCGTCGTAATAATAAGAGCGGAAAATTTCCAGCAGCTGCTTTTTCAGCAAGAGTTTCAGCATGATTCTCCCTCCAGCTCAAGGAACACTTCCTCCAGGGAGTCGTCGCCCTTGACTTCCTCCATGGTGCCGGAGCGGATGAGCTTGCCGCCCTTGATGATAGCGACCTTGTCGCAGAGCTTTTCCGCCACTTCCAGCACGTGGGTGGAGAAGAAGATCGCGCCGCCCCGGTCACAGATCTCCCGCATCATGCCTTTCAGCAGGTGCGCCGCCTTCGGGTCAAGGCCCACAAAGGGTTCGTCCATGAGGATAAGCTGCGGCTCGTGGAGCCACGCGGCGATGATGGCCAGCTTCTGCTTCATGCCGTGGGAATAGGCCGCGATGGGCTGCGCCAGATCGCCGGTCAGCTCGAAGGCGTCGGCGTACCGGCGGATGCGCTCGCGCCGCAGAGCGGCATCCACGCCGAAAATGTCCGCGATGAAGTTCAGATACCTGATACCTGTCATGTACTCGTACAGGTCGGGATTGTCCGGGATATAGGCGATTTTCCGCTTGCATTCCATAGGCTTTTCCCGAACGGAATCGCCGCCGATGTAAATTTCTCCCGCGTCAAACTGCAAAATGCCCGCCACGGATTTCAGCGTCGTGGTCTTGCCCGCACCGTTGTGGCCGATGAAGCCGTAAATCTCACCGGGACGGATGTGCAGGTTCAGGTCGTCCACAGCCTTCTTTTCCCCGTAGGTTTTTGTCAGATGTTCAATGTTCAGCGTATCGTACCTCTCCTTTTCTGTTTCGTCAGCCCCGCAGACCCGCCGCCTGCATGATGGCTTCAATGCTCTCTACCGGCTCGCTTCCCCAGAAACGGTGAATATCCGCGCATCCGGCAACGTCCAGCAGGTCGTCTGCCTCGTCGGTCAGAAGCTCTTGATAGGCATAGTCCACCAGCTCCAGTTTTTCCACGCACAGCGCCTGATCGTCACCCTTGGCGGCCAACCACGCGGCAGCCGCTTCGCCGATCTCATCCGTACCAAGGCCGGTGTTCACACCCCAGTCCAGCAGCCTGACGGCCACCTGCACCGCCCGCAGAGAGGAACCGGAGATACCGGGGATGACGTTTTCGTCGATATCGTCCAGAATGGGCAGGGTCAGAACCGGCTCTGCCGCGGTCGGCGCTTCGGTGGGAAGTTCCGTCGGCGCTTCGGTCACGGTGGTATCGGAATCGTCCGCGGTATCGAGCGTGGCAGCTTCCTTTGTCCAGATGCTTCTCTCCCCCTGCCCGGTCTTGAGGATGACCTCGTCAATTTCCCCTTCCACGGGGATGGCGACATGGAAGTCCCCCGTTTCAAAAATGCCGAATACCGCGCTGAAACGGAAGCCGACATACAGCTTGCCGCCCAGTTCCTCAGTGTAGCAGCCGCAGAAGCCCTCCGGGAAGGAGCCGGGGTAGAAGCCCTTGATCGTGACGGCGCTTTCGCTCACATCCACGGATGTAATGGCCGCTTCCTCGCAGGCGCGGAAGCCGAAAACCTTCCAGCCATAGCGCCCCGCCATAAAAATGCCGGTGAACAGGATCGCCATGACCAGCAGTGTAATGATAACTGTTTTGATGAATTTCATAATGTCTCCTTCTCATGGAAGCTCTGATTAATACTATTTCCTGATTAAAATCTTTGATTTTAATCAGGAAGGCATCGCCTAATGGCGCTGCCAGTTTTGTGATTTATAAGGAAAGAAATCACAAAACAAGTCTCATATGAACTCCTTGCCCTTCGGGCAATTAAAATCTTTTCTAAAGATTTTAATTGGAGTTCAGTATAATACCGCACAGCTGGGGAAAAAGATCCACTGCTCAGCCGAAGGCGATTTATTCAGAGGTTCCCTTATCGCCGTCCAAGATAGCGGCACACATGGCTGCGGTACGCCTGATACGGCGCACCAAATACGTTCGTCAGATACCGTTCCTCCTGCAAGATCTGCAGGTGGAGCATGACCATTGCAAACAGGGAAAAGGCCAGCGTCAGCAGATTCCCGTACATCAGCAGTACGCCCACATATTGCAGGTCAAAACCCAGAAAGGCCGGGTTGCGGCTGTAGCGGTAAATGCCGGTGGTGACCAGCTCGGTCTTGTCCTTGTCAGGGATGCCCGCCCGCCAGCTGTCCTTCATGCACAGAACGGAGGCTAGGAAAATCAAATCGCCCAGCATTCCGATGCAGAAGCCGGTGAAGCGCGCGTTTGCGGGCAGGCAGCTCCAACCCAGCGCGATGGACAGCAGTTGAGCCGCCGGTGCGCCGAGGGTCGCGACGCCCATCAGCATCTCTATGGTGTGGAGAGTCTTTTCTTTTCTGCGCCCGATCTGGTGGGTGCGGATGCCGCGGCGCTTCTGCACCAGCATCTTGCTGAAGTAAATGCCGTAAAAAATCGCCAGAACGGCCAATGCGAGCCACATGTAGGGCAGTTTTTCTTCCAGTGGATATTTCATTTCTTTTCTCCTTTGATGCACTTGTATGTGCCTTCTCTGCACCGCACGCTGCGCAGCGCGGTATGGGTGATTCCCAACAGTTCGTCCATCTCTTCGGCGGCGTTTTCATAGACGCTGTTCTGATGGTGGACAAGAATGTAATCCGCCTCTTTGATTTTCCCCGCCGCCTCCATGCAGAAGCTGCGCACAGGCGCGGCCAGCGCGAACACCCAGATGGGCGAGCAGATGGTCATGTGGGCATAGCGCGGCAAATCCACGCCGATGGGCGCAATGGGCATCGGCCATTTGTGCATCCCGAACCGGCCGCACCACCAGAAGCCCGGCGTTCCCTCCGTCCGTTCGGTGGCCGTTATCTCGTATACCGCCCCACCGGTGCGGTTCGCTTCCTCACAGGCCAGCTTCCGTCCATAACCCATGCGGGAAAAGAACACCACCAGCCGCTCCGGGTTCGTGCCGATGTCCGGATAGTTGGAAATGTCCACCCGGAACGCTTCCTGCTTTTCAAACACCCACGCGGCATAGCCGGTGGCCGCCTGCGCCAGACCGAAGAAAAAGTAGGTCGTGGACATGAAATTCGGTGGGAACATATAGAACTGAATACAGATCCACAGCATCAGCGTCACGCCGAATACGCCGCCCAGCACCACACCGGAATGCTTTTTCGCCAGCAGCAGCTCCGCCGCCGTCAGATTCGTCAGGCCATTCACGATCAGCAGCGCCCAGCCGGAAAAGGTGAAGTCCTGAAAAACCACATCCGCAAAGGGCAGCACCTGAAAGTAAGGCAGCATAGCGTCCATGCCCATGCTCTTTCCGCTGGGGTCCAGCAGCATCGCCAGCGCCCCCGCCACGGCACCCAGACCGATGAACAGCGTCCAGAAAAGCAGAATGCGCCGGGCTGTACAGAATCTTGACTTTTGTTTCATGGTTTCTTCCTCAATATGTAATGGGCGTCCGATAAAGTGCGCTCAGAATACAGTCCGTCAGAAGCAGCACCGCAAGCAAAGAGCACCCGCCATAAACCGCTCTCCTGCTCAGCCTGCCCATCACGCGCTCCGTGGATGGCTCGATCAGATAGTGGAACACCAGCCCCAGCAGGGCGAAGCTGACCACACTGCGGACGCAGATGATCCCGCTGATATTCCCGAACAGTCCCCGGTAATCCCACAGGCGCATACCAAAGCAGCGGATCGCGATCCAGCCGATAATGTACTCCACAACGCCGGTGATCCCAGCGCTGAGCAGGAACAGAACGGCGGGGTTCTTCTTGAAGGGCTTCATGGCGTAGATGCCCAGCGCGCCGACGCCGTAAATCGGCAGCCATGGGCCGTACAGAATGCCCCGGTTTCGGAGCATCCCCTCCGTATACCAGTAAAAAATCTCCTCGTAAATCCAGCCGGTCAGGCAGCCGATAAGAAAGATCACGAACAGGTAGCACAGCCGGTTGGTCAATTCGATTCTTCTATTCAGTGTCAGCATAGTCTTCTTTCCTTTCACGCTGTATTGTACAGGAAAAACGCCGGATTCTATAGGCCGGTTTTGCATCCGAATGTGTCAATTTTATAGATATTATACACCACACTCAGGGTTTGCGGAAGGGCGCGTTCCTTAAATTTGATTTAAGGCGCGTCCCCCTCTTCGTCAGCAAGGCGCCTGTGACTCTCCCCGGAGGAAAAATGAAGCCAGCCTCTTTCTTTTTTCCGAAAAAAGTGGTATGATAAAAGAAAAACGGCACTTGCCGATTTACGCAAAGAAGGTTATCACCATGAACGCCCCCATAAAAATGCTGGTCATCAATCCCGGATCCACCTCCACCAAGGTCAGCTACTTTGAAGACGAGAAGAATATCTACACCGAGAGCATCTTCCACGACGCCCCGGAGCTGCTGAAATACCCCACCACCAACGACCAGATGCCCATGCGCAAGCAGGTACTGCTTACCTTTCTGCAATCCCACGGCATGACCCCCGCCGACATGGATGTATTCATCGGCCGGGGCGGCTGCGCCTATTCTCAGGCTGCCGGAGTCATGGAGATCGACGAGCGGCTGGTACAGGACACCGCCGCCGACAAGGGCGGCAGCGACCACCCGGCAAAGCTGGGCGTCATGCTGGCCTACGAGCTTGGCTGCGAGTACCGCAAGCCAATGTACACCGTGAACCCCACCAACGTGGACGAGCTGTGGGACTGCGCCCGCCTCACCGGCATTGCGGGGCTTTACCGCCGTGCCCAGACCCATGTGCTGAACCAGAAGGGCATTGCCGCCATTCACGCGAAAAAGCTGGGCAAGCGCTACGAGGATCTGAACCTGATCGTCTGCCATGTGGACGGCGGCATCACCGTCACCGCCCATAAGGCCGGGCGCATGGTGGACAGCACCGAGGGCGCGGGCGGCGACGGCCCCTTCACCCCCACCCGTCTCGGCTCCATCCCGGTGATGGAGGTGCTGCAATATCTGGACGAGGGACACACCACCGCCCAGATGCGCTCCATGCTCTCCCGTTCCGGCGGCTTCGTCAGCCACTTCGGGACTTCCGACGCGGCCAAAGTCCACGCGCTGGTGGACGCCGGGGACAAAAAGGCGGTGACCGTCTGGAATGCCATGATCTACCAGCTGTGCAAATCCATCGGCGGCATGGCGGCAGTGCTGGAGGGCAAGGTGGACGGCATTCTGCTCACCGGCGGTCTGATGCGCTACGACGACATTCTGAAGGGCGTAGAGCAGCGCTGCGGCTGGATCGCGCCGATCACCGTCTACCCCGGCGAGTGCGAGCAGGAAGCCATGGCGGATGCCGTTCTGGAGGTGCTCCGGGGTCAGCGTCAGGCAAACCTCTACACCGGCGTCCCTGTTTTTCAGGGCTTCGAGTGGGACAAATAACAACTTTCCCCCGTCAAAAAGGAGACCGTTATGCCTCAATTTACCAAATACGCACTGGAAAACTCCCTGAAAAAGCTGCTTCTGCAAAAGCCGCTGAACAAAATCACCATCAACGACATCACCGAGGACTGCGGCATCAACCGCATGACCTTCTACTACCATTTCAAGGACATCTACGATCTGGTGGAATGGGTGTGCATGGAGGACGCCAAAAAGGCGCTGGCGGACAACAAAACCTACGAGACCTGGCAGCAGGGCTTTGTCCGGATTTTCGACGCCGTCCGGGAGAACAAGCCCTTTATCATGAACGTCTACCGCTGCGTCAGCCGGGAGCAGGTGGAAAAATACCTGACGCCCCTGACGGACGATCTTCTGATGGGCGTGATCAACGAGCTGTCGGCGGGTATGGTCGTCCGCGCCGAGGACAAGGCTTTTATCGCCCAGGTCTATTCCTATGCCTTTGTGGGGCTGATGCTGGACTGGATCAAGGATGAGATGAAGCAGGATCCGGAAACCCTGGTAAATCGGTTTGCCCTCGTGATTCAGGATGATGTTTCCTGCGCGCTGAACCGGTTCCGGGTGGATAAACCTTTATCAAACCCGGCGGATTGATAAAATTTCAGACACTTTTGCCTCCGTGATGAAATCTTCATCACGGAGGCATTTCTGTTTATTGTAAAAAACGGGGCAAAGACATACAATAAGGTCACCGAAAGGCAAATGAACGATTTTACGAAGGAGTTGCTATTATGTATTATTCTGCTGGAACTTACGAAGCGTTTGCCCATCCCGAGAAGCCGGAGGGCGTAGACAACAAATCCGCTTATATCATCGGCACCGGCCTTGCCGGTCTGACTGCTGCTTTCTATCTGGTCAGAGACGGCCAGATGAAAGGTGAGCGCATCCATCTGCTGGAAAAACTGGAGCTGGCCGGTGGCAGCTGCGACGGCTACCGGGACATCACCAAGGGCTTCTATATGCGCGGCGGCCGGGAAATGGACAACCATTTTGAGGTCATGTGGGACACCTTCCGGGATGTTCCCTCCATCGAGACTCCGGGCGTTTCCGTGCTGGACGAGTATTATTGGCTCAACAAGCACGACCCCAACTACTCCCTGTGCCGCGCCAGCGTGAACCGCGGCGAGGATGCCCATACCGACAAGCAGTTCAAGCTGGATAAAGAGTCCGCCATGGCGCTCTCCAAGCTGTTCCTGACGCCGGAAAAGGATCTGGAGGACAAGAAGATCTCCGACGTTCTCCCCGATTCCTTCTGGGACACCAACTTCTGGCTCTACTGGCAGACCATGTTCGCCTTCCAGCGCTGGTCCAGCGCTCTGGAAATGAAGCGTTACCTGTGCCGGTACGTGCATCACATCGACGGCCTGCCCGATTTCAGCGCCCTGCGCTTCACCAAGTACAACCAGTACGAGAGCATGATCCTTCCGCTGGTGAAGTATCTGGAAAGCCACGGCGTGCAGGTGGAGTACGGCATGGATGTCAAGAACGTCATCATCGAGACCGAAGGGGACAAGAAGGTTGCCAAGCAGATCGTCTATGTGAAGGACGGCAAGGAGCAGACCATTGACCTGATTGAAGACGATCTGGTGTTCATCACCAACGGCTGCTGCACCGACACCTCCTGCTACGGCGACCAGACCCATGCCCCCGACCTGTCCAAGGTAAAGAACGGCGCGGGCGAATCCTGGGATATGTGGAAGGCCATTGCCGCTCAGGCAAAGCACGGCGAGTTCGGCAATCCGGACAACTTCTGCTCCGATGTGGACGCCACCAACTGGATGAGCGCCACCGTGGCCACCTCCAACGAGGAGATCATTCAGCATATCATGAACGTCTGCAAGCGTGACCCCCGCTCCGGCAAGGTGACCACCGGCGGCATCGTCACCGTCAAGGACAGCACTGACAACTGGTATCTGTCCTGGACGATCAACCGTCAGCCCCAGTTCAGGTCTCAGGACAAGAACATGGTTCTGGTGTGGCTGTATTCCCTGAACACCAACAGGGAAGGCAACTACGTCAAGAAGGCCATGCGGGACTGCACCGGCGAAGAGGTTTGTCAGGAATGGCTGTACCACATCGGCGTGCCGGAGGATCGGATCGCCGCTCTGGCCCACGATGCCTGCAACACCACCACCTGCTTCATGCCCTATATCAATGCCTTCTTCCAGCCCCGGAAGGAATCCGATCGTCCGAAGGTCGTGCCCGACGGCGCTGTGAACTTCGCCTTCATCGGCCAGTTTGCCGAGACGCCCCGGGATACCATCTTCACCACCGAGTATTCCATGCGTACCGGTATGGAGTCCGTTTACACCCTGCTGAACGTTGACCGTGCCGTGCCGGAGGTATGGGGCAGCAAGTACGATGTCCGGGAGCTGCTGCGCGCCTGCTACTACGCCATCGACAAGAAGCCCATCACCGATGTGAAGCTGTCCTTCATGGAGAAGCAGCTGCTGCACACCGTGATGAAGAAGGTCAAAGGAACAGACGTGGAGCTGCTGCTGAAAGAAAGCGGCCTGATCGAGTAAGACATCCCACAAACGCAAAAGGTGCTGCCGGTTGGCAGCACCTTTTTGCGTTATTTACAAATCGTTTCATTGACCCGCCGGCCTTTTTCTGGTAGAATACTCCCCAGACACCATAAGGAGGAGCTATTGATGGAAAAATTCATCCCCTACGAGAAGCTTTCCAAGAAGGAAAAGCGCAGTCGGGACTTGTCCCGCCGGAACACATGGGGACAGCTGAACCCCGTTACCCGGAAACCTAAAAACAGCAAGGCATATTGCAGGAGCAAAGCCCGGAATTGGAAGCGTGACGCGCACGAACCAATTCCGGGCTGATTTTATTGTTTGTCAGACGTTGGTGGTATTACCCTTCACCGTCCATTTTCCAGATGTGGGGGTCGCCGCGGAACAGCAGGCATACGCCCACGCCCATCACCCACAGCACGGCAAACAGAAACGCCGCGCCGCTTCCCTTCCCGGCCCCGAACAGCCGCGTCAGCAGACTGTCCCCGCTTTGGGTCGCCATCACCGGCTCAAATACGGCGTCCACCAGAAGCCCGCCCAGAAAATATCCCAGCGGGATGGTGAAGAACTGAAAGGCGTTCCGGGCGGCAAAGACCCGCCCCTGAATTTCCGCCGGGATGCTCAGGCGGTTGATGGCGTCCAGATTGGCGTTCATCCACGGGATGCTCACCCAGCCGAGAAACGCACCGAAGCACCAGACCCAGACCCTGCCGCTGAAAGCAAGGCAGAAATTCTCCGTACACATGGAAAGCATCAGGCAGCTCCAGATGGCCTTCACCCGGCTTCTGGGCGTCTTCATGAAGGAAGCGAGGATGCTCCCCAGCAGTGTGGAAATGCCGATGACGGTGTTGACCACGCCCATAGCCCGCTCGGAAACCTTCGACAGCACCATGGCCGGGAACGCAGCATTGTACATGGACGCCACCAGATTGATGCCCGCCAGAAACAGCATCAGGTGCAGGATTCCGGGGTTTCGTTTCAACCAGCGAATGCCCTCCGCCGCGCTTTTCAAAACGCCGTCCGTCTTCCCCGACGCGTCCGTCCGGGGAATGGGGATAAAGAACAACAGCGTTACGAAGGCGATCAGAAAGCTCGCCAGGTCGATGGCAACCACCGCGTCCATTCCCCAAAGCCCCAGCACCGCCGTGGCGAAAATGGGCGTCAGGATGGAAGTCACGGAGGAAGAAAGGTATCGCAGTCCACCCACCCTCTGGTAAAACCGGCGGGGCAGGAGCGCCGTGGTCGCTACCTCACTTGCGGGCTGCTGAACCGTGTTCATCAGTCCGGACATGGCGTTGACGATGTACAGGTGCCAGATTTGCAGGCACCCGGCTTTCAGCAGAAGCCAGACCGCCAGCGTCCCCAGCGCCGCCAATGTGTCGCACCACAGCATGGTCTTCTTTTTGTCCCAGCGGTCGCTGAGCGCACCGGCAAAAATGCTGCAAATCACGTATGGCGCGTAGGAACACACCATCAGCAGCGCCGTGCGGAGGGCCGAGCCTTCCCGTGTGTACGACCAGACCACCAGCGCGTAGCCGGTCATGGCGCTGCCCAGCCCGGAGATCATCTGGGTAAACCACAGCAGCAGATAGCTGCGCATTTCCTTAAGATCGGATAGATATTGTTTCATGATGACTTTGCTCCTTCATTCTGAATTTCACCGGAATGCAAAGCCATAAGGACAGTCACTTCTCCATGCGGCCCTGTCCTATCCGGCTTTGCATGGAGCAGATGCAATGCAGAGTATCACAGTGATATCCTCCTTTTGTCATCATTATAGCAGATTTTCACCTGTTTTCAATCCCCGTGCCTTTCGGAAAGCTCTGACGAAATCGAAAAAAGCTGTGAGCGGAAAAGATCCGCTCACAGCCGCAGACAATTGCGTCAGCGCTTTCTTAGACCTCGTCGGTCTGGGAAGCCGCTGCCTCGGCCTGAATGTCGGGGAAATGGGACAGTACCGGTTCCTCCGGAATGCCCTTGATCTTACGGTTTACATAATTCTTCGTGATCTTCATGACCATGGGGCACAGAACCACCACGCCGATCAGGTTGGGCAGCATCATCAGGCCGTTGAAGGTGTCGGAGATGTCCCACGCCAGAGAGGACGTCATGACCGCGCCGGAAAGGATCATCACGACGAAGATCACCTTGTAGATTTTCGTGGCCTTTTCGCCGAACAGATATTCCACCGCCTTGGTGCCGTACTGCGACCAGCCGAGCACCGTGGTAAAGGCGAACAGCAGCATGGCCAGAGCCACAAACTTTTCACCAAAGGGGCCGAACACGTTGCCGAAGGCACGGGCAACCAGCGTAGCATCGTCCACACCCGCCACGGCAAGGCCGGTCTCCAGATCGATATAGCCGGAAGACAGAACCACGATGGCGGTCATGGTGCAGACCACGAAGGTATCGAAGAACACCTCAAAGATGCCCCACATGCCCTGAGCGACAGGCTCCTTGACGTTGGAGGAAGAATGCACCATGACGGAGGAGCCGAGACCCGCCTCATTGGAAAACACACCCCGCTTGCACCCTTGGGTAATGGCCTGCTGGATGGCGATACCCGCCGCGCCGCCCGCGACGGCCTTGCTGCCGAAAGCGAAGCGGAAAATCGCCGCGAACATGGCACCGACGCTGCTGATATGGGTAAAGAACACGATCAGCGAGCCGATGATGTACAGCACCGCCATGAACGGCACGACCCGCTCGGCGACAGTGGCAATGCGCTGCAGGCCGCCGATGACGATCAGCGCCGCGGGGATCATCAGCACAATGCCGCAGGCCAGAGAAACCACGCTCATGCCGCCCACGGTAGCAGTCACGCCGCCGAAGAACGCGGATCTCATATTCAGGACGATCTTATTGATCTGCCCCATATTGCCGATGCCGAAGGATGCCAGAATGGCAAAAATGGAGAACAGAACCGCAAGGACGCTACCGATGGTCTTGCAGTGCTTCCTACCGCCCAGACCGTCTTTCAGATAGTACATCGCACCCCCCGACCACTCGCCCTGACTGTTGCGGCGGCGGTAGTAGATGCCCAGCACATTTTCGGAGAAATTGGTCATCATCCCGAAAAAGGCCGCAACCCACATCCAGAACACCGCGCCGGGGCCGCCGATGACGATGGCTGCCGACACGCCGGCGATATTGCCGGTGCCGATGGTGGCGGCGAGGGCCGTACACAGCGCCTGAAACTGGGAAATGGTCTTTTTGTCCGTTTTCGCGTGGACACCGCTGTCCCTGCGGAACATGCCGCCGATGGTCTGCTGCCACCAGTGGCCAATGTGGGAGATCTGGAACCACTTCGTGCAGCAGGTCATCAGAATACCCGTGCCGATCAGCAGGACCAGACCGATCTTCACCCAGATAAAGGCGTTGATCTTGTCATTGATCTCGGCGAGTGTGGTCAGGAAATTCTCCATACGTATCCTCTCTTTCCGGCTTCGCGTTCTTTGCAAAGCCAACAAAAAATAAAGACAGACTGCGCAAAACGCGCAATCTGTCCAAAAAAACAAACATTTCCCCTACGGACAGTATGGAAATCACTTTGTCCTTTTGCCTGAGAGATTGACGCGCAATGCGTTTTGCCCCTTCGGCACTCAATTCAATGAGCTTCTCCAAAGTTCTATCAGCTTACAGTCCTCATCCATGCTGGACACCTGAGAGTGTTACTCCTTCGGTTGCGACAAGCCGCATTTCCTGCAAGCGTCATATAGATGTTAATAATTATACTATGCCTTCCCTAAATTGCAAGAATAAATTTCAGAAATTGCATTTTTTGTCACTTCTCCCAACTCAGGACCTTTTCCCGCAGGCCGTCCACGTCCAGAACGCCCAAAGCAAAGCCCTTTTTCACCAGCTCCTCCGGCAAATATTCGTCGTACTTGTCAAAAAGAGGCAGCTCCTTGGGATACACCAGCTCCATTGGGTCAATGGGTTTGCGTATCTCTTCGGCCAGCACCCGGAAAAAAGCGGATTCGTCGGCCTTCATGGTGAACTGAATAAAAAACGGGCGGGCGGAATCCAGATTCCGCAGGCCGAGGCGGTCGGCGCACTTGATTTTCAGGAACCGCTCCATGGTCAGGAAGGTGTACGTCCCCACCCAGGGCAGCAGGCACCACATGTTGCCGCCCAGATTGATGAGCGGCTTTTCCGCCGCGCCGGAGTGAGCGGCGGTGAAGCGGGCCTGCTCCAGCCGCGCCACCGCGTTTTTCATCAGATAGGGGTACTGCCTGTCCTCCTGAAGCACCCGGCGCATTCTTGTGAGAATTTTGGTGTGCAGGTCGCCGGGACACTGGCCAAAATAGGCGGGGACGCTGCCCTTCACCTGTTGACAGTAGATCAGGCGGCGCTTGTGGTCCACGTCCAGCACCTGCCAGACATGTCCCGCAATGGCCAGCTTCTCCCCCACGGGAGGCGGCGAAACCACCGTCCCCAGCTCCTGAGACTCGCTGCGGACGGTGTATTCCTCACTTTCCTGAAACACGCCGTAGAACTTGAAGGAGTTGATGACCCGCTCCCCCGCCAGTCCCACGATCAGACCGCCCTGCTCCGTCTGCTGAATGTGGTCTGTGGCAATGAGATGCCGGAGCAGTACCCGATAGTCCTCCTGGGTGATTCTGTGGAAATAGTGCAGCCGCAGCACCCGGTCGGCCAGCGCCCGTGGGGACAGCTCGCCGCAGGAAGCCAGTGTGGACATTGTTTGATGGTACAGGAGACTGAACGGCAGTCTGTCCAGCCGGGGCGGCTCCACCCAGCGTTCTTCCAGATACAGCTGCACCAGCGCAATGCCCTGCAATAGCTTCCATGGAATGGTGGTGGGCAGCATGGCCCGCACCTCCGGCTCGTCCTCCCGGATGACGAACCACATTTCCGGCGGAAGCTCCCGCCGGCCGGTGCGTCCCATGCGCTGCAAGAACGAAGATACCGTCCATGGCGCGTCAATCTGAAACGCCCGCTCCAACCGGCCGATGTCAATGCCCAGCTCCAGCGTTGCGGTGGTCACCGTGGTCATGTACTGGGAATCGTCCTTCATGATCCCCTCCGCCGTCTCCCGGTAGGAGGCGGAAAGGTTGCCGTGGTGGACGAGAAAGCGGTCGGGTTCGTGGTTCAGCTCGCAGTAATGGCGCAGCGTGGTGGTCACCATTTCGCATTCTTCCCGGGAATTGACGAAAACCAGGCACTTTTTCCCCCGGGTATGCTCGAAGATATACCCAATGCCAGGGTCTGCGTTGGCGGGGGCGTCGTCGGTTTTTTCTTCCAGCACGGGCAGTGCGCCGGGAATCTGCTTATCCTCCGCGGCCTGGGCGTCCTTGACGTAGAAATGCTCCATGCTCAGCCGCCATTTGCTGCCCTTGGCGTCGATTTTCGGGATGATGGTCTTCCGCCCCGTCCCCAGCGACAGGAATTCGCCGGTTCCCTCCGGGTCACCGATGGTGGCGGACAATCCGATACGCCGGGGATTGACTCCCGCAATTCGGGACAGCCGCTCGATGAGGCACAGCGTCTGCCCGCCCCGGTCGCCCCGCAGGAGGGAATGCACCTCGTCAATGACCACAAACCGCAGGTCGCCGAACAGCTTTGCAATGGCCGCGTGCTTGTGCAGAAGCAGCGCTTCCAGCGATTCCGGCGTGATCTGGAGAATGCCGGAGGGGTGCTTCATCAGCTTCACCTTATGGCTCTGGGCAACGTCCCCGTGCCAGTGCCACACCGGGATATCCGCTTCGGCGCACAGGTCGTTCAGCCGGGAAAACTGGTCGTTGATCAGCGCTTTCAAAGGGCCAATATAGATGCAGCCCACGCTGGAGGGCATATCCTCGGAAAACAGGGTGATGATGGGAAAGAACGCCGCTTCCGTCTTTCCGGAAGCGGTGGAGGCGGTAAGCAGCACATTTTCATCCGTGTTGAAAATGGCGTCCGCCGCCGCGACCTGAATGGAGCGCAGATTTTCCCAGTGATTCTGGTAGATATATTCCTGCACGAAGGGCGCGTATCGGTCAAATGCACGCATGGCAAGCCACCTTACAGCTCAAATTCCGCAAGGGAATCGTCGGTCTGTTCCTCTTTCACTGCGTTCTGGGCGTAGCGGAACTGGTCGGAGCCCAGAAGCCCCCGCACGCTGATGCCGGGATTCTGGTAGACGATGTCCAGCACCTCAATAAAGTCCCGGATGACCTCACGGGGGGTGATATGGGTGTCCGCCCCGATGCGGCCGAATTCGATCTCAATGAAATCCACCATATCCTGCTGTGTCACGATCTGGGAATAGTCGTACAGCCCCGCGTGAATATCCGCCAGCTTCTCCGTCAGGATCAGCATTTCCTCGTAGGTCAGGGGCTGCAAGCGAATGACGGGGGAAAGCAGATCTTTATGCTCCCCGGCGAAATGCCCTTCGGCCAGGCGGGAGCGGAGGGCTTCGTAGCTGTAAACGCCCCGTCGGGGATCCTCCATGCACTGGGGCGTGCCGCAGAGGATGAAGCCCAGATACTGCGCCTTGCCCTGCATGGCGTCGTTGTACATGGTCAGAATTTTCTCGTAATTATACTGCCGGGTGATGGCGTTGGGAATTTTGTAGATGTTCACCAGCTCGTCAATGAGGATGAGCATACCGGCGTAGCCCGCCTGCTTGAGAAAACAGGCGAATAATTTGAGATATTCGTACCAGTCGTCGTCCGTGATGACGATATTCACCCCCAGCTCCTGCCGGGCTTCGGTCTTCGTGGCGTACTCGCCCCGGAACCATTTGAGCACCTTGGCCTTCGTCTCGTCGTCACCGGCACAGTGGGCTTTGTAGTACAGCGTCAGCAGCCTCGCAAAATCGAAGCCGTGGACCATTTCGTTCAATGCGTCGATCACCGCGGAGATCCGCTTTTCCACCAGCGGCGCAAGGCCGGGGTCGGTCACCCCAAGGCCGGAGGATGCCATGACCTCCTGCTGCACGCTGCTGATCCACCGATCCAGAATCAGGGGCAGCGCGCCGCCCTCCGGCTTGGTCTTGGTGGACATGTTGCGGATCAGCTCCTTGTAGGTCGCCAGTCCCTGCCTACGGGTGCCCTGCAAGCGGCGCTCCGGAGAGAGGTCGGCGTCTACCACCACGAAATTCTTCGCCATCACATAGTTCCGGATGGTCTGGAGCAGAAAGCTCTTGCCGCTGCCGTATTTTCCCACGATGAAGCGGAAGGACGCGCCTCCGTCTGCAATGATGTCCACATCCCGCAGCAGGGCGTCAATTTCGTCCTTCCGCCCCACGGTGACGTAGGGCAGGCCGACGCGGGGAACGACGCCGCCTTTCAGGGAGTTTATCAGCGCCTGAGCAATTCTTTTTGGTATTTTCATGGATGAATCATCTCTTTCAAATCCGCAATATAGTCTTCGATCAGTTCCGGCGGGTCGTCGCCCAGCAGAACGGAATCGGAAAAGGTGTCGTACAGTTTGTCGTTGATGCCGTCTACGAGAACGGACAGCATCAGCCCGGAAGACCGTACCCAGCCATAATCCCGGCCATACAGCAGGCTTTGCAGCAGCCGGTACTCATCCTTGGTCAGGGGAGTGTCCTCCGGTTCCGCGGCAGGTTCCGGGGGCTGCACCGGGGGCGCTTCTTCCTCCGCCTCCTCGTCTACCATCAGCCTGTCCCGGGTGACGGCGGCGTCATCCCGGATTCTGGCAAGCCGGGAATAGTCGATGGTGATCTTCTTTTCCTCCGCCGCCTTCTTTTCGGCGAGAAGGTTCCGGGCTTCCTCCTGAATGATCTTTATGATCCACTTGGTTTCCAGCTTGTACTGAATGGGGCGGCCGTAGTCATAGCATTCCCGCATCACGGCGTCGATGGCTTTCAGAACATCCCCCAGCTTCCCGTTGGAATGGGGAATGCAGCTGTACTTCTGAACGCTCCACAGGCCGTTATGACAGCGGTAGATATATTTTTCGTCCACCGTGTACTGGCGGCTGCCCTGCTCCTGACGCCTGTGAAAAACCGCCGAGTCGAACAGAATCACCTGAGACTGGGTAAAGCTTCCAAAATACTGCTCGACCATGGTCTTTTTGCACCGGGTATCGTAATGCTCCGCCATTCTCCGCAGCACCCGGACGATCACGGTGTCGCAGTCCTCCCGGTATTCCCTGTAGAATTTGGAGCGCTCCAGCCATTTCGGCGACAGCTGCTTCACCGCGCGGATGACTTCTTCGTCGCCACGGCTCCGGATGCTGTCCAGTACGGCAATGCTCCTGTTGAACCGCACCCGGGGGTTATCCGCCAGAAGCCCGGCGTCCAGATTATAATAGACCACGTAGTCCATCAGCCACTGGTTCAGATATGGCAGAATACCGTCGTTCAGTGCGCCGTATGCGTCCCGGAACTCCGTCAGCTTCCGGTAGCCGTCCATGGGGTCGGCGACGCCGATCTGATTGAGCAGCTCGTAGATATACAAAAACGCATAGCTCAGGGACGTTTCCTGCAAATTCCCCCGGCGCAGCTTCGTCCGCCATGAGAAATATCCCCGCAGCTCCGGGTCGGTCAAGGACTGGTAGGTGGGAAAATAGCGGAGCACCGGCCGGTCGTAAACATAGTCGTCCTCGTAACCTGCCAGCAGCTTTCCCTGTTTGACAAAAATGGACTCCCGGGACTGCCGGTAGGCGGGCATACCGTTTTCCAGCGAGCGGGCAGCCAGAAGGGGCGAAGGCAGCGGCTCACGGGGCATCTGGGGTCTCGGCTGAATGGCTTCGTCCCGGAAAACGTTGATGTAGAACCATTCCGCGGCCTTCTTTACACGATTCGTGTCCGTAGCGTCTCTCCCCTTTCGTCCATATGTTTGATATTATCATACAATATTTGCCGCACGCAGTCAAGCACGCAGGCAATATTTTCCCAAAAAGCAGCAGGGACAGGCCGCCTTGGCCTGTCCCACGAAAAAGCTTGTCCGCTTACACGTCCAGATATCCGCAGATCACCTTGAGGGTGTTGTACACGCCGTCGATGTGACTGCGCTCGTAGCCGTGGCTGGCGTAGACGCCCGCGCCGATCAGGCCGTGACGGATGTCGAAGCCTGCCCGCAGGGTCACGTCCACGTCTGAGCCATAGTGGGGATAGACGTCCACGGCATAGTCCGCACCCATCTTCTTGGCGGCGTCAATGAGCTTGCCCACCACCTCGTAGCTGTATGGACCTACGGAATCCTTGGCGCAGATGGAGACCTGCCGCTCGGTGCAGTTCAGGCCCTCGCCCACGCAGCCCATGTCCACGGAAATGGCCTCCGTCACCCCCGCAGGAACGGAACTTGCGCCGCCGTGGCCGACTTCCTCGTACACCGTCACATGGACGTAGGTTCTCCGGGGCAGGGTGATGTGGTTGTCGGCAAGATATTTGGCAAAGCCCAGCAGAATGCCCACGCTGAGCTTATCGTCCAGAAAGCGGCTCTTGAGATAACCGGACGCCGTGCGCCGGGTACGGGGGTCGAAGCACACAAAGTCCCCCACCTCAATGCCCAGCTTCCGGGTGTCCTCGGCGGTAGAGACGTCCTCGTCCGGCACAACTTCCACGGTGTCATAGCTGCGCTTGGTAGAGCCGTACTCCCCGTTGACATGGACGGAGGCATTGCACAGCTGGCAGGTGCCGTCGTAGACCTTGCCGGAACGGGTGTAGATACGGACGTTTTCCGCTTCGGCATTGTTCGGCTCCATGCCGCCCACCGCCGTCAGGCGGAGACGACCGCTGCCCTTGATCTGGGCGACCATTGCGCCCAAGGTATCACTGTGGGCTTCCAGAAACAGGCCATCGTCGGCATTTTCGCCGCCAAGATCGGCCAGAACGCCGCCCTTGGTGGTGATCTTCGCCGGAAAGCCCAACGCTTCAAAGGCCGTCTTCACCCATTCGGCCGCCCGGCGGGTAAAGCCGGAGGGAGAGTCAATGGCCAGCAGCGCGGCGGTCTGCTCCCATGCGTAGTCCGCATATTTTTCGTTAATCATAGTTTCCTCCCAGTAAAATATAGTGCCAGACACCAGCCACTTCCCGCATGAAATGGTTGATCTTCTGGGATAAACGGGATGTTTTTGCGGGAATTCCCACGAATTCCACGCCGCACGCTTTTGCAAACCGGCTGGCGCGGTACAGGTGGTACTCGCTGGACAGCACCCCCAGCTTCCGGGGACGCTCACCGGTTTTTTCCTCGATGAGGTCAAGAGAAAAGTTCAGATTTTCCCATGTGGAGGTAGCATCCTCCTCCATCCAGAGGCGCTGGGGGTCAATGCCCAGATTCACCAGCTCCCGGTACATGCACTCCGCCTCGGTGATTGGCTCGTCCGTACCCTGACCGCCGGAAAGCACGGCGGTCACGTTTGGATGCTCGTCCAGATAGGTGTAGGCGGCGCAGATCCGATCCCACAACGAGACCGACGGGCCGTCCCGGTTCACCTTGGCGCCCAGAACCACCACATAATCCACCGGCTCCTCCGGGTTTCCGAAGCTGGCATGGATGATGATCCCCTCCGTAATGCCGATCACCAGCACCCCCACCGCGAGAATCACGGTGACGGCGGTCTGAACCGCTTTTGCAAAGGCGGGGAATTTCAGCCCCACAAGGGGAAACAGGGTGTAAAACAGGATAATGCCGATCAGGCACAGGCACACCAGTGCGGAAAAGCTGTAGCCGGGGACAGCAAATTTCAGGAACAGCGCCGCCACTGCCAGAACGCCGCAGCAAATCAGCGCCGCGATTCGTCCCGCGCCGAGAAGATGAAAAAAGGCTTTCATTTCAGAAAACTCCAAGTAGAATATAGTGTCACGGCCAATGCCGCTTTTCGCTCAGCAGCGTTGTACCAGATTCTACCCTGCAGTTTACCACATTATCCCAAAGAAAACAAGCCGCCCCGGCGGGGGCGGCCTGCAAATTCAGGAAATCTTAATGGTGGGGCTTAAGGAAGCTCTGAACAAATCAACGAGAGCTGACAGCGAGAGATTTTTCGTCAGATGAAGGTTTCAAAAGTGGAGGAATACTTTGTGTATTCCCCACTTTTGAAACCGCACAGCTGGCGGAAAAGATCCGCTGCTCAGCCGAAGGCGACTTTGTTCAGAGTTTCCTTCACATCCCGGCTTGCCTGCACCAGCGCGGTGAAAGGGCGTTGCATCCGTTCCTCCACGGCGGCCACAGCCTCCGGGTGCCACTGCAGCCCCAGAAGGAAACGTCCGTCCTCCGCTTCAATGCCCTCCACGATTCCCGCAGGGCTGAGGGCGCAGACCCGCACTCCCGGCGCGGGGGTGTCCACCGCCTGATGGTGGACGCTGTTGGTCAGCAGCTCGTCGCAGCCCATGAGACTGTGCAGAAACGTGCCGGGAAGCACCCGGGCGGGATGGTCGGGGGCATAACGGTGTTCATTGTCACGGTGATTCTCCCCGGCGGCTTCGGGGCGCTGGCTGGGGATGTCCTGAATCAGCGTCCCGCCCAGCGCCACGTTGAGTATCTGCTCCCCCCGGCAGATGCCGAGAACCGGCTTTCCCGTATCCATGACGGCTTTCAGCAGCGCCAGCTCAAATTCGTCTCTCGCCGGGGTTGGCATGCCGCATTCCGGGCGCATGGACTGGCCGTAGTATCTGGGGTCAGGGTCGCCCCCGCCGGTAAACAGGAAGCCGTCCAGATGCTTTGCCCAGAACGCCGCGTGCTCCGGCTTCCACGGCAGGAACACCGGGACGCCGCCCCCGCGGCGCACGGCCTTGCCGTAGTTGCCCCGGAAAACCTGCTGCATCCGCGGGTCGCCCGTAAAAACCACACCGATCAGAATCATTCAGATGTCCTTGCTCTTGGAAGCGATCTCCGACAGGCACTTGGACAGGAAAGCGTCCATGGTCATGGCGCCCAGATCCTCGCCCTTGCGGGTACGGACGGAAACGGTGCCGTTCTCCATATCCCGGTCGCCCACTACCAGCATGTAGGGGATCTTCTGCATCTGGGCTTCCCGGATCTTGTAGCCCAGCTTCTCGCTGCGGCAGTCGTCCTCGGCGCGGATGCCCGCATCCACCAGCTTCTGGGTCAGGTCCTTGGCGTACTCGTGCGCCCGGTCGGTGACGGGCAGCACCTTGACCTGAACAGGGGTCAGCCACAGGGGGAAGGCACCCGCAAAATGCTCGGTGATGACGCCGATGAACCGCTCGATGGAGCCGAACACCACCCGGTGGATCATCACGGGACGGTGCTTCTGGCCGTCCTCGCCGGTGTATTCCAGATTGAACCGCTCGGGCAGCTGGGAATCCAGCTGGATGGTGCCGCACTGCCAGGTACGGCCAAGGCAGTCCTCAATGTGGAAGTCCAGCTTCGGCCCATAGAACGCGCCGTCGCCCTCGTTGACAACGAAGTCCTTGCCCATGCCGGTGATGGCCTTCTTCAGGATCTCCTGATTGGCTTCCCACTCCTCCACGGTGCCGATGTGGTCTTCGGGCATGGTGGACAGCTCTACGGTGTATTTCAGGCCAAACACGTTGTACACCTCGTCGAACAAGCGGACAACGTTCTGGATCTCGCTCTCCATCTGTTCCCGGGTCATGAAGATGTGGGCATCGTCCTGGGTGAAGCACCGGACGCGGAACAGTCCGTGGAGCGCGCCGGACAGCTCATGGCGATGCACCAGACCCAGTTCGCCCACCCGCAGGGGCAGATCGCGGTAGGAGTGGGGCTCACTGGCGTAGACCAGCATACCGCCGGGGCAGTTCATGGGCTTGATGGCGTAATCCTCGCCGTCGATGACGGTGGTGTACATATTGTTCTTGTAATGATCCCAGTGGCCGGACTGCTCCCAAAGCTGACGGTTCAGGATCATGGGGGTGGAGACCTCCACATAGCCGTAGCGCTTGTGGACTTCCCGCCAGTAGTCGATCAGGGTGTTGCGCAGCACCATGCCCTTGGGCAGGAAGAAGGGGAAGCCGGGGCCGTAATCGGTGAGCATGAACAGTCCCAGCTCCTTGCCGAGACGGCGGTGGTCACGCTTCTTGGCCTCTTCGATGCGCTGAAGGTAAGTCTCCAGCTCTTCCTTGCTCTGGAAGGCAATGCCGTAGATTCTCTGGAGCATCTTCCGGTTGCTGTCGCCCCGCCAGTAAGCGCCGCAGGAATTGAGCAGCTTGAAGCCGTTGTGCTTGACCCGGCCGGTGTGATCCAGATGGGGGCCTGCGCACAGGTCGGTGAAATCGCCCTGCGTATAGAAGGAAATGACCGCGTCCTCGGGCAGGTCATTGATCAGCTCCACCTTGTAGGGCTCGTTTTTCTCCTGCATGTAGGCAATGGCCTCGGCACGGGGCTTCTCGCTGCGGACGATGGGCAGACGCTCCTTGCAGACCTTCTTCATCTCCGCCTCGATCTTGGCAAGATGCTCGGGCGTGAAGGTGAAGGGCGCGTCAAAGTCATAGTACCAGCCCTCGTCAATGGCGGGGCCGATGGCCAGCTGCACCTCCGGCCACAGGCGCTTGACGGCCTGCGCCATGATGTGGGAGCAGGTGTGCCAGTAGGTCTTGCGATACTCCGGATTTTCAAAGGTGAACTCGTTTTCCATAATAAAATACCTCCGTTTCGGCGGGTCTAGACCGCCTTGTATTGTGTGGGGAAGGTATAAAAATACCCACCCCCTGAACGAAATCAGGGGTGGGATACAGCAGTATTCCACGGTTCCACCCTGGTTGCGGTTAATCGCCGCCACTCATTGACGCAATAACGGGCGCACCCGGCAGGCCATTTCCGACCCGCGGCTCAGAAGTGGTATCGGTTCCGGCAGGGGTACGAAGCCATTTCACCAACCGGCTTCTCTCTGAAGCATCTTACCGAACCGCGTGTCTTCCTCGCAGCCTTTTATCACCTGCAATTTAGCACATTTTCTCTCGATTGTCAATCCCCGCGGCGGGAAACCGGAAGAAAAAATCGGAAAAATCGACGGCGTGCGCTTCTTCCCCCTCCGATGCCCGCCCGGAAACGGTTTTCCGGGGTTTGCCCCGGGAAAAAGCCGCACAAATCCCCGGCAAAACCGCCGGTAACGCTGCCGCAACCAGCAGGTTAAAGAGGTAACATAATCCGACAGCTTATGTAAACATATGTAATCTTTTGACACAAGATATTGCAAAATGCGTGTTTCTGCGACCAATATCTTGTTTGACAGTTGACATAATGCAGTCATAAAAATAGTGTCAAAAGTTGTAGAAATCATGTAAAAATAAAGAAAAGCTTGACTTTTTAGTTTTATTTGTTATAATATTCCCATCCGAACCGTTTGGATATGCAATTTGTAATCATTTGATAACTTTTGATAAAAACGTTTTGGAAGCACTTTGGATGGGAGGGTTCGCCTTGGTACGCAGCGGCGCCGTTAAAACAATACTCCGTCTTTTCGCCGTGCTGCTGACCGCACTGCTGGCGCTTGCGCTGGTACGCCAGACGGCCTTCGCCAAGACCTATGTCATCACCGACGGCGACCGGGTCGTGACCTACACCACCTTCGCCACCGATCCCGCCGAGGTGCTGGATCAGGCCGGACTGACTCTGGAGCAATACGATACCTACACTACACAGACCGGGGAGGGCGTGGAGGAAATCACCATCTGCCGCTCCCAGCGTGTCACGGTGGATTACCACGGAGAGGAAATGACGGTAACCACCTTTGGCGAGACAGCAGGGGAGCTGCTGTCCCGGCTGAACCTGGAGGTGGGGGAGTACGATGTACTCTCCCACGCTCCGGAGGCTCAGACCAGCGACGGCATGGTTCTGCGCGTAGACAGCGTTATCAAGACCCGGGAGACCTACACCGCCGCCATTCCCCACACCATTACTTACTGCAATGATGCCACCATCCCCGCCGGCATTCAGGAGGTGCTGACTTTGGGTGCGGACGGCGAGCTGCTGTGCACCGCCGACGTGCTCTACGTCAACGGCGAGGAGGTCGAACGGGCCGTGCTCAGCGAGACCGTCACAAGAGCGCCCGTGGCGGAGGTCATCGCCGTGGGCACCGGCGCGGAAGCGGAAGCCTCCGACCCCGATGAAATGCCGGTAATCGCCGACGGCTACATCACCCTTCCCACCGGCGAGGTGCTGACCTATTCCGACACCGCCACCATCCGCGCCACGGCCTACACCCACACGGACGCGGGCTGCGACATGACCACCTACACCGGCACCACCGTCCACAAGGGTACGGTCGCGGTAGACCCCCGCTACATTCCCTACGGCACCCGGATGTTCATCGTCTCCAACGACGGCGCGTATGTCTACGGCATCGCTGTGGCCGAGGACTGCGGCGGCGACATCAAGGGCGACCGGATGGATCTGTATTTTCCCACCTTCAACGAGTGCATCCAGTTTGGCCGCCGAGTGTGTACCATCTATTTTCTGGATTGATACAAACCAACAATGCCATTGCAAAACCGCCCTTCTTCTGGTATGATAGCCGAAGAAAGGCGGTTATTTGTGTATGATCGATGTATGCGATATTCAGGTGATGAAGCCGATGCTTGCTGCCCACGGCTTCCACTTTTCCAAGGCCAAGGGGCAGAACTTTCTCATTGCCCCGTGGGTGCCCCAGTCCATTGCGGAACAGGCCGGGGTGGACGAAACGGCGGGCGTGTTGGAGATCGGCCCCGGCATCGGCCCGCTGACCCAGCAGCTGTGTCTCCGCGCCGGGAAGGTCTGCGCGGTGGAGGTGGACGAGCGCCTGAAACCCATTCTGGACGTCACCGTGGGGAATTTTTCCAATCTGGAAATTCTCTGGGGAGACGTGCTGAAGCAGGACATCCCCGCGCTGGTGAAGGAGAAGTTCGGCACTCTCCGCCCCATGGCCTGCGCCAACCTCCCCTATTATATCACCTCCCCCATTCTCACGGCGCTGCTGGAAGCGGAGTGCTTCCAGTCCGTCACCGTCATGGTGCAGAAGGAAGTGGCGCAGCGCATCGCGGCAAAGCCCGGCACCCCGGATTACAGCGCCTTCACCGTATTCTGCCAGTATTACGCCGAGCCGGAGCTTCTGTTCGACGTGCCCGCCCATTGCTTCCTCCCCCAACCGAAGGTCACTTCGGCGGTCATTACTCTGCGCACCCGGCAGGAGCGTCCATGGGACATTGCCGATGAAGCCGTGTTTTTCCGCGCCGTCCGTGCCAGCTTCGCCATGCGGCGCAAGAAGCTGTCCAACGGTCTTTCCTCCGGCTTCCCGGAGCTGGGAAAGGCAGGCGCGGAAGCGGTGATCGCGGCGGCAGGCTTCGATGCCAACGTGCGGGGCGAAACTCTGGGCATCCCGGAATTTGCCCGGATCGCCAACGAGATCGTCCGCCGAAAAGAGGAAAACCGGGCATGATGGAATTTCTGTTTCTCGATCTGGACGATACCATTCTGGATTTTCACAAGGCAGAACGCATCGCCCTGAGCAAAACCCTCACAGAGTTCGGCGTGGAACCTGCCGAGGAAGTTCTTGCATTGTATCACAGAATCAACCTCTGGCACTGGGAGCAGCTGGAGAAGGGAAAGCTGACCCGGGACGAGGTGCAGGTCGGCCGGTTCGCGGCGCTGCTCCGGGAGCTGGGCGTTTCGGCGGACGCGGTGCGATGTACCCGCAGCTACGAAGGCAATCTCGCTGTCGGACACTATTTCCTCCCCGGCGCCGAGGAAGCGGTAGCCAGCCTGAGCCAAAAATACCGTCTGTTTCTCGCCAGCAACGGCACCGCGTCCGTCCAGGCAGGCAGACTGACCAGCGCCAACCTGTACCGCTTTTTTGAAACGGTCTTCATCTCCCAGGAGCTGGGCTTCAACAAGCCCGCGAAAGAATTTTTTGACGCCTGCTTCGCCCGTATCCCGGACTTTGACCCCAAGAAGGCCGTCATGGTGGGCGACAGCCTGACCTCCGACATTCTGGGCGGAAAAAACGCGGGCATCACCACGGTGTGGGTCAATCCCGAGCGCCGTCTCCCCCACCCCGAGATCGTTCCCGACTACGAGATCGAATCCCTCGCCCAGCTGGAAGCGCTTCTGGAAACAATGTAGCATAAAGGGTATGCGCCAGACGGTGCATACCCTTTTCGCTTATTTTATTGTCTGTGACCCGATGTTCCCGTGAGCTTGCCCCGTGGGGCGCGGCTGTAGTGGTGCTGTACCCCCACCCGGCTGCCGTCCTGCTGGAGAAAGATCTGCTCGATCAGCAGCAGCGGCGTTCCCTCCGGGCACTCCAGCGCCCGCGCCGGTTCTCCCTCCGCCGCGACGGCCGTGACCGTGATCTGGGAATACACCGAAAACGAGGACAGCTTGGCAAAGGTCAGATCCGGCAGCACGGCGTATCGGATCTCGCTTTCCACGGAAGGGTACGCCCGGGCATAGGGTACGAATTTGACATCGTATGCCACCGGCTGCCCCTCCCCGTCCCGGGATATCTGGGAGAATTCAATGACCTTCCGGTTCGCAGGAATGTCCAGCAGCTCCTGCAGCCGCTCGTCCGGCAGGATGCCATGGATGTCCCGGTATTGCAGCTCCGTCCCCTCCAGTTCCTCGGACAGGGACAGAACCATATCGTTGTGATTTGGCTGGCTGACAAAATAGCCGATCTTGGGGCGGGAGAAGATCAGCCCCTCATTTTCCAGCTGCTGCAAGCCTCGGCGCACGGTCTCCCGGCTGGCGCCGAATTCCTGACACAGATGGCTCTCCGACGGCAGCAGGTCTCCGGGGCGGTACTGCCCCGTGAAGATCTGGGTCCGCAGAGACGCATGGACGACGGCATAGACCGGCGTCTGCTCACTTGGCTGCTTCTTTCCCATCCACTACCTCCTTGCAGAACCGCACGGTTCGGTTGCTGTCGTAAGCCCAGCCGTCGGCCCCCACGTGATGCATCAGATACTCGCTGGTGCACAGGCCGCCGATCAGCACCTTCACCTGATCCCGAAGTCCCGCGTCCGTCAATGCCTGAATGGTCTGGACCATGGCCTCCTGCGCGGTGGTCAGCACGCCGCTGAGCAGCACCACATCCGGGTGATAGTTCCGAACCGCATGGACGAACCGCTCCGGCTTGACGTCGATGCCCAGATCCACCACGTCGAACCGCTCCGCCCGAAGCAGGCTGACGATGATGTCCTTGCCGATGTCGTGGATATCCCCCGCCACCACGCCGATGACCACCTTCCCCAGAGGCCGGGGCACGCCGCCGGAACGCAGAGGCTCCCGCTCGTTCAGGGCGCTGCGGTAGATCATACCGGAGACGATCAGGTCGGCAATGAAATAGTCTCCCCGCTCAAAGCGGGTGCCCACGGCGCTGATGCCGGTGTTCAGGCACTGCTGAATTTCCTCAAAGGAGTGTCCCTCCGCTGCCATCTGCCGGACGGTGGCGATCACCAGATCTTCATTCAGATCGGCCATTGCCTCAATAAGCTGTCTGTTCAGATCCATGCTGTTCCCTTTCTTTGTGTCGGTTTCGTTAATCATTTTCCAAGGTATGCAATGATCGGTTCGATGTACTTTTTATCCGTCCAATCGCACTTATCTTCCCCTGCGGCCATCAGCGCCTTTTCCCATACTTCATAATCAGCGGGGTCTTTCTTGGAAACGGCCTTTCTGAGTAAATTGCATAATGTTCTGTCCTTGAGCGACATTGCGTCCATATCCCACGCGCCGCGGCAATAAAAGACGGGAATATCAGATAACATGTCCTTCATGTTATGCTCTCTGCACTGCTGGAACGCGCTTTCTTCATAAGGCGACGCGCCGCAGCAGAATACGAGAATCTTTTTCCCCGTTAATTTACCGATGTTCCTTTTCAGGAAGGACAACCCGGCAATGCCGGAAGCATATATCCCGCCTCCCAGAATGATCGTATCGTACTTCTCAATTTCCTTAATATCCGCTTTCTTTGTCTCCATGCACGGATATCCCGTTTCTTCAGCAAGCCAGTCGGCATATTTCTTCGCGGCGCCGTATTTCGATTGATACAGAATTACCCCATCCATAAACGCTCCTCCCAAAATCCTGATTTGACAGTCTGGCGCATTAAACTGTCAGATTCTATTATAATTTAATATTATACAACATTTTCCGGCATTTTGAAACTGGTTTTGGAATAAAAATAATGAAATATTTCACACGCAGGCAGGGTGGAAAAGCACCCATTCAGCAAAGTAACCATTTCCCGGGGAATGAAATTGTGGGAATTGTAGATTTTCGCCATATTCATTGACATGGGCTTCCGCATGTACTATAATTTGTCTAGACAAGTTGAAGATACATGAAGCATGCAGAAAATTCTCCGGAAAGGACGTGGATCATCATGATCATTATTGGCGAAAAAATCAACGGTGCCATTCCCTCCATCAAGGCAGCCATCGCCGGGCACGACGAGGCGCTCATCGTGGAGCGGACGCTGGCACAGGCGAAGGCCGGGGCAGATTTCTTAGACTGCGCCCCCAGCACCGCCACGGACATCGAGTATGAGACCATGGTCTGGCTCATCGGACTGATGCAGGGCGTGACCCAGACGCCGCTTTGCATCGACAGCCCCAACGCAAAGCTCCTGGCGCGGATTCTGGAAGAAGGCCACGTCGCCCGCCCCGGCATGGTAAACTCCGTCAACGAAGAGGGTGACAAGTGCGAGACCATCTTCCCCCTGATCGCGGGAACCCCGTGGCACGTGGTGGGTCTGACCTGTGACCGGGACGGCATCCCCGCCGACCCGGAGAAGAAAATCGACATCGCCAAACGGATCATCGACAAGGCGGACAAGTACGGCGTGACGCTGAACCAGCTGCACATCGACCCCTGCGTCATGGCCATCGCCACCATGCCCACCTCCATGAAGGATTTCGAGCGCTGCATCCGGGGCATCCACGAGTACGCTCCCACCGTCAAGGTCACGGGCGCGATCTCCAACATTTCCTTTGACATGCCCGCAAGAAAGTATGTCAACATGAATTGCATGGCCTACGCCATTGCGGCGGGGCTGGACAGCGCCATTATGGATCCCTGCAACATGGACATGATCGGCACCATCTACGCCTGCGAAGCTCTGACCATGAAGGACAAGGGCGGCAGAAAATATAACCGGGCTTACCGTCAGGGCAGGTTCGGTGTAAAGAAATAAAGGGGGAAACGCAATGATCGACTACGAAGAACTGGCCGAGGCCATGGGCGATCTGGACGAGGATACCGTCAAGGAGCTTCTGGAAACGGTCATGGCGGACGGCGGCTCCGGCGCACAGCAAGCGATGGATGCCTGCCAGAAGGGAATGGACATCGTCGGCTCCCGGTTTGAGAGCGGCGAGTATTTCGTTGGCGACCTGATCTACGCGGGCGAGCTGATGACCGACGCCGTATCCATTCTGAAGGACGCGCTGGTCACCGGCGACGGCGGCGGCACCAAGACGAAGATGATCCTGTGTACCGTCAAGGACGACCTGCACGACATCGGCAAGAACATCGTCCGCTCCATGCTGGAAGCGGCAGGCTTTGAGGTGCTGGATCTGGGCATCGACGTCCCCGCCTCGGAGATCGTAAAAGCGGCGAAGGAAAATAGCATCAAGATTGTCGCCCTGTCCGGCGTTCTGACGCTGGCCATTGATTCCATGAAGGCGACTGTGGAAGCGTTCAAGGCAGACGGAATGGACGATGTGAAGATCATCATCGGCGGCGCGCCGGTCAGCGAAGAAGCCATGAAGATCACCGGCGCCGACGAATGGGCGCACAGCCCCCAGAAAACCGTTCAGGTCTGCAAGGACTGGGCGGAAGCGATTTAAGGAGGCGCTATGCTGAGACGTGTTTTTCGGCAGAAGCAATTCTTCGTGTGCGTGGCGCTGCTGGCGCTGATCTGTCTGGTATCCAATCTCACGGTCAACTTGATTCAGGACCGGACAGCCATGACGCTGCTGCACACCCTGTGCTATGTAGCTATGATCCCCATTTTCCGGCGGATCGGCAAAATTGTGATGCAATGCGCAGAACGGACAAATGAATAAGAAAGAAGGAGCATTATGGAAAAGGAAAAACGCACATTAAAATTCAGTGAGATCTTCGGCTTCGGCGCGGGCGGTATGTTCACCTACGGCTTCCAGCTGATGATCACCGGCTACTATCTGCTGTACTACATGACGGATATCGCCGGATTCTCCACCGTGCTGGCAGCATCCCTGTATTCCACCATTCAGATCATCAAGATGGTGACCATGCTGTTCTCCGGCGTCATCATCGATGCCATCAACTTCCGTTCCGGCAAGTACAGAACATGGGTGCTGGTATCCGGCATCGGTCTGGGTCTGTTCTTCCCCCTCAGCTTTTTCTACTATCCCCTGCCGCAGTCGGTCTACGTTGTGGTGTTCATGATCATTTACACTCTGCAGACGCTGTTCTATAACGTCGGCTGGACGGCCATGCGCGCCGTGATCGGCAAGGTCGCCAAGAACAAGGCGGACGTCGTTGCTCTAAACACCTCCGCTCAGTCCGCAGGCACCATTTCCAGCATTCTCTACGGCTACATCGGCTACCCCATTCTGGGCATCGCCCTGTGGGCCGGCACCAAGCAGGCTTACGGCTGCGCTTCCGCGATCTACGGTCTGACCATCATTCTGGGCGCCATCTATATGTTCTGCGCCTTCGGCAAGTATGAGCATCAGGCGGACGAAGCCGTTCCCGTCAAGAAGCAGCGCACCGGTTTCTTTGAAATGTTCAAGGCGCTGAAGGGTCCCATGGTTCCCTTCTTCTGCTCCTATTCCTTCTCCGCCGCCTCCGTCGGCTTCTTCATGACTCTGCTGGTTTACTACACCACCTATGTTCTGAACGATCCCGCGGCCGCCGCGAAATCCCTGAGCTGGAACGCGATCGTCGGCCTGATTGGCTGCCTGATCACCCCCTGGCTGACAAAGAGGCTGTCCAAGAAGGCCATTCACGTCGGCGGCATGATCCTCAGTGCCGTTGGCTATGTGGCACTGGCGCTGTTCGGCAGCAAGGCGCTTCCCTTCATTGCCATCCGCGCGGCCATCAATCTGGTAGGCTGCCCCTCCACCTGCGTCATGAGCGCCCTGTGCAACGACATCGGCGACAACATCGAGATGCAGGGCAAGGAAGCGCCCCGGGCTTTCCTGCAGGGTCTGGCCGGTGCCACCACCCGTGTGGGTCTGATCCTGTCCTCCTCCATTTCCGCGTTCAGCATGGCTGCCATCGGCTATGTCCCCGGCATGGAATTCACCCCGGAGCTGATTCAGAAAATGGTCATCCTGATCGCCGTGATCCCCGCCGTCGTCTGCGCCATCGCCGGTGCCTGCATGATTTTCTACAGACTGGACGAAAAGCAGATTGCGGAGTATAATGCAAAGAAGTACGGCTCCGTTCAATAAGGCGTAGTTCCCCGGGCATCGCAACCATACGATACCATTTCCCATTGAGCGCTGCGCCGCTCAATGGGAAATGACCGCAATAAGAAAGGAAACAAGTATGACCAACCAGGAACTGGAAAAATACAGAATCCAGCTGTTTCGTGACGCGGCCGGCATGGAGAAAAAGCCGGATCGGACTCCCTTGGTATCCTTCTTTGTAACCTGGAAGATACTGGATTCCCCCTATAAGCTGACGGAAGCCATGAACGACTACGACAAGATGGAGCAGGTCGTCCGGCATCACCAGGAAGCTTACGGCTTTGATACCATGTTTGACTTCGGCACCCGCAATCCCTACCGGGTGGCGCAGGCCATGTCCTCCCCCACCTATATCGTGGACGACGAGGCGGAATGCGTCAGTGTGCGGGATATCCATATCTGCGAGCCGAAGCAAGGGGCGCAGCTGGCGGCAAATTATGAGAAATTCCTGTGGGAAGTAGGTATGGCGCAAAAATTCCCCTGGTGGAAAGAGGATGCCAGCCTGCAGAAAATTCAGAATGCTTACGACGAGATGATGCGGTACTTCGGCTACAGCATGAAGATCAAGAACATCATGAAAACGGAGTACGGCCTTCCCGGCGTGACCGCGCCCAACCCCTATGCGGCCATCTCCATGGAAAACATTCTGGGCTTCATTCTGGGTATGCGCGGCACCGCCATGATGATGCGCCGGGATAAACCCGGTCTGCACGCCATGATCGATGCCATGAACGAGCTGTTCTTCACGCCCCAGCTGGAAGCGCTGAAAAAACTGCCCGAGGGCGGGAATATGAACTACTGCTTCGACTACCTCAGCGCCATGCTCGCCCACAACTTCATGAACCCGGATCAGTTTGCAGAGTTCTACTGGCCGTACATGAAGCAGGTTCTGGACGTGCTGTGCGAAAAGAAGATGCACGCGCTGATCTTCAGCGAAGGCACCATTCTGCGCTACAAGGACTGCTTCAAGGACTATCCCAAGGGTTTCCTGACCATTCTGCCGGAGACGGACGATGTGTTCGAGATCCGCAAAGAGCTGCCCAATATCGCCATCATGGGCGGTATGCCCAACAGTCTGCTGGGCCGCGGCACCAAGCAGGCGTGTCTGGATCGGGCAAAGCGGGTCATCGACGAGCTGGGCTGCGACGGCGGCTTTATGTTCTGTCAGGATAAGATGGGCTCCTTCCGCAACGACGCAAATCCGGAAAATCTGAAGGCGGTTTGTGATTTCGTGCGGGAATACGCGTAAAGGAGAAATTATGGACGAAACAGTAGATGTACGCGAATTTGAATCCGGTATCAACACGTTGGTGGAAAAGCTTCATTTCCCTCTGGGCTTTGACGGGAAGGAAATGACGGACGAGCAGAAACGCGCTGCGCTGATCCAGTTTATCAACTTCGTTATCATGGGCTGACACAGCAGAAGATAAGAGAGGGGGACAGGCAATGAAACCCGCGTCTGAGGGGAAATCCGACTTAAGCCGCAGAACGGTATACGGCTATGGTTTGGGAGAATTCGGCTACAGTTTTTACCTGAATCTGATATCTTCTTATCTGATGTTTTATATGACGGATGTGCTTCTGCTGCCGACAAAACTGACGGGCATCCTCTATTCCGCAGTCCAGTGGGTGGAGGCCGCCACGGCGTTGGCCGCAGGCATCCTCATTGACAATCTGTTCACTTCCAAAGGCAGGTACCGCCCATGGATCTTCCGGGGCAGCGTGATCTGCGCGCTGTCCACGGCGCTTCTGTTCACCCGGCTTCCCTTGGGTGCGGCAGGCACCGCCACGGTTTTCGTGGTGCTGTATACCATTTCCTATGCGGGCTACAATCTGATGTTTGTGGCGTACCGGGCGATCATGGGGGCCATCGGGAAAACGCCTTCGGATACCGTCGCGCTGACGATCAGCGGGACGCAGCTGTCCACTCTGGCGAGTCTGGCCTTTGGGCAAATTGGGGTACGGCTGCTGCACGGATTTTCGCGGATCGAAACCGGGTACACGGTCTCTGCCGGTCTGTACGGATTGATTCTGGTCATCGCGATGGCCGCGGTCTGCGCGGTGACGAAGCCCTACGATCCGGGTCGGGCGGAAGCGAAGAAAGCGGAAAAGGCGCCCGGCGTCAGTCCGAAGCAGATGCTCCGCGCTCTGCCGCCCATTCTGCCCTGTGCCTTTGGCTTTATATTCAGCATCGGGGCAAGCACTCTGCTCTTTTCCATGCTTGCCTACTATTTTAACTGGGTCATTGGGGACTCTGCCGGGATGTCCACGCTGATTACAGTCATGACCGTGGCGCGGCTGGCGGCGACCTTTGTCGTGACGCCGCTCTCCCGGAGACTTGAAAAGCGGACGATTTTCATAAGCTCCATGCTGCTGTCTGCGGTGTGCATCACTCTGGCCTATGTTTTCAGGGAGAACCGGGTGCTGTTTTATATCGCTATGGGGCTGTATTTCTTTTGTCTGGTACCTGCGGGCGCAATGCTGATGCCCTGCATTTCCGATTCTGTGGACTACAACCTCTACCGGAAGGGCATTCAGGCCAGAGGCTTTCTGTACGCAGTCGCTTCCACCCTGAGCTATGTCGCCCAGTTCGTCGGCGCTATGGCCGCCAGTGCCGGGATGGTTCTCATCCGTTACGAATCGGCGCTGCCCGTGCAGAGCGCGGAAACCCTGTCGGGCATTCCCAAGATCACCTTTCTGGGAACGGCCGTTCTGTCGGCGCTTTCCATCCTGCCCATGCTCTTTCACCGGCTGAACCGGGACGTGATGGACAGCATTTACCGCGAAAAAAGTTTATGAACCACGATAAGAGTTGGGGTCAGGCTTACCGCCTGACCCCAACTTCTTATTTTCTTCTCGCAACCGGGGGCAAAAGCACGTCCGCGTCGGTGATGACCGTGTTTTCGGGGATGCAGATGAACCGCCCCACGTCCCAAGGGCCTGACAGCAGGGTTTCCAGATACCGGCTGTCCCCGGGAGCCACCCGGTGGGTCAGATGGAGCTGTTCGGCCAGCGCCTGTGTTCTGGGCAAAATCGACTCCACCGGGTAAGCCCCGGTGTCGATGACATTCAGGGAATCAAAATTCCGGTACATCAGCCGGATGATCGTCTCCGCCCGCTTGGGGGGATAGACCCGCCGGATGCGCTCCAGCTCATTCTCCATGCTCCGGCTGCTGCTGAGCCAGCTCTCCGTCAGGAAAATGCCGAAGCCCCCCTGCAGCGCGGCGTAGCGCTGCTCCATGGAGCCCATGAGCAGGGACAGACAATCATCCACCCGGGGCAAAATCAGCTGAAAGTTTCCCGTGCGCAGCCCCACCATCGCGCCGCCGCAGGTGCCGAAGGCCATCAGCACCCGGTCCGCGTCCTGAATGCCGTCCAGCTCCCGCTGAATAGCCTCCCGCAGCCGGTTCGGCACATCGTGATTGTTGTCCGTCAGAATGTGAAGGGGGTAGGAGATTTCTTTGCGCGCCATGGCGAGACGGACTTCCTTTTCCAGCGACGCACAGCACAAAATCACCGTCTTCATGGGCAGAACCGCATACTTTTGGCGAAGGTTCGCTGAAATTCCGGCAGCGCCGCCAGTTCCAGAAATTCCGCTCTGTCGGCAATGGTCTGCGCCCGCTGCAATTCTGCCCCGGAGCAGGCCACCCGCCGTGCGCCGCTGCCCGCCGCGTTGCCGATCGCCTGAATGCGATCCAGCAGCTGCGGCGGCAGAAGTCCGATCCGGCAGGCGCTTTCCGGACGGATGAAGCTGCCGAAAGCACCGGCAAGCAAGACCCGCTCAATGGTCTCCACCCCGCCGCCCAGCTGCGCCGCCATCAGTTCGATGCCGGACGCGATGGCGCCCTTGGCCATTTGCAGCTGGCGGATGTCGTCCTGCGTCAGATAAACGCTGTCCGTCAGGCGGAAACACCGCTGCCCCTCCGTCTCGAAAATCCGGTCGCCCAGAGGAAGCGCCGTCCCCGGCTCGGCCAGCCTTCCCCGGGCGTTTACCACGCCCGCATCCAGCAGTACCGCGGCAATGTCAATCAGGCCGGAGCCGCAGATGCCAGCGGCCTCCCCGCCGCCGATCACGGACAGGGACAGCGTATTTCCCACCAGCGCGGCGTGGTCAATGGCCCCCGGCTCTCCCCGCATACCGAAGCGGATTTTCGCGCCCTCCAGCGCGGGACCGGCGGCGGTGGCACAGGCGATCATCCGTTCCCGGTTCCCCAGAACCATCTCCCCGTTGGTGCCGATGTCCACCAGCAGTGTACGCTTCTCCTCCCGGTCAAGGCTGGAAGCCAGAACGCCCCCCACCGTATCCGCCCCCACATAGCCGGAAATATCCGGCACGGTGACGAGCGCCGCGTGGGGACAGCAGGGGAAAATGTCTCCCGCCTCCCCGACCTCAGCTTTGGTCAGCACCGGGGCAAAGGGAATTTTTGCCAGATTTTCCGGCATAATTCCCAGAAACAGCTGCTGCATACAGGGATTCCCCACCACGCTGATAACGCCCACCGTTTCCGGCAGCACCCCGGCCTGACGGCAGGCGTCCCCCAGCAGGGACCCCATCTGCTCCCGGATGAGCCGGGTCTGGGCTTCCATCTCCCCCGCCAGCGCCCGCTGGATGCGGCTGATGACATCCGCGCCGTAGCTCTGCTGGGGATTCACGGCAGAGGCCGCCACCAGAAGATGACCGGTTCCCGCTTCCAGAAGGTAGCACACCACGGTGGTAGTCCCGATGTCGAAAGCCGCCATTGCCCCACCCCGCAGGGGCTGGAGTTCTACCTCTGCCCCGTAACCGTCAGTGAGTATCCGGGCGTGGGTCTTGGCTGCGGTTACGTGGACGGTCACGTCCCCTGAAACCGTATAGCCGCAGGCAAGCACCGGCTTTCCGCCGATCAGGACGGTGCATTTCCCGCACTTTCCGTTGCCCCCGCAGGGCGCTTCCGGCGCAAGGTTCGCGCTTCGCAGCAAAGTAAGCAGGTTCTCTCCCGGCTGGGCGGAAAGCTTCCTCCCGGCGGGCAGAACGGTAACAGTACAGGTCATAAAAGCCCTCCCTGCCTGAATTCCGGCCTTCTGCGCCAGGGTTCAGGCAAATTGCTGAATGTAATAAAAATATTCGTTATACTGAACTCCAATTAAAATCTTTAAAAAAGATTTTAATTGCCTGAAGGGC